>Ga0099364_10004736_pt1 | contig 20516 bp, 13 predicted proteins | sample TergutTh196P3_FD_73070 | JGI IMG/M metagenome (GOLD analysis project Ga0099364, IMG submission 73070) | Microcerotermes parvus P3 segment gut microbial communities from Pointe-Noire, Republic of the Congo - Th196 P3 | ecosystem: Host-associated > Arthropoda: Insects > Digestive system > Gut ... | reverse complement strand
GGACCATCTTATTGCGGTGTTTGGGGAGTGATGGGAACCTCTTTCGCTGGTGATGCGTCACCAACGTTCTAGTACAAAGTCGTCGAATTGGCCTTCGTTGAAAACGGAGGACAATTAAAGGTAGGTGTCCCCTCTCCGAGAGGACGCGTGCGGTACTCCACACTGGAATTCCCCGATCGGCTCTCGCCGATGCGACCTCCCGGAGGTAGGCAACCTACCTTATTGAGTCCTTTCATTTTCACGAAGACCAAATTCACTGACTTTGTACTGGCTCATCACTTCTCAAGTAATATTCATCAGGTTTAGCAAACCTTGATTCTCATCCTATTTTTCTGACAAAACAACCTCAGTCGCAAAGAAAACCAAAAAAATAGCAACCCTACTTTAAATATCTGCTTCATTTTGATGATTCCATATTGCTGGCAGATGTAGCAAATAAGAGAATGAGGTCATGCGGTTTATTGAAAGAGGGAAATCCTTGCTAGTGAGGTTTTTGTTTCCGTTTATCAACCAATTTTCCTGTTTTACCCAGATATTTCGGGCGGTCATTTGTGGTCCGGATGTTTGTCCCATGTTGAGAACAATCGATTAAACTTCAGGACTTTTCCAAAAGTCGCCTACACTTTGAGATATTCATTTTAAGGATGGCATCATGAAAAAAAATCTGCTCCTCTCTGTTTTTTGGTTCGTTGCTTTGGTATGCTTGACTGGGTGTGGTCCCAGTAATCCCATGGGTGTGGTCAAGGTAACAGGCAAAGTTACGATGGATGGCCTGCCGGTTGAGGGAGCGCGTGTTTCGTTCGTTCCCGTGAGCGAAGCGGATGGTAAACTCGCTTCCGGCACAACAAATTCCGAGGGTGTGTATTCCTTGACAACGGCCGGTGCCGGAGAAGTGATGGGGGCCCTTCCTGGTTCTTACCAAATTATGATTGTGAAAAACGAACGTGTTGGTGAACCGGAACCCAATGCCGATGTTCCGCCGGAAGAAAGACCAGTCGTTGACTCTTACACGCTGGCCAGGATTATCAAACACCTTCCTGTAAAATACGAAAGGGCGTCATCTTCGGGGCTCAGTGCAACCGTTGAAAAAAGCGGAAAAAATGTTTTTGATTTCAATTTGGAAAAAGATTAATCCTGTTTTTCAAAAACAGGTTGCACTGGAGTGAGCATCAAGAGAGGAAGAGAGGAGGGAAAATATTTCCTTCCTCTCCTCCGCATTCTTTCGCCTCTAAAACTTGATGTACCCTTCCAGCGCGACGGTACACAGATTTTTGCTTCTGTAATTGCTGAACATTCCCAGAGAACGATAATTCCCGTTGGGATCGCCGTAGTGTTGCTCGACATTGCTCCAGTCCCAGCGGATTTCGGGACGTAATGTTACGCGGGGAGTTGGTTTCCAGTTCGCCCCCAAAGTGACGTTGTAGTAATTCTGACCAGTGGTCCAAAAACTGTTTCCCTGAGAAGGGTCACTCCAAAGCTGATAGGGATAAAATCCTCCGATTCGGGAATTGCGTGTGTCCTGGAACCATTCGAAACGTCCGCCGACCGACCATTTTCGGTTAATCGTGTAGTACAAATAATTGACAACCGACGCCCAACGTCCGTTGACGAAATCACCTTTGATATTGTCGATATCTCTCACGTCATAGACTTCATTGACATTCTTTTCGAAACCGAGATCATGCTGGATCGCCCATTGCCAACGGTGAGAAAGCTGTCGGCTGTACACGAGGCTGTAGTTCGTGCGGTTTCCGTCCCGATAGGGGGAATTGAGGTCCGCGTGGGCATTTCCGGTATGAATCGTGAAAGCAAGTTCCGCTTTCCGGTCGTTGCTATTCCATTGGAATCCGGCGAGAACCGAACCGGTGTTTCGGGGATTGTCCCAAACGTCCCAACCGTTGGTGTAACCGATCAGCCCGGTCAACCGCCGTGTCAATTGTTGATTGACGACCACGCCGGTAAACGTCATCGGTCCGCCATGCGTCATGCTCCAGGTGTGCGAGTAGAAAAAATTCTCCTGTGCCATCGGCGATTCGTATCCCATCATGGAATAAAAATGCCCCGCTTTCACCGTTGTTCCGTAACCGAGTGGTGCGAAAAATTCCCCGTACAGCTGCGGCATGGACAAACCGTAAAGTGCCGCATTCCCCGCATTACGAGGACCGTTTGAGGAGTTCCAACGCGCGGCAGCCTTCTTCGGGTCCAAATCCCAAATCTGGTTCCCCCAAGGACCGGTTGCTTTCGTTTCCAAACCGAGGGCGGATGTGAAGTAGTAATCGGTTCCGTAAAGCAAATCCAGGCGTCCCCCGATGTCGAAGGAGTTTCGATGCGGGTTGACATGACGGCCAACTGTAAAAGAGAGTTGGTTCATGATGAATTTGTCGTAAACATCAGGAAACCGGGATAATGCTTCCACTTCCTGATTCGGAGATCGTGAAGGCAAAGTCGCTCCGGCACTGAGCCAGGCACTCATAAAAAATTGACGTTCCCCTTGGCGGAGCGAACCCAAACGAGAGGATGTTCCGTGATTGAGGCAGCCGCACCCGTATTCGTTCTCATCTCCGTTACAGGAACGGCAAGCCGACGGCACCGGTGGTCCACACGCTTCACAAGCCGCAGAGACGCAAGCCGGCGATTCACAGGGAAACGGTGCGCCCGGAGCGGACCAGCGGCGAAGCGATCGGGGCGGAACTGGTGACGCATGGTCAAAGGAACCGTTCTCGAATTCATTTTCGTCAGCAAAAGAATCTTCCGATTCCATGATCGCAGAACTGAGAATGATATTATCGCTTACAAGTTGGACCAAGCCGTCCTGTTCCTCAGCGGGGTCTTCCGAAAAGGCAAAAGCGGGTTGGACAAGGGATGTCTCCCAATATTCGGCACTGGCCATGTTTGACACAAACAGCGTCAAAACAAGAAGGAGGGGGGGAAACACGAATGGACAGGTTCTCATTTTGTTCTCCACGGGAAAAAGTACGGTTTTTCACCGAAATAACCGCATAAAAGTTTTTTTCGCGAAACAAAAATGCTTCTGAAAAAATCTGAGGCACAGAAAACACATTGTTTCAGAAAATTTTTTGGGTCGATGATTGTCATAAACGGCATGATCGGGAAACCGATCCTGTCGCTACAACCAGAACCACTATCGTCTCCGTTGGATCAAAAAGAAAACTAAAAAACCCGAAAATCCGTGATTTTTCTACGATCAAGACAGGTGCCAAACCCCTTAAATCTTAATACTTGACGGTACAATCGATTTATTTTATCTAACAGGAATAACCGGGGTAAAATTTGATGATTGTCCGGCTTACTTGTTTTTTGTCGCCTATAGCGAATACGGCGATTTTTCCTCCGGTGCGGCCGTTTTACCTCACGGTAATCGTCCTGCTTCCCAAACCGAAAGAATTGGCTGTTTCGTAATAGACGCGAAGATCGTAATCTCCGGTTTCCGCCCTTGAAAGATTCGGGATCGGTATTTCGACAGAAAATTCCTGTTGCGAAACCTCCACGAGAACCTGGGAAATGACACGCCGATTCGCCTGGGCGTAAAGTGTGTTAAACTCCCGGACGCTTTCCTCCGTCAGAGAAAAGACACGGTTTTTCGGTGTGGACGCGGTGTTTCGGGATTTCGGCAGGGCAATTTCCACAATCGCTCTGCGCTTGCCGGTTGCCGTTTTCTCCGAATCGGGCAAAATGCAGCGAACCGTGACCGCCGTATTCGGCCTCGCCGTTTCGGGTGCCTCCAGTTTCGCCTCAAGCGGCATCGGTAATCGCAACAAAGGATCGCCGAACAGATGGAAAAGGTGAATATGGTCTCTCCGTTGCTCTTCCAACCGGTCTCGCGTCGGATCAAGCACTTTGGCCAGCGACTCGACCATTTCACGGACCGGGCGTTCCTGTCCGATGTTTTGAACCTTCGGAGGTTCTATCGATTTTCGCTTTGCCGTGTGGATTACGTCGCCGAGCAACAACGGTTCGCCCGCTGGTCTTGGACGGAAGACCTCTTCGATCAATTCGATTCCGAGCATCGACATTCCGTAGGGCATCGCTGTTCGGGACGCGGCAAACACGGCAACCGGTCCGTTTTCGCGGCGGTGCAGTTCTTCGGCAAGGCAATCTCCGGCGGCGTCCAGCATTCCGGTATAACAGGCCAAAAATATCGCAATCGGCAGCCCTTTGTCGCAGGAAACGTATTGAACGTCCCCCTCTTCAAAAATCGGGAAAGTACGGTTCGGTTGCCCCGGCCAAAGCACGGAATCAAGGGTTCGGCGGTTCCCATGTCCCATGTAAACCCAAAAGAGCGGCCCTTCGTTCAGCCGGGCGATGGTGTGATTTCGGAAATGATTGGGAGCAGGACAGTATGGACTCTGAATGTCCGCCTGCGTCAAGGTGATTTCGTATTCCGGCGGAATCATTCGGGACAAAATGTATCTCGCCGCCGACTCGATGGAACTGTCGAGTATCGGTGAAAATCCGCCGACTCCCCCGACAAGGTTGATTCGGCGCAACCACGCCCCCGGATTCTGGTTTTCGTACCGGATCGTTTTGCGAATGATCGCATCAAGCTCGTTGACCGATTGCACGGAAAACCGCCCGACCGTAATTTCGGGGAGTCCGTCGCCGTCCCAATCGCCGTAAAGGGAATCGGAGGCGATCTCCTGTTCTTCGCCGAACTCGCCGATCACTCTCGCCGGAACGCGGGGAGATGGGAGCGTTTCCATTTTTGGGTTCGGCGAATAAGCATCCCCGACGAGCAGTACCGCTCTGAGCGGATTTTCCGTCGCTTGTTCCCGAATCGCCTGAAGAATCTCCTTTTCACCGGTTTCAGGCCGGGTTTCCAATAAATGGATCGTGTATCCCTGGGCACTGCGGTACTGAATCCACGGCTCAAGAGCGGAACGAAACATCGGCGGATGAACGACAACAATGTGCGTACTTTGACCTGGCTCCGCCAAAAGTGATGCGGCAGACCATAAGAAGAACGTCAAAATAAGGAATCGCATTCGAAATCCATCATTCCGGCGGCAACGTGAGCTCATTTTGGACTCGATAAATTCCCGGTTCCAATTTGACGAATTGCTCCAGTAATTTTCGTTGGTGCTCATTCTCAACAATGCCTCGCAAAACCGCCGTTGTGTTCTCAATTTCCACCGTAATGGGAGCGATTGCATTAATTCTGTGATTATTTTTGATTCGATTTTCGATCTGGGACACCCGAACCGTTTGTTCCGGGCGGAGTGTTGCGGTTGTTTCGTTGAACGAATAGCCGAGTGACGTTACGGACCGAACCGTATTGGTGTTTGTTCCGCCAAGTCCGCCTGTTCTTCCCATGTTGCCCATCATGCCAGTCGTTGTTCGGTTTCTTGCGGTACTCGCGGTTCTGGTCGTCCGAGAACCGGTTGTCGTTGTCCGGGTGTTGCCGGAAGAGGCTTGTGTACCAGAAGAAAGCCTTGTTCCCGCACTCGACCTCGGCGGGTAATACGTTCCGCTGTTTCCCAAAAAGGGAATCGTTCGGTCAAGCCGTTCAAACCCGGAAAACCTCGGCATGTTGGATGCTTGCGACGACAGTTCGGACATCTGGACATCCGACCCGGCGATCCCTTGGTCGGTTATCGGCGAGCTTGTTCCTCCCCCGGTTCCGCCACTTGTCGTTCCGGTTCTCTGTCCCAACACAGGATTTTGGGAGGCGGAATAAATCAGGATTGCCCCAAACGCAATCCAACAAACCGTCTTTAGGGAGGTAAAAAGGTTCATGTCTAAATCCTCTCTCGAAAAAAATAAAAATCTCGAAAAAAATAAAAAAAATTACACACTTCACGGCCAAAATCGGCATCATATTTTTCGCAGATTCACCAAATCTCTTCTTTTGCGGATTTTATCGGGCAATTCTCTTTCGACCGCATTTTTCATTATTAAGGGTTATGCCGATTTTATCGCAGTGATTTTCGCTACAACCGGAACATCCGGGCTGGCAAAAAACGTAAAACCGGCAGGACCTGTCGTTGTCGTTAAAATTTACGAGGCCGATTGTATCGCTCATGCGTTTCTTGACGATGATGCCAGCCGGTCTTCATTCCATTAAGGGATGTTCCTATTGTTCCGATTTTTCACGGTGTAAGGAAATTGCCTTAAAAAGCAATTAAGCCCAAAAAAACTGTCGTCGGAATTAAATCGCTTATCCGTGAAACGCGGGATTCAACGGCAATTCGATTCCTTCGGCAACAACATTACAAAATCGCCCATTTGTAAAGGAACCCTAAGTTATGAAACCTCAAAACTCAAACAATTGCCCACGTAATTTGAGCATTTCCGCCAAAAAAGCGAAAATGCCCCTGCTTACCCCCATCGTCATTCTACTGTTATTAGCCGGCTTTGCAAGATTTGAGTCGAAAACGCTTGCCGCCGGAAAAAATCCGCTCGCCAAAGCGGCCCAAACTCAAAATCAGGCAGCGGTTGCCGACATGCTGGAAAAAAACAAACCGGCAACCGTCGACTGGGACGCCTGGAAAAATCCGCAGGAGCATCCGCCCCGGTTCGCTCTCACGAAGGAGCAGTTACAGCTTTTTGAAAAAATCTATTCCCTCAACACAAAGGCGGCAAGCACCAATGCACTTCGGCAACTTTCCGGTAGTTCCCGGGCCAACTCGCTCATGATCGGAATGAATTCCTACTGGACTCCGGCGTTCGATAATTTACAGCTTCGCGCACCGGGACATTCGTCGGCTCGCCTGAATCGCGGTTCCGCCTGGCGTCCGACGCACGCTTATCCCTCGGTTACGATGTACGAAATGTATGGTCCCGGCGAATACATGGTCTCGGAATCCCTGTCTCCCGATTCCGTTTACCCTCAATACCACAATTCTACCGATGAACCGAAGCGGTTCATTGATTTTAATGACTTTATAGACTCCGGTGATTTCGGAGAGAGTGGTGCTCAAATCTATTACGACGGCGAACCGGTTGAAGTCGATGGGGAAACTCTGTATGTGTATTTCGGACAATGTCCGCGTGCCATGGAACCGGTTCACCTTTGGTTCACCCCCTATTATCTCGGTTCGAATGTTCGCGGTGATTGGAATTCCGATCCCTACAATATTTCACGAACAGGCGTGATGTTCGGCGGTCATATCAATCTCGGACGCCATTCCGCATTCGGAATGGTGATCGGGTATTCCGACCCGGTGCTCACGCAATACCATGCCCGGTACACGGCAAACGATTACCATATTGGTTTTTACGGCGGAACCTACATCAATTGCATGTATGAACTCAAAGGGTATCTCGGTTTCGGGTTCCAGGAATATACTACCCGGCGCACGGCGGATTTCACCGGTGTCAACCAATCGGTTGCCGGACGCACGGCGGGGAGCAATTTCGCAATGAGTTTCGAGTTTGCAAGGCCGCTGGATGATGGGAGCGGGGGACTTTGGAGACCGTACCTGGCTTTGGATTTGAATAATGTCCACCAGGACGGCTACAGGGAATACGGCGACGCTTTCGCACTCCAATACGGCGACGCCTCGCTTACGAAGACCTTTTTCCGGCTCGGCGTGAATCGGGAAATCAATCGCGGGCACTGGAAAGTTCGCGGCGGCTTGGGGTACAGTACGCAGTTGGGAGGGCAAAGTGCTCCGGCGAGTTTCGAGCGGTTGGCCGGAACATCGTGGGGGATTACGGAATACGGCGTTGACACCGCACGGGATTTCGTTCACGGCAATGTCGGCTTGGAGTATTTTCTGAATTGCCGCCGCACGACCTCACTCTTTAGCGACTACAATGTCCGTGCTTCCAGGCGGGAAACCGATTACTTTGTTACAGTCGGCCTCAAGTGGTTACTGTAAACAAAAAGGGTACGACGGGAGAACGCCGTACCCCATTTCAACTTTTTGGGCGAACGGTGGACGCGTTGGGCAACGTTGTCCGCCGTTTTTGCACCTGATCAGATCAAGCGAATTCGGGGCGTCGTTCCTCCAGTTGCGCTTGAAGACGTTCGACAATGCTGCTGTGCATTTGACTGACCCGGGATTCACTCAAATCGAGTGTCATTCCCACCTCTTTCATTGTCAATTCCTCATAATAATAGAGGATGATAATGAGCCGTTCATTGCGGTTGAGTCCTTTGGTAACCAAACGCATCAAATCCGCTTTCTGAATCCGGCAGGTCGGGTCTTCTCCTTTTTGGTCCTCGACAAGATCAATTTCACTAATGTCTTTTGATCCGTCGGTTTCAAACCATTTTTTGTTCAGGCTGACCAAATTGACGGCGTTCGCGTCGAACATCATTCGTTCCAATTCGGTTGGGGTCATGCCCATGTGTTCAGCCAATTCGTCGTGCGTCGGCTGTCGTCCCAAGCGGTCAGACAACCCTTTGCTGGCTTCCGTGAGTTTCCTGGCGCGTGCCCGCACCAACCGGGGAACCCAATCCATGTTTCGCAATTCGTCGAGCATTGCTCCACGAATACGTGGGACACAATAGGTTTCAAATTTTACTCCGCGACTCAGGTCGAACGCGTCAATCGCATCCATTAATCCGAACACACCGGCAGAGACCAAATCGTCTAGCTCCACCTCATCGGGGAGCCGCGACCAGACCCGTTCGCCGTGATAACGGACAAGCGGCATGTACTGTTCGATTAATTGATTCCGTAATACCTGATTCGAGCGGTCTTGAATAAAATCTTCCCACAGTACTGCCACTTTCTCGGCAGGCAACTGTGATACAATCATGTAATCCTCCGTGATTGTTGAATCATTAGGAAAAAAGTAGTGATATGTTTCCTCACACAACAGGGGGGGTGAGGTTTCTCACGTTCAAAAAATCAGTACCGGGAGTTACGTACCTCCACCGCCAGCTTTGAACGGACTCCAAGGGGCCAGCACAATTGCGCAAAACCACAAACCGAACCGATAAAATCGGGAATATCGGTATTACCCATATCGTCCGCAAAACTTACCATAATAAAAAATTATTTTTATTAAAGATTCGCACTTTCTTGGGGATTCCTGTTTTTTTCCGCCTTTCTGAAATTGATCTTGTTTCCTTTTGGCAATCCTGTCAAAAAGTAATTTTGCAGTTCTCCCGTGAGTGCGGAAAAATTTTGGTTGTACGTTTGAGTAAAACGGCAAAAATTTCAAGGATATTCTGACGAAGACATTGCCGCCCCCTGTCATCCAAAGAAAAAAGCGGGAAAGACTTGTCCTGCCTCAGATGGCGAAAATATCCCAATGGTCTGAAAATTTTCTTAAAGTTCCCGGAAAAAAACTCGTTAGCGAACTGCTCTTCTGTTTTTTCAGACCGTGGTGTTGATATTTTTGGATATTATTTCTACAATGAAAGCGGACGGTGGAACGGAAACCGGCCCTGCTGAGGAACAACCGTCAAGGGACCGTCGAATCCGTGGCAAAGCCTGTTTGAATCTTGGCGTGCTAACAGGTTTTTTTCAAAACTTTTTTGTTGCCAATGCTTAAAAACCACTTTTTACACGTAAATTTTATCAGAGAACCGGAAAGAGGCTTTATTATGAAAAAACAAAACACGAAAATGGGAAGTAAAACACATGCTTTTACCCTTGTTGAACTCTTGGTTGTCATTGCGATTATCGGAATTTTAATCGCTCTTCTCCTCCCCGCCGTTCAGGCCGCCCGTGAAGCCGCCCGGCGGATGCAATGCTCGAGCAAAATGAAGCAACTCGGCCTCGCATGTCACAACTACGCGGATACGCAGAAATGTTTTCCATTCGGTTCGCTTTGTCGCAATAATGGGAATCCTGCTTCGTCACTTTGGCTCTTTTATTCGATGTGGGGCGTGAGTATCCTGCCGTACATCGAACAACAACCGGCTTTTGACATTTATTTTGGAGCCGCAAGTCTGGAAAATCAGTCCCCCGGTGCGGTTTCTGCCTCCAATCAGGGGCGAAATCGTGAATTGGCACAAATGCGCATGTCGGTCTACGAATGTCCCTCCGATCCCGGTGCTGGTCAGCAGGAGTACCCTTCTACGGAACAAAACGATAGCGGTGCTTCCACGCACGGCCAATACACACCGTTCCTGCAATACATGACCTCTTACAAGGCTGTCGGCGGTGCAAATACCGGAGGAGGATGGTGGTGGGATCAGGACGGCGGTGCCGGCGGCGACGTCAGGGGTTATATGCGCGGCGTCATGCACACGTTTTGGCCGTCGGGTGGCACATCCGGCGTGCGGCGTGTCGAAACTTTTGGTACGATCACCGATGGTACATCAAATACCATGTTGTTCGTCGAGCGCCATCAACCGAGAAATGGTCAAGTACGCCGTACAACATTCTGGTCGAGTATCCCGGCCAACCATGTTTACACTTCATCGCCTATGTCCGCAACGTTTCGGTCACATGACTGGGAACTTTGCATTCGGACTTGTGGTCAAAGCGGAGATAATGCCACGTGGTTTTGCGGACGTTCGGCAGGGGCTTATCACACAGGTGGTATGAATGCGGCTGCGGCTGACGGCTCTGTACATTTCATTTCCGATAACATCAATGTCGGGATGGGCTGGGCTGCTGACCGTACCAATATGCAAATGGTCGGTGTTTGGGGAAGTCTTTGCGGTGTGTCCGTTGGTGAAGCTGTTTCTATCCCGTAATCATCGGGCATCGATCGCAGGTGACAAAGGTGGTAATAAGCGTAATGTTACTTCTCCACTTGGTTCTCTTGTACACCTGTCGCCTGTTTTTTCCGTGTCCCCCGTTTGTTTGGAGTTTGAATAATGAATAAAAATTGTACATTACTGTTTTTAATTGTTCTCGCACTTGGTACGATCATCGGTTGCGGTCCGAAAACCGTGCGAGTTTCCGGAAAAGTTACTTTCGACGGAGAACCCGCAAAAGACATTTCCGTTTTATTCCAGGCGATTTCCCGCGGAAATACGTCGCCTGAACCTGCCGTCGGAATGACCAATGGCAAAGGTGAGTATTCATTGGCTTTGATAAACTCCAAAAAAAGCGGAGCATTGCCGGGTGAGTATGTGGTTTACATTTCATGGGTCAATCCCGAACAAGGCGGAGTGGTCGAAGGAGTGACGCCGGCCACGCCAATCCCTTACAAAATTCCGCCGCGTGCTTTCAGTGGGGAGATGACTTTCACCGTGCCGCCGGAAGGGACAACCGAAGCGAATTTTGAATTTGATACTTCTCAGGAATCTTACCAGCCGCCAGGTGTTTAAGGACTTGTCCGGAAATAACCTGTACAACTGCGAGATAAAATGGTATGATCTCTTTCAAGGAGGAATCTCATGGAAGCGATCATCGCACAGAAGTATCAGGCGTTGTCGGGAGCCTTGAATGAACGGCAACGCCGCCTGTGGGCGGCGACAGAAACAGTAAGTTTGGGATACGCCGGACTTGCCATCGTCGCCCGAGCCACCGGAATGTCGCGAACAACAATCCGGAAAGGGATCAAAGAACTGGAAAGGGAACAACACCTTCCCCCTGAACGCTCGCGACAACCCGGCGGAGGACGGAAAAAAGGAAGTGAGCATCAACCGACATTGAAACCGTCGCTCGACGCCATCGTTGAACCCACCGCCAAAGGCGATCCGATGTCGCCCTTGCGATGGACAACACACAGTACCAGACGTTTGGCGGGGATGTTGCAGGAATTGGGATTTCATGTTTCCAAAACGCAGGTTTGCCAATTGTTGCACGAAATGAAATACCGCCTTTCGGGAAACCGCAAGGCGATGGAAGGCGGAAACAATCCTGATCGGAATACTCAGTTCGAATTCATCAACGAACAATCGACAAAGTTTTTGAAACGGAATGATCCTGTGATTTCGGTCGACGCCAAAAAGAAGGAATTGATCGGCAATTTCAAGCAGAATGGCAGAGTTTGGCGTCCACAAGGTGAACCGGAATTGGTGAAGGTGTACGATTTTATCGACAAGAAACTCGGCAAGGCGACGCCGTATGGAATTTACGATTTGAAAAAGAATCTTGGTTGGGTGAATGTCGGCATCGACCATGACACGGCCGAGTTCGCGGTGGAATCGATTCGTCGTTGGTGGAAGCATTTGGGACAAGGACTTTATCCGGAGGCGAAAGATATTTTCGTTACGGCGGACGGTGGTGGAAGCAATGGAAGTCGTAATCGTCTCTGGAAATACTGCTTACAGGAATTTTCGGACGAAAGCCGCTTGACGATTCATGTGAGTCACTTTCCTCCGGGGACGAGTAAATGGAACAAGATTGAACATCGCTTGTTCAATCACATTTCGATGAATTGGAAGGGGCAGCCGTTGGTGAGTCTGGATGTGATCATCAACTTGATTGGCCATACGACAAGTCAAACGGGATTGAAAGTGTACGCAATGGAGGACCGGAACATTTATCCGACGAAGCGAAAAATCACTGACGAAGAACTTAAAACATTGAATATCATCCGCAACGATGTTTTAGGGAAATGGAATTACATCATTAAGCCAAAATAATCGAAACACTTGAACAGATTATTTCTGGACAAGTCCTATAGAGGCAACGACTCCGGCAAAAACATTGCCACCAAAGGCAAAGGTATAAGCAACTCCTACAAGAGTACAGCCGATAATTCCAGATGCAGCCGCATCTAATATCGCAGCGCGATACGCTGCTTCACCATTGTTGATGATGGTATATTGTTGATACGAGGGGCCTTGCCAAAAGGCACAACTCGTGGAACACTCTGTCCCACAGCCAACACACCTTTGAGTGTCATAGTAGAAACGCCTATATCTCTCGTTACAGTCATTTTTTGCGGGATCACAAAACACGCTCACCGGCATTACCGGGTTGCTAACCGGTATACTTTAACACCAATGGTTCGCCAGCGTTCCAGATTGTGCCAAAACGTGCTCGATAGGAATGACCATGAAGATCAAAGCGATCCCCGCAACAAAACAATTCAATGATCTCGATTGCGTAGCAATGCTCCCTTTTCTGTGTAATGTTTACAGCGGCTTTTCTGCCAAACACACGCTGGCAGTATACCACCGACGCCGGGTATTCTACCTGATCCGCCTGTGGAAAAACAGCCCACGCTCCAGAAAATCGGTATCTCCTCCAGCAACGGCGTTGTTGTCTCGGAACATGGTAGTGGTAGAATCCTTGTGGGGCATTGTCGGCCTTTGATTTTAAGTCTTGCGCGACTTCCAACGGTCAGGAAGCAAATCCCGAATCGCCGACTCACGGCCCAAACCACGCCCTTTCAATCGGAGGGGAGTAAAGGGCGTAATTCCCTTTTTTTGCTCTGGATTTTTTGCGAAGAAATCGACACAATCCGCGAAACACGCTGTTGATTCCCGCAATGTCATATTCTCGGGGACTTTTAGGATTATTGCTGATTTTCGTCTTATCGCCGAATATCGTTCGGACGGTCGGCGCGGAAGGTCCCGATGCTGGCGAAGAATTCCTGGTTCGCTTCTCCAAGGGCAACGACGTTTTTGCGCCGCACGAGGTCATTGCTCTGGAAATCCTGCCTCGGTCTCCAAAGATCGTTGCTGAGAAGTTGAACCTCCTCACCGTCACGTTACACCGAACGGACGCAATGGTCGGGGGCGTTCGAACTTCCGGCAAAAAGTTTCCGGACGATTCGACCCGGTTGGCGTCGACGGAACTCGAAGTTTCCTTTCCGAGCGATCAGCGAACCGTTCAATGGATTCCCGTCTCGCTCATCATGCCGACGGCGGAAGGCGTGTACGACATCGGCATCTCGTTCCAACGAAAAGGGGAAATGAATCCCGGCCAAGGTCTGTTGGCGGGTTCGCTACAGCGTCGCCCGGCCAAAACGGTTATCCGTAGCGTGATTTCTTGCGTGGTCATTAACTCGGCACCGTTCCGACGGTCGGTGGGCGATCTGCAAATTGCCGCCGGGGCGGAACAACCGGATCTCATCGACTCTGCCAACCCGGCCTGGTGGAAACGCCTTCCAAAGGCTCCGGGGCTTCCTAAAGTCGCAAATCTTCCTAAATTTCCCGGCTTGCGCCCGGTCGGAGCGCCGCAAAATCCAACGAACTCGGCCCCCGGTATTGCCCAATCGTCCACTCATTCCAAGCCGCTGGCCGAATTGTTCGAACTGTGGAAGGCTTATAACGAACTCCCCACCGGCCTCGGGCCGTTCACTGCACCTGCATCGCCTGGCTCGGTCCCATGGGAGGCGAGTCAGCTCTCGATCAAGGAGCCGGGCAAGCCTCATCTTTTGGAACTCAAATATCCGTCCGGTATCCCGCAAACGCTTGGTATCGCGGTCGTTGAACTGATCCACGCCGATGGCGGCCCGATTTTGACGGTCTCTGCCGAGTCGGGAATCAATGTTGTGGAGGAAATCGTCTCCGACTCCAAAACGAACCGCTTCTTGACGCATCAAATCGTGTTCTGGCCGAAAACGAAATCACCGATGCTCCTGCTGACAAACCACCGGTTGCATCAGGACATTCTGATTGACACGGTTAGAACGATTCGCCTTGCCGACGCGCCAAACCGCTTGTCGCAACCCTTCGGCGGCGAACCACAGCGATTGCTCGCCGGGTATATTCACCGTCCGGAGGTTCTTGAGCCTTTGGCGTCGTCCATCGGAGGAACGGACTGGCAAACGCTCTACGAAGGAGCAACCCGCTTTGTCGACCGATTACGGTACGGTGGATACGACGGAACAATGCTTGTCGTTGCAACGGACGGTAAAACGCTCTATCCGGCAACACACTATGAATCGGCGGTCGACGCCGGTCCGTTGATCGGCATCGATGGTCGGCCTGTTCAGAAAGATGTTCTTGAACTTATCGGTCGATTGTTCGACCGCGAAGGACTGACGTTGATTCCGGCCATTGACTTCAACTCGCCACTCCCCGCCCTGGAGCGTGCGATCCAACGGGACCCGAACCTTGCCGCTGAACTTGCGTGGACCGGTCCTGACGGTCCGGCCTTTCTGCCGCCTGACCGGTCGAGGAGTGTCAGCGGGCCGTTTTATAACCTGCTGCATCCGTTGGTCCAAGACACAATGATCGACACCGTTCGGGAACTGGCCACTCGTGGTGCCCGTCATCCGTCGTTCGGCGGCGTTTCCATCGTGTTGTCTCCGAACGGCTTTGCGCAAATCCCTGACCCATTTTGGGGACTCGATGATCTAACGATTGCCCAATTCCAACAGGAGATGAACATCGAACTGCCCGGCGCGGTAAAGGCGTCGCCTGAAAACGCCTCACCAAGCCGCTTTGCGGCGAGGGCGCAATTTTTCCAAACGAACGTTGCCGGTTGGGCGGCGTGGATCCACTGGCGGACGCTGAAAGTCAACGAGTTCTATCGTCGCGCCGCTCTGGCCCTCACGGAGGTTCGACCCGATGCGACGCTGTACCTTGCCGGAGGAACGATGCTCGACAGTCCGACGTTCCAGCAATATTGCACACCGTCGTTGTTGAGCCGAACGAGTTTGGCCCAGGTTCTCCGTTTGGCCGGTTTTGATCCGATATTGTTTGCGGAAACGCCGTCCGTCGTTTTTTTGCGTCCCAATCGCTCGGCAACGGAAATCGACGACGAAGCGGCAGCAGTCTATCGTGAACTGGAAACGGCGGAATTCGGAACAACATCACGGGATGGCGTCCTGTTTTTTCATGGACCGTTGACGAAGGAACAAAGCATGATCGTTCCGAGTGGTGAGCGGAATCGTCGTCGATTCGTGCAACGCTTGGCTCAGGAAGATATTATGACATTCTTCGATGGCGGCACTGCTCTTCCACTGGGTGAGGAGGAGGCGTTCCATCCCTTGGCGGCGGCGTTCCGTCAACTGCCGAAAACTCCGTTCCAAACCTTCGTAGCCCAAACGAACGGTGAATCGGAAAAGTCGCTCCAGCCGGTTACGGTTCGGTTCCTCGAAACGCCGTCAGGTCTGTTCGTGTATCTGCTCAACGACGCTCCATTCAGCGTCGAGGCCAAGTTGACATTTACCGTTTCGCCGAATGTGCCGTTGGAGGAGCTTGGCGGACGGCGACCGATTGACCCGGCGTTTCTGGCACGGAAAGAGGGGCAACTTTCCTGGTTGGCGTCGTTGGCGCCTTACGATTTCATCGCGGTTCGCCTTCCGGAGCCGACCGCTGTGCTCCGGAGCGTCGACGTTTACAGGCCGACGGCGATTTGCGGTCCCAACGGAACGTTGAAACGAAAAATCGACGAAATCGGCGAACGGATTCAGACAGCGCGGAACGGCATACCGTGGAACGCATTGGAGAATCCCGGTTGCGAGATGACGGCCGATTCGGCGACGGAACTTGTCGGTTGGACTCGCTATGGCGGTCAAACATTTACCGCCGCCTATGATTCTGCAACGAGATATTCCGGCAACGCGAGTTTGAAATTGGAGTCGAAGAATGCAACGCCATCGGAAGAGGCCGTCCTCAGCAACGTTTTCCCGGCCCCGGAGACGGGCCGCCTGTTCGTTTCGGCCTTTCTCGGCGTTTCGGGGAACTCTCCGCCGCTCAACGTTGTGTTGGCCGCAACGTATCGGGCAGCGCCGCAGGTCCTTCGCTTTCGGATCGAGCCGGAGGCAGCGGCAACGAGCGGCGTCCAGTGGCGGAAAATCGTTGTTCCGTTTGATCGTCTGCCGAAGGAACATCTCGAAGACCTGCGGATCGGGTTCGAACTGATTGGGCCCGGCACCGTTTGGATCGACGACGTGACGCTCTACCATATCGCGTTCACGAAGGAAGAGTTGGCCGAATTGCACACTCAAACCTCGGTCGCCGATTTTCGCCGCTCGGCGGACCGAATCTCGGATCTCCTTGTCCTTTTGGAGGGCTACTGGCCGGAATTTTTGTCGCGGAATGTTCCGATGGAGCCGTCCGTGACCGTCGAACCGCGTCCGGTTTATACGGAAAACAACGCGTTGCCGCCATCGAAGCCGGATTCTCCTGGTGCCTTTGGGCGTTTTAAGAGTTGGTTTATCAAATAATCGCAGATGGTTGAATGAGACCGGGCCTATCACGCTTGTTCCGATAGAAATTATCGATCATCAGGACGAAGGAGGCCCCAACGTTCAGTGGCGAATCCGGGCAAGTTTCTTTGTTGGAGCAAGCAGCCTCGCCCCCTTCGGGATGGGCGTGTCAACAAAACTTTGCTGCACCCTTGCGAAACGGTCCACGCACAAGTTTTTCGTCACAAGCGGAAAAGGTCGGTTGCCGACCTTTCGTGCGCAAGGGAGCAAACTTGTTCGCGGGCTGACCCCACAAGGGTTTGTTTGACCAATCTCTTGACGGGTGGAGAAAGGCGGTGTAGAATGAACCCATGACTGCCGAGTTGGTGTCCGATTCCTCTTGGAAAGCGCTGTGTAGCCGGATCGAAACGATAACCCTTACAGATCAAGCATTTTAACCAAACGAAAAACATGACGGATTCTTTGGAAGCGGATACCCCGAAATTGGAGTTGACGACGGAGATTCAAACGCTTAGTTCCTGCGAGCGCCGGGTGCAAATTACCGTGTCCCGCACCGAAGTCGAACGCTATTACGAACAAGAGTTTGACGACTTGGAAAAGAGCGCTTATGTTCCAGGGTTCCGCGCCGGCAAGGCTCCCCGGAAACTCGTCGAAAAGCGGTTCAAGAAGGAAGTCGGCGACCGCGTCAAAAACAGCCTTGTTGTCGACGCGCTCGGCCTAGTCGGCGACAGCAAGGAAATCACACCGATCAGCGAACCGGATTTCGATTACGCCGCCCTCGTCCTGCCGGATGACGGACCGTTCGTTTTTGAATACCGAATCGAAGTTCGGCCGGATTTTGATCTGCCGAACTGGAAAAACCTCAAGATTGAAAGGCCAGTCCGCGAATTCTCCAAGGAAGACGTCGACAAAGCCGTTGACCGGGTTCGGACAACCTACGGAACACTGGAGCCAAGTTCGGAACCGGCGATTTCCGGCGATTACATTGTTACCAAACTGACATTCAAGGACGGCGAAGCGATCCTCGGCTCCGCTTCCGATGAAACGGTCCGCCTCAAGCCGACACTGTCCTTCCATGACGGCTCCATTGCCGATTTTGACAAAGCATTGAGTGGCGTCACGCCCGGTCATGTGAGGACTGTTCCGGTTCAATTGACGCAGGATGCCGCCAATCCGGAATTGCGGGGCAAAACCGTTGACGCCGTGTTCGAAATTACCGACGTGAAAAGGCTGTCACTTCCGACGATGGACGAGGCGTTCCTCTCGAAACTCGGCGGCTACGATAACGAAGGGGATTTCCGCGACGCCGTCCTCGACGCCATGAAACGTCAACTGGAACACGAACAACGGCGGCGAATCCGTCGGCAAATCACTGAACGGCTGACGGTTGCCGCCGATTTGGAGCTTCCGCCGCGTTTGCTTGAGCGGCAATCGGAACGGGAATTTCGCCGTGCGATCATGGAACTTCAGCGGAGCGGTTATCCGGACGACGACATCCGTTCGCAGATGAATTTACTGCGGCAAAACAGCCGGGCGTCGACCGCTCAGGCCCTGAAGGAACACTTTATCCTCGAAAAAATCGCCGAGGTCGAAGGCATCGAGGAAACACAAGATGATTACGACACCGAAATTGCCCTGATTGCCGCGCAGAGCGGTATCACTCCCCGTCGGGCTCGTGCCCAGATTGAGAAATCCGGCGACATGGACATCCTCCGCAACCAGATTATCGAACGAAAAGTCATCGATCTGATCGCCGCGAGCGCCTCGTTCAAGGAAGTCGCGTTCAACTATGAGGAAACCGACGAAGAGGCCATCGACTTCGCCGTGGCGGGCCTCGCGGAGCCGATCGCCGAAGTGACGAAGGACGACCTTAAAGCCGTTCACAAAGAACTCGGTGAAAAGAAAATGATTGATCCCAACACCAAAGTTTCATAATTTCAGCGCAGAAAAATCCGGGGCCTCTGCGGACGGTGATGCCGCTGGTCGCCCCGGATATCTTCCTCTCCGCTTTTCCGACCTCACTTTGTCAGGCCGTTCATAATCATATCGAGTTCAACGGGGGCACGGATGTTCGGATTCACGACGGTTCCGTCCTTGCCGTAAAGGATCATCAGCGGCGGTGCAGAGATTCCCCAATAGACGGCGGCGGGACTGTCGAGGCCGCCGGAAGAGTGGATGTGCGGCCAGGAACTCGTGGCTCCGGTCTGCGAGGCTTTCATCGTTTGGGCATCGGCGTCAATGTTGACACCGACGGCCTTGAGTCCGGCGGCGGCGTATTTGTCGATGACGCCTTTGACGGCCGGCATATCGACCATTGTCCGGCTGTCCCAAAAATACAGGAGCACGAAATTGTCTTTCATCAAAGCGACATCAATCACGTTGCCGCCTGGGTCTTTGCCGCTGAAAGGCACGGCCTTGCCCACGGAAGACAAACGACGGATAGCTCCCTTCGCTTTCATGCCGATCGGTTTATCTCCGGCGAGTTCCGCAACCCTCCGATACCATTTCAGCGAGTCGTCGCTTGTTTTACCGACCATCTCCCGATAGGAAGCGAGCTGCATGATGCCTTCGATTCCCGCCTCGGTTTTTTCGTATTCGGTCACGAACTCCTCAAGGTTCTCGAGCCAACGGACCTGTTTGACGAGATCGTCGCCCTCGCCACTCAGAAGATCCATATAATAGTCGGTCATAATCTGACGGCTTCGAATGAAAGCGGCGAGTTCTTCGTTGCCTTCCTTCTTGACGGTTTCGTACAGAGTCTTGAGTTGCTTTGCCCCGTCGGGATACTCGTTCTGCTGGGCCGCCGCCATGATGGTGTCGGCAAGCTCTTGAACCCAGAGGTCACGGTCCCGCGGCGTCGGAGCCTTCGAGATGATTTGCAGGATACGGAGCGTAACATTACTATGCATTTCAGGCCGCTGTTCGATCGGAGCCGACGGAATCGCCGCTTGAATGTCTTGGAATTCACGGACCAACGCAATGACTTCATCCGTCTCGACGGAGCCGCCTTGGTCTCCCCCAACGGCCGGTTGCATGAAAACGTAGGACAGTTGGTCTACGTCATGGATTTTGGGGAGGTCAAGCGTCCGCCAGTTTCCGTCGCCGATTTGGACCAGAGTACCGACGAAGAGTTGTTTGGGGTCCTTGCCGTCGCTGACCGTTGCTGTCACATTCTCATAGACGATGAGGTCTTTCCTGTTCCCTTTGTCCCCGGCGGGAACGAGACCGGGCATTCCGCCATCGAATTGGTACCATTCCATGGTTTTTCCGGCAAAGGCGGTGGCTTTGACGGCCCCTGCGAATCCCGCTTCCAGCGAGGCGATCTTCTTCGCCACTTCGGCGTTCTTTGCTTCGCCAAGCCCGAGGTTCTTGAGTTCTTCGGCGTCCAGCGTCACCCGCAGGAATCGGGCGACATCGTTCGTCACCAGCGCCTCCATGACTTCCTTGGAAACCTCTTCGGCGGAAATCATTTTCCAGGCGTCAATCACACCATCGCCGTTGAGATCGACGCCCCAGCGGGTTCCGCCGTTGTTCAGCCAACGATATTGGTCCGCTCCTTTGCCGGTGCCGGAGTCGATGTCGCGGTA
>Ga0099364_10004735_pt1 | contig 20519 bp, 17 predicted proteins | sample TergutTh196P3_FD_73070 | JGI IMG/M metagenome (GOLD analysis project Ga0099364, IMG submission 73070) | Microcerotermes parvus P3 segment gut microbial communities from Pointe-Noire, Republic of the Congo - Th196 P3 | ecosystem: Host-associated > Arthropoda: Insects > Digestive system > Gut ... | reverse complement strand
AATAACCGGACTCGACGGCGATGATTCATGGATTTCACTTTTACCAAACGATTTTAATACAGAGTAATAATGAATCTATACCTCTTTAATGCGCACGACAGCGCCGCAACATACGGAATCGGCACCTACCTGAAAGAACTGACCGGTGCACTGGAAGGCGCTGGTATGAATATTCATGTTGTCCATTTACATTCCAGGCGTCCTGAATTTGAAATCACAAAAACAGATCATACTGAACACTGGTATATCCCCGAAGTTCGCAGCGGCAACACTTTTTCAGGTTCCATTCAAAGAGTGGAAGATTATTACCGGAATGTAATTTATCTGCTTCGGATTCACATCGGAGACACAAAGGATTTGGTTTTCCATTTCAACTATAACCAGAGCCTTGCACTTGCCAGAGGGCTGAAAGAAGTTTACAGCTGCAAAACCGCTGTCACCGTTCATTTTAACAAATGGGCGCTTGATCTTCACGGTAATCTTTCCCGGTTTCAAGCGCTCAAGTCGAAGCCTGAAAATCAACGAAACTCATTTGAACAGCTGTTATATACCACCGATGAATACGAAGGACTCCTGTACAGAGAGGCAGACCGGGTGATTGCTCTTTCACAGTATACCTGCAATCTTCTTTGCAGTGAATATCAGCTTAATCCTGATAAAACAGCTGTGATTCCGAACGGACTGTCAGCCATTGACAGTGTAAAGACGGATCATGATCCGTCTCCGCGTAACAAGTGGCGTATTCCGGAAAAGGAATTTGTCATTCTGTTTGCCGGTCGTCTGCATGCAGTCAAAGGTCCTGTATTTTTGATCAGGGCTTTCCGCAAAGTGTTGGAGATATTGCCTGATTGCCGCCTGATAATAGCCGGCAACGGTAATTTTGATACATACATACAGGAAGCCAGGGATATTTGTACGAAAGTAACGTTTACCGGATTACTGGAAAAGCATGAATTATATGAACTGTATCAAATTGCCGACATCGGCGTTATGCCCTCCTTTCACGAACAGTGCAGTTACGTTGCCATTGAAATGATGATGCACGGTTTACCTATAATCGGTAGCACATCTACAGGATTGAAAGAAATGATAGTAGACGGCGAAACAGGATTGCATATTCGGATAATAGAACATCCCGACAGATCGGAAACAGACAGTTCGTTACTTGCTGACAAGATACTGTATCTGCTTCAACATCCCGAAGAACGGAAACGTTTGGGAGCGAATGCCCGCGAAAGATATCTGAAGTACTATTCTTTGGATGTTTTCCGTAAAAACATGCTGGAATTATATCAGTCCTTATCTTAGAATATCACGTATGAATTGCCGGCAATTAAATAATTGAATTTTTGTATGATACCCAAAATTATACATCAGCTGTGGGAAGGAGAGCCTCTTCCGGATTTCTATGTACAATTCGCTCAGACCTGGAAAGAAAATCATCCCGGCTGGCAATACGAGTTTTGGGATGGTGACCGTATGGAAACATTTGTGCGTATACACTATCCTCAGTTTGTCAATGCATATCGGGGGTTCAGACACAACATACAGCGCTGGGATGCTGTGCGTTATCTGATCTTATACAAAACGGGCGGGATGTATGCGGACTTCGATTACGAATGTTTGCTGCCTGTGGATGATTATATGGCAGAAGAAGGGAAATGTTATTTTGCCATGGAACCGGAAGAACACTGCATCCGTTTTTTCGGACGGGACACCTTTACCAATGCGCTGATGGCAACCTGTCCCGATCACCCTTTTTTCAAAAAAATCATTGAGCACATATTTCATGAATCACACCATGAATACACAAACAACACGGTACGTGATGTACATGCATCTACCGGTCCGGTGATGTTAACAGATTTGTACCGGAATTATCCCCATAAGGATGAAATTGTCCTGTGGCCCCCTGAACTGGCTTCACCGTGGACTAAAACAGAGGTGAGATGTATGTTGAACGGAACAGCTGATGAATCGTACCTGGAAAAAAAACTTGAAAAGGCATTTGCCGTTCATTATTTCTTCAGTTTGTGGGCGAAAAAATAATTACCTGTTGTTCGTAGAGTTATGGTTTTATTCCTGTCACATTTAGCCGGTATTATTCATACGAAACTGTTTCCCTCCCGTCATTCGTTGCGGTTTCGCAATGACGTTGTTTGTCTCTGGATTGCTTCGCAGGCTTGCAATGACGGCAAAATAGCGTTGACATGACACTAAGCGCAACGCCTGCGATTACAGTCAACGGTTACAAACTGCCGGACAACTGTAAAATCGAAGACTTGCGCTATTTTACGGAATTTAATGTTGATGTTAAATAATCTCTGTCTTAACTTGTTGCGGGGCATGGAGAGATAACATGTCCGGTTATTGTAGAAGAGAAATGGTTCAATATTGATTCTACAGATTGTATGGTAGAACCTTTTACCCCCCAAAAAAGTATATAAAAACTGTTATGATATAATTAATTCTGTGACAGATAGATTTTTTTTGAAAAACCATTAACTGTATCAAAATTATGGTTATATTTGCTGAGACATTTTAATGATATTGCAAAATGTTTTAGCAAACATCAGCATTTAAGAATAATCAACGCAAAAAAAAACAAATCATGAATCTAAAGACATCTTTTTATTTAACTATTTGTGTGATTGTATATTTACTTCTTGTCGGATGTACATCCGAGAAAGGAAATGTAAACAATTTGATACAGTTAGATGTACACGCTACTTATCCGATGAAAGAGATTAAATTGGAAGATATTGCAGACATTGAATATTTGCAGTTAGAAGTGGATGAGGATTTTCTGATTTCCAGAGGCCCGTCAATAATTACTTCGGATAAAATTATTTTCAGCCCGGGCTTTACAGGAGATTTCCTTGTTTTTTCGAGAGACGGGAAACCTTTTTCCAAATTCAACCGTAGAGGAAATGGTCCTGAAGATTTTATTTATACAACTGGCGGATCAATATATGATGAAACGTCGGATGAACTTTTTGTAAGAACACATAATAAAATGATGGTATATTCCTCTTCAGGAGAGTTCAGAAGAGTAGTGCCTTTACCTGAGGGAGCAACCACGTTTCAGATTGTAAATTATGACTCCGAGACTCTTTTGCTTTATGATGATCAAGATATGTATCCGGCTCCATTCTCTTTTATTTCAAAGGAAGATGGAAGTGTGGTTGAAACTGTTGATATGCCCATTGGTAAAAAAATGGATTTAACAATTGTAGTAGCTCAGGCTGATGGAATGACCCTCGCCTATCGACCGGTTATCGGTCATATTGTAAGATATAATGATGGATTTTTATTGTCTGATTTTTCGAATGATACGATCTATTACCTGTCTCGAAAAAAAGAACTGTCGCCACTTCTTGTACGAAAACCGAACATACATTCAATGGATCCAATCATTACGTTAAGCAGTTTTGTAGAGGCAGGGAATTATGAGTTCATGTTTACTACCAGGGTCGTAAAGATTGAACCTGAAGATCGTGCATTACCCAGAACATACTTGATGCGTGACAAACAAACTGGTTCTGTGTACAGTCAGAAAATTACTTTCAATGACTATAAAGGAAAGGAGGTTAATATTTCTTTTACAACGATAATGAGTACCAGTGATTCTCGATTAGGATTGATTGTCCTCAGTTTGACAGAATTACAAGAAGCCAACAGTACAAACAGGCTTAGCGGTAGATTGAAAGAATTGATAGACAATTCAGACGAAGATGGGAATGATATCTATATGTTGTTGCATTTTAAATAATTATGTCTAAAATTGTATGTATTATCACCTATATAGGAAAATGCCCGTGGTATTTCTTTCACATGCTCCATTCCTGCCGGTATAATCCAACGATTGATTTGCTTATTTTACTGAGATCTACGAATCCTACGCTTTATATCTGCAAACCTAATCAATTAGTATGAGTTTGACAATTCAATGAATATTAAATCTTCAACAAGTGATATTTTTATACAGAATGAACGGCGAATAAATGCGTGTCTTCAACGTATATCCAATATCTTATTAATTATTTTTGTCGCAGTTTCATTCATTGTTTATACTGTTAATTGAATACTTGTGCGTACATTTGCAACATCAAAAGAAGTATCCTGTGGAAATTGGTAAAATCAACAAACTCAAAGTGGTTAAAACAGTTAGTTTTGGCGCTTATTTAGATGGAGGTGACGGACTGGAAATCCTTCTCCCGGCAAGATATGTCCCTGATACATGCAGGGAGGGCGACGAAGTAGATGTATTCATCTATCACGATAATGAAGGACGGTTAATTGCTACTACTGTCAGACCGCTGGCTACGGTAGGTGAATTTCAGCGGATGCAGGTGAAAGATGTTTCAGAAGTGGGCGCATTTTTGGAATGGGGAATTATGAAAGACCTGCTGGTTCCTTTCCGGGAGCAAAAGATGCCCATGAAAAAAGGAAAATGGTATGTAGTTTATGTGTATCTTGATAACGTTACCAACCGGATTGTCGCATCAGCACGAATCGACAGGTTTTTGGACAACATTCCGCCTCATTATGTACATAATCAGGAAGTAGATATGATGATGACCGAAGAAACCGAAATTGGATATAAAGTGATAATCAATCATTTACATTGGGGATTACTGTATCATAACGAAGTCTACCGGGGGCTGGTCAAAGGTGAAAAACTGAAAGGTTATATCAAAGAAGTTCGTGATGATGACAAGATAGATGTCAGCATGCACAAGTTGGGTTATGAGAAGGTAGACGGTATTGCTCTGCAGATCCTGGACGCGCTGAATAATAACAGAGGCTATCTGCCTCTACACGACAAAAGTGATGCAGGTGAAATCTACTCCCTTTTGTCCTGCAGCAAAAAAAGTTTCAAAAAAGCGATAGGCGCTTTATACAGGCAAAAACTGATCAGTTTAGAAGAGGCAGGGATACGTCTGAAGAAGACCATAAGATGAATTAGGTGCAAAAGCAGTGAAGTCAAAACCTCATTTCAGTCTGATTTCTTCAACCTAAAAACCTCAGTAGCAGATTATCTATTTAATTGAACAAAAAACAAAACGGGATTGGCATTTTCATCTCTTTCCGGAAAGGCGAGAGATACATCTTTTCCTGATTTGCAGAAATAATATTCCTGATTATACGGATCTAATGGGCGCAAGTCTTTGACGATTCCCGTGTTAAAAAAATCATCTTTAAATCCGTCCAGATTAAACGCTTTGTTCGTTTTTCGGTCAAAACAGTAGAGATAGTTCGCACTTTCAGCCTCGTTGGTCTGCCAGGAAGCGAACAGGTATCGTTTACCCAAACAAAACGGTATCGTATACGCCGGGAAATCATAGTCAATTTCCAGGCAGGGGAATAATTGTCCCTGATTAAGCTGACCACTTGAAATAAGATAATGTGTGTCTTTCAATAGCGTTTCCTTAAAAGAAAAAGGCGAATACACATAAATCTTTCGATCAGCCACATATAACTCCGCAGTAAAACTCCCTTCCAGATAAAAACGTCCCAAATCCACTGTGGCAAGCCGGGTTCCTTCTAATGGTCGGAATGAAAGGTCCAGTCTGTACAGCCATTTTTCAAAATGATTATCAACAGATATAGTTGAAGTTACTGCCCAAAGATAATGGTCGTGATACATTATATCCAGTATTGTCTGTCCGGGCAATCCTGCTTCCGCATCTCCCATAAAAAGTATGTTCCCGTCAAATGAATAGGTATAAATCAGATTAAGACTGTCTAACACAATGATATGTTGAGTATCCGGATTAACGGTGAATTTCCATATCCTGTTGTGATGATTGTTTGTAATCCGATTGACAAATTCTCCTTTACGGTTAAAACGGTAAATATCGTTTCCACTCCGGATAAAGAGATAAGAATTTGCCTGTTTCACTTGTTTGAAATCTGACAAAATGCATGAAGGGTTGGTTTCCAATGGAATAGCAGTTGTCATTTGTGCAATGTCAGACAGAAAATCCGGCACATCGAATTCACCGGGAGTATAGGTAGTTTTTCCCCGGTGCACACATGAAACAACTGCCATGAAAAACAAAAGAAGGGGGATTTTTTTCATCTGCACATAATTTGTTTTTTAAAGGTATAATGGAATCCGCAACATGTTCATGCGATTGGGTGCAAGTTTTTGCATGTGGATTTCATGTATTATTCGGAAATCTCGAAATAGAAAGGATGGGTATATTTTGAATACAAGATTGCAGGATCAGAAACCTTCAAAGTATCAAACGATTCTGCCTGATTTGTATAATTTGTTTCATCAATATGCACCGGTGTTTCCCGTCGCTCGAAAAAGAGCGAATAGCATAAGATCACTGTGAAAAAAGAAATTAATAACGGTTTCATATCTATATTGATGCTGTTTATCCTTAGAACGTGACATCGTATCAAAAATTGTATGAAACCAAGAAAAAATTATGTTATTTGCTGTAATCTTTTTTTGCGGATTTCTCCCGGATTCATTCCGAAAGACGTTTTACAGAAACGATTGAAATTGGCCGGGATAGGAAAACCATATTTGGATGCTATTTCTTTGATTGGTTTATCACTTCTGCAAATCTCTCCATAAATCAATCGCGCCTTTTCACGTTGCATCCATCCATAGGGAGCCTGTCCGAACACGTCGTTAAAGCGCCTTGTAAATTGTTGTGGAGTCATATTCATCGCTTCAGCCAATTTGCTGACTGTAGGGTATTGCAGGTAACTTGTCCTTACAAATTCCATAAATGCCGTATCTGAACTTAATATAAAATAGAAAAAACGCCCAAGTTGTTCTTCAGAATAATACAATCGGATCAATATGAGCAACTCATTGATCTTTGCCTGTAAATAAAACCGGCATTTCAAGCCGTCTTCCCAAGTTTCGATTAAACCTTTGGCAAAATGCCAGAGGCGGGTATTGAATTCAAGCACAGTAATAAATTCTGATTTTTCAATCTTTTTTTCTTTACTAAACAGACGTTCAAGACTGTAACTGTGGCACAAATGTATGCTTTCATCTAACCGGAAGATTAAAAGCTGACCTTTAGCAAGCGCTTTATAAAATAAGCTAAATCCCATAGGCAAAAAGACAAATTGCCCTGTTCGCAAATCCAAACTCAGGTTGTCGAAAATATTCAGTCGTATTTTTCCACTTACAACTAACACAATTTCATTACATAAAAGCGGCAAGTCGCCTGTTTCCATACGCTCAATCTTCCGTAATTCAATCACCGGCTTTACTCCACCTTCATAGCAATAACAAGACAAATGTTCAGCAGCATTATAAATTTTCATAATATAATTATTTTTAATTTATTATATGTTCGTTTCTTCATTTATTTTTGATGTTACTCAAGGCAAATTCTTTGTTTTTTTTAATAATTTATCCATATTTTTTAACAAAGATAGTAATAATTCGCATTAAAACATCCAATTTATGGCAATTATTTTTAAAATTTATTTTAAAATACTTGCCGGTTTGCTATATTCCTTGTTTCTTTGTAAAGTAATTTAGTAATTTTTAATTTCAAAAAAAATGGAGACAACAGATTTTAATCACATGATCGGCATAGTTCAACTGTTTCTTGAATCCTCAGTGACATTCGGAATAAAAATTCTGACCGGTATGATCATATTGATTATAGGTTTATGGCTGGCAAAAAGGATTACGCATTCTTTTCGTAAAATCATGGTTTCACGTAAAGTAGAACCGTCTTTACAGAGTTTTCTTGTATCATTGGTAAGTATTATCCTGAAGATACTTGTCATAGTTATCGTTCTGACAACAGTTGGTGTGGAAATGACGTCAATCATTGCTGTTCTGGGCGCTGCGTCGTTGGCAATCGGAATGGCGCTTTCCGGAACGTTGCAAAATTTTGCGGGCGGCGTCGTTATCCTTCTTTTTAAACCATTTAAAGTGGATGATTTTATTGAAACCGAAAAAGGATATTCAGGCACCGTTCAGGAAATTTTTATTTTTACAACACGGCTGAAAACAGCCGATAACAAAATTATTTATCTGCCGAACGGTACGCTGGCAAACGGAGTGATTACAAATTACAATCAAGAAGGGGTGAGACGTGCAGATTGCTCATTTTCAATATCTTATGGCAATGATATGGATACTGCCCGCAATGTATTAATGGATTTGTTAAGCAAAGATACACGTATTCTCAGGAATCCGGAACCGGTTGTTTTCCTGCAAACTTTAGAAGACAGTTCGGTGAAAATCACTGCGCGGTTTTGGGTCAATACCTCCGATTTGCATCCTGTTCAGTGTGATTTAAATGAACTGGTTTACAACGAATTCAGCAAACATGGATTGCAATTCCCGTTCCCGCAAATGAGCATACATCTGGAAAAATAATATCAATAGTTATGTGTAAAAATATTATCATTACAGGTTTTATAGCCGCTTTTCTACTCGCCTGTCATACCAAAACGGAAAAACAAACCGATCAAACGGCTGAAGTGATTGAAAAGATTACCAATCCTTCCTATCTTTTTGATGGAGTTTCGCTTGATGGTTGGGAAGTGGTTAACTTCGGCTTACAAGGTCCCGTATCTGTTAAAAATGGAGAGATTTTGTTGGAAATGGGTGATGGCTGTACTGGTATTACATGGGAAAAAGATCTGCCTGTCATGGATTATCGCATATCTTTGGATGCCAAACGGGTTGCAGGGTATGATTTTTTTTGTGGACTGACATTTCCGTTCGATGACGAATTTTGTACGTTGATTATTGGCGGATGGGGCGGTTCGATTATAGGAATTAGCTGTATTGATGGAGTGTCTGCTTCAGAAAATGCAACGACAAACCGGATGAATTTTATTGATAATCAATGGTATCATATTACATTAGACGTTTCTGGTGGAATTATTAAAGCAATGATTGACAATCAGGTTGTTTTAGATTTTACCAAAGGGGATCACAGGTTATCGGTCCGTCCCGAGGTATCTCTCAATATTCCGTTAGGTATTGCAACGTGGCATACGACGGCTGCCTTTAAAAATATCCGTTTGGAAGCGATCTGACGAAACAAATAGAGACTGCTTTTAAAACAGTCTCTATTGTATTGTTAAAATTGAATTAGTTGATTTCGATCTTCTTTACCTTATCCGTCAAAATCATGTTCTTTTTCGGAAGTTTGATTTTCAGGATTCCATCTTCCTGCTTTGCAGAAATATTTTCCACATCAATGCTGTCCGGCAATACAAAATTGCGGGAAAAAGACGACAGCGAAAATTCGCGGCGCAAAACCTTATTATCTGCGCCTTTTTCCTCTTTCTCAGACTCAACTTTACCTGAAACTTTCAAAATATTCTTTTCAATTTCAAGAAAGATTTCGTTTTTTCCAAATCCGGGCGCCGACAAATCGACACTAAAATCTTTTCCACTTTCTGAAATATTCGCAGCCGGCAAATTTTCATTCATCAATTTGCTAAAAGCATCATCATTCCAGAAATCATTAAACACGCGGGGGAAAAAATTTCCCATTCTTACCAGGTTGCTCATAGTTATATTCTCCATTATTTAGTTAGTAATAATTCACAGAACGGTGTTCAAAAATAATACCAATAGATAATCGTGATAAAAACAAGCCATTATGGCGCATTTTGCGTAAAAAAACTGTCATATTGGCGCATTAATGTAAATTTTTCAGATAAAAAAGGATATTTTTTTATTTCCACTACTTTTTATGAAAACTATGATTATATTTACATGCTGAAACAATTCTGTTCATTCTGTAAAAATTTTGCTAATTCCGTAATCAAAATGGAAAGTCTGAAAAAATTATTCAAAATCGGAAATGGGCCTTCCAGTAGCCATACGATGGGTCCCAAAAAAGCGGCCGAAACGTTTGGTAAGAAAAACGCGGAAGCCAGTTCTTTCCGTATAACGCTTTACGGAAGCCTTGCTGCAACAGGCAAAGGGCATTTTACAGATACAGCCATTATGCAGGCTCTCTCCCCCAAGCCAGTTGAAATTACCTGGAAACCTGAGATTTTCCTCCCTTTTCATCCTAACGGGATGTTGTTTGAAGCGATTCAAGCCGGTGAAATCATTGATAAATGGACGATTTACAGTGTCGGCGGCGGGGATTTAGCCAATGAACATACTTTCGTATCCCAGGAATCAATCTATGGAATGAGTACCATGGCGGATATTCTTCAATGGTGTCAAAAGACCGGAAAAGCTTTTTGGGAATATGTCGAAGATATGGAAGGGAAAGAAATCTGGGATTTTCTGAAAGTAGTATGGGATACAATGAAAGAGGGTATCGAACGGGGCATTGATATTGAAGGAGTGATTCCCGGCGGATTATCTTTACACCGGAAAGCTTTTTCCTACTTCACAAAAGCCAAAAGCTATACCGATTCGTTACGCAGCCGTGCTTTTATCTATGCCTACGCACTGGCAACTTCCGAAGAAAATGCGAGCGGAAATGTGATTGTGACAGCGCCCACTTGTGGCTCTTCCGGCGTTCTTCCGGCGGTATTATATCATTTGCGAACGAAGCATGAATTTCGAGAGTCAAAGATAATCAAAGCGTTAGGAACAGCCGGGCTGATTGGTAATATTGTTAAAAATAATGCATCCATTGCCGGAGCGCTCGTCGGATGCCAAGGAGAAATTGGTGTAGCCTGTTCGATGGCTGCTGCGGCAGCTACCCAACTGTTTGGTGGCACAATTGCTCAAATCGAATATGCAGCCGAAATGGGGTTGGAACATCATTTAGGCTTGACGTGCGATCCGGTTTGCGGATTGGTTCAGGTTCCATGCATCGAACGGAATGCCTTTGCAGCAGTCAGAGCGCTGGATGCCTGTTCGTATGCGATGCTCTCGGACGGGAAACATTTAGTCAGTTTCGACAAAGTGGTTCAAACCATGAAACAAACAGGACACGACCTGCCCAGTCTTTACAAGGAAACATCGTTGGGGGGGCTTGCGAAGATTGTAAGACCGTAAGAAAATTGAAAATCAGTGATTCAATTATTCAGAACAGAAAGACCAAATGATGGGAATCTGTCGGGTGGGCGGTTCAGGAATACCACTTTCTCTGCCGATTCGGTAAATCATTCAACACATCTATTGTTATATTGATATCATTTACAACCTGAAAATCAAACATTCCCACACAGATAAAATCTGCTCCGTTTTCAAAAGCCCATCTGAATCCGCTTTTCGGGTCGATTGACCCTGCGGCAAGCACTTTAAATCCCATGACCGGTACGGTGGTCCGATTGACAAATTCGACTGTTTTTTCCGGAAAAAGGCAGAAACAGTTGTCGTGCCATTTATTATGGTCGAGATACTTTCGTCCGTCTACTTCGAAAGGTACCCTGTTTTCTCGCGGATGTGCCGACCAGTACTGGTCGTGGTGCATCGTTTTCATGTAATAGTCAGGAATAATCCCGTATTCTTCGCAGGCAATCAGCGCTTCGATACTGTGAGCTGCCAGTCCGGCGGTATATCCCTGACTGCGGATACGATCCATCATCTTTTCAATGACGTCTATCCGGTTATCCCGTACCATCCAGTCGCACTGGTTTCCCTGTACCTGGATAATATCGGCGCCCAGATCTATGGAGCCGTTAATCTGTTCATAATAATCACCGTTATCCATATTGGGAGCCACCTGCGAAATGACGATGATCCTGCTGCCTGTCAACTGCTTATATTTCCACATCAATTTGTTGGATACATAACCGATATTGATGGCATTGATACCGGCTGCCTCGGCAAGCATCAATGTCTCAAACACTTTCCTTTCGGTATTATACGCCTTGAAAAGAGATGAAGCATAAATCAGATCCCTCGCATGCGCCCAGCCGCCAATCAGGTTTCCTCCTGCAACCAAACGACTTATCTCATGTTTGCCTATTTTCCCTTTGGGTAAAACCCCTTTGAGTTCACTTAAATCAGCCCCGCCAATTTGAATCGTAGCGCTCGACAGTGCGTCGACTTCATATTTTTTGCGGCTATCAAGCGCTCCCCATCCCAGGAATCCGAGTGCAGGCAAAGTTATTAGATTTTTTAATGCCTCCCGCCGACCTGTTTTGTGTTTTTCCGGACTGTCAGACAGCGATTGGATGACCTTCCACAGATTTTCAAGCCCAAATCCCCTGTCTTTCATACAAATCAATGCCCCCAAAGCCAGCGCTTCGATCAGCAATCCGTTCACAATATACAGACTGCCTTCCGACTGCATCATCAATGACGTGCCAAAAGCAGGGAAAGCAAAATAATAGAGAGAAAGCAACAGGATACCTGCACCGGCAGCATACCTTGTCAGTACGCCGAAAAACAGACCCAGTCCTATCAGAATGAGTCCGTAAACATTTAAAATGTCTACGACCTGCATCAAGCCGGGAGACGATGCCATCCAGTGATACAAGCCGGACATAAAACTGTTGGAAGCAGCTAAAAAACCGGTAGCCGTCCATTCCGGAGTTAATAGTTTGGATAAGCCTTCATAAAAAAAATGCCACCCGATACCAACTCTTAACAACGTAATAAAAAAAGTTTTCCATTTGAATGTTTTCTGTTCCATAAATTATTTCTGAATAAATCATTTTCTGTTAAAAAATACTGTTAAAAAAACACTTAAACAGGGCAACAGTTCTAAAATGTTACCCTGTCAAGCGCATAAAAAAACTTTTAAACAAACAAAAATATGAACCATTACCAATCCGGATTTTATATCAACGGATGGCCAACAATTGTTCCGTTCAATAACAATTCCAAATTCAGGAATGGCCATAATTCGTGTTTACCAACCATAAAAAGCATATTGCATCTTATTGATGATTATTTTGTTAACCTATCACTAATATCCCGGATTCTGATTGCCGGCCAAGTGTGGATTTAATCTAAGCTGTGCTTCCGGAATAGGCCATAAATAATTTTTATTCCTGTCGAATACACGGGTTTCGACCACCACAGTCTTTTGTGTTCCATCTTCGTCGATATAATCCATTCCGTATACTGTTCCATTAAGTACATCTTCGGCTAATTTTCTCCTCAAAATATCGAAATACCGTAAGCCTTCGCCGGCAAATTCCACCCTGCGTTCTTTGAGTACGGCATCCAGAAACTGTTCCTTAGTCAGACCGGACAAGTCGGGAATAATTCCCTCATCATCACCGCGTGCACGTTTTCTGACTGCATTGATTGCATCGTATGCGGCTTGTGTTGGCCCGTTCAATTCATTTTCTGCTTCGGCAAACATCAACAACACATCAGCATAACGTATCATGATCAGGTTAATATTACATCTGGCAGGGAAGCGTGCATCTTCAATCAATACATATTTACGATATTGATATCCTGTACACGTAGCATAATACGAAACGCCACATTCATCCACTGTTCCGCTTCCAGGAGTTGGATCAAAAATGCCACTGATATATGGGTGTGGATCAAGAGGCATCAGAATACTTGCCCTTAACCTCGGGTCCCCTGTTTCATATTCGTCAATCAATGATCTCGTAGGTATGTGATTACTTGTCCCTTGTGCAGAACGAGGCCCATAAAACTCAAATGAATTATGTACACGTAAATCCGGCATGTACTGAATATCAAGAATCACTTCACTATTCATTTGATTTTCATAGGTGAAGATTTCAGTATAGTCAGAATACAACCGGTATGGGTATATGTCCTCTTTCATTATCTCAGCAGCGGCATCACGGGCTTGTTGGTATTTACCATGATGCAGGCATAATCTTGCTTTAACAGCATAAGCTGTTCCACGGGTTATCCGACCTTGATCGGCGCTTAATGTGTATCTGACTGGCAGATAACCGGCTGCCATATCTAAATCGGCAATCATATCATTGATTATCTTGTCTTTACTTTCTCTTGGAGCTTTACCTTCTTCGATCAAAGTAACAGGTTCCCTGAAATAAGGTACATCTCCATACAGGAAAGTTAATATATTATATAAATACGCCCTTATGGTTAAAGCTTCTCCCTTCAGACGGTTTTTAAGCTCCTGATCCATACCGGGTATGTCATCCACATGAGCAATCACATCATTTGTTTGTCTTATATATGTATAAGCATCAGACCATACCGTATTAATCCATCCCCAAGAGGAATTGAATGATCCATTAGCTACCATATAAGCTTCTCGCCAAGTTTGTGAGGTACATCCATTATCAGAGCATCCTTCGAAATGGAACATATTAAAGAGATTCAAACCCCGATAACAGGCATTGGTGGTCAAGATACCATCCTGTTCCTGCGACCAGAATTGGTCGACAGCAATTCTGTCGGTAGGTATGGTATTCAAGAAATCATCATCGCAATTTACTAATAATATAGCAATTAGCGGAAAAATAAATTTAATGTATTTCATAATGACTATTTTTTATCGTTAAATTAAAAAGAAACATTGAGTCCAATCGTATAAATCTTTGTTTGCGGATAATAATTCACACGCCCGCTTGGATATTCGGGATCAAGATTCTTAGCCTTGGTTAATGTGAAAATATTTTCACCACTTACATACAATCGCAGCCTACTTATATTTAGAGTATTAATAACACTTTTAGGAAATGTATAACCAATTTGTGCATTTTTCAACCTGAAGTGACGGGTATCCTGAATCCAGTAGCTGGATGCTTCCTGGTTATGGATGGTATTGTACACCAATCGAGGCCAGGTAGCATTCGGGTTTTCAGGCGTCCACCGGTCTAACATTTCTTTGGTTGTGAATCCGTCCCATATCGGACCTTCAATCAAAGCGCCATACTGGTATCCGTTGCACTTTCCTACACCATTGAAAAATGCGGTGAAATCAAAGCCCTTATAACCCAAAAACAAATTGAATCCATAAGTATACCTTGGAATAGTAGAGCCAATTACTACTTTGTCGTCACCATTGATAATACCGTCGCCATTGGTGTCTTTATAAATAATATCACCCGGAGCAGTCATACTATGCTGAAAAGCATGGTTGTCAACTTGTTCTTGTGTTTGGAAAAGTCCTTCAGCAACATACCCAAACAAAGCATCAATTGATTCTCCTTCCTTGTTAATAAACCAGTCGCGAACAGTTTGGTCTCCATATTTCACTATTTTGTTGTGCACATCACTCAAATTAGCCATGATACCAACATCAAACTCTCCGATTTTATCCCTGTAGTTGATTGCGATTTCCCATCCGGTATTTTTAACTGTACCTACATTTTGAATGGGAGCCGATAAACCGATTGTCGATGGAATTGGCTGACGAAGCAACATATTATCTGTTGTACGTATAAAGAAATCGCCGGTAAGTGAAAGTTTATTACTGAAAATACCCACATCAATACCCACATCTGTGGTGGTGGTTGATTCCCACGATATTAATTCATTAGCCAAAGCTGTTTGAGCTACACCACTTACCAGTGCATTATTAAAAGCATAATTTCTACCCGTTGCCATTGTGTGAATGTATTGATACAAACCATCAATCACTTGATTTCCTCCTACCAATTCCTGATTCCCCAATTTGCCCCAGGAAGCTCTTAATTTCAGATTATCAAACATTTCAGTATTTTTCAAGAAAGCCTCTTCAGATATTCTCCATGCACCCGAAAAGGAGGGAAAGAATCCGAAACGATTTCCTTTGGCAAAACGTGAAGAACCATCATAACGGAAATTGGCTTCGATTAAATACTTCTCGCTGAATGCATAATTGACCCTGCCGAAAACTGACCGCATAGCCCATTCATAATCATAGCCGGTACTGTTTTTACCTTCATCGCTTCCTACACTTAGTGCTTGCAGTGCGTTGGAATAGAAATCCCTGCGACTTCCCTCTAAATATCTGTATTTGTTGTACTCCTGCGAATATCCAATTAAGGCATTTACATCATGTAGACCGAATGATTTGTTGTAATTGGCTAACAACTGCAAATCCGTATAATGGTTTTGAGTCGAATATTCATATAAATCACTGATCCATGTCAGTACAGTATTTTTGGTGTGATAGTCTTTGAATTCATGACCATTACGGAACCTTTTTCGTTCTTCGATATCTTCTTTTATAGAAAATCTTCCGGTAAGGGTTAACCCATCGAAAACATGAAAGTTCAGGTATGTACTGGCAATGCCTCCTATGTTTCCTCTCCGTTCGTAACCTGATATTTCGGCTGCCGCAAGTGGGTTGCGGTTGGTGGTGCCCAGCGGATATCCACCTTCAGGATCACGTGCAGCAATTGTAGGCGGTACATCATGAAGCAGATTCCAATAAATATCACCGATTCGAGCAGGTGTTTCCCTGTTCCGAACGCTCAAGTTCAGATCGACGCCCAAATCGAAATACTTACTTAACTTAATATCATTATTCAAGCGAATTCCATATTGGTTTGAAAAGCTATTTATCATCACACCTTCCTGTTCCAGATAATTAAAAGAAACAGCAGTTTTAACTCTTTCTCCTCCACCGTTCACACTGATCGTATGTCTTTGTTGTGGAGCGACTCGGAACAGTAGCCCCCACCAGTCGGTATTGGGATAATTATACGGATCGGTGCCTGCCATCGTCAACCTGATTTCTTCATCCGTATATTTGATTAGCCTTCCGGCGTTGATCATGGATTCGTTTACCAAACGCATGTAATCGTCTGCACCTACCCATACGGGAGCTCTTGTCAGCGATTGCCAACCGATATATCCATTGTAGGTCACCTGCATTCCTTCTGTCTTTCCTCTTTTAGTAGTCACTAAAATAACACCATTGGCAGCTCTGGCTCCATAAATTGCCGACGAAGCTGCATCTTTTAATATTGAAATACTTTCTATATCCTGTGGATCTATATTATCAATATTATCAACACGCACCCCGTCAATCAGTATCAATGGATTGGCATTGTTTATCGTACCAATACCACGTATTCTGATTTGTCCACCTGCAGCTCCCGGTTCGCCGCCCCTATTGATGACTGTTGTACCGGGTGACATACCTTGCAATGCTAAAGAGGTACTTGATACAGGCCTTTCTGCCAACCTGTCGCCTCTTACTGCATCTACAGCGCCTGTCAAATTCACTTTCTTTTGCACGCCGTAACCAATGACAACGACTTCCTCTAAGTTTTGAAGGTCTTCTAACAGAGTGATATTAATAACCCGTTGATTCCCAACAACCATCTCTTGGGATAAATAACCCACATAACTAAATACAAGAACTGATTGGTTGCCGGGTACCTGAAGGGAGTAAGTCCCATCAATGTTTGTAACTGTACCAATCGTTGTCCCTCTCACTTGTACATTAACTCCAATAAGCGGTTCATTGCCCGAGTCGATGACAGCGCCTGTCACTGTCACACTTTGAGCGAACGCAATTGCAGATGTACATAACATTAAAATCAAGGCTAACAAGCCTGTAATACGTTTTTGCATAGTACATTTTTTAAATTGTTTGTAAATAGAAAAATTTTTCATATAATTTCAGGAGATCTGTTACGCACACCAGGGACGTTTACGATTTCCAAGATCAGCTATTATCTCGTTGAAGAGATTAACATCATGGATCATGTTAAAATCAAACATTCCCAAGCAGATAAAATCTCCGCCATTCTCTAATCCATACCTGATCCCACTCGCAGGAGGAATAGCGCCTGCAGCAAGTACTTTAAATGCGATGAACGGTTCCTTACGTTCTGCAAAAAAATCAATAGACTCTGTAGCATCAACACAATATCTGTTATCCCTTTCCGGTTCATTTGGAAATGCTGACCAGTAATTAAGATGATGCAGTGTTTTCATCCAGAAGTCAGGAATAAGTCCATTGGCAACACAAGCTTTCAGGGATCCGATTTTATGTGCTCCTATACCTGCTGGCATTCCTGCTTTCCGTAATACATCAAGTCCTTTTTCAATACTTTTAAAATCACCCTGTTGAACCAACCGGTCGGTTGTTTCTCCCTGGCAGTAACCGGCGATACAGCCTCCATCAATAGACTGTTGGGCAGCTGTCTCAAAAACACCTCCGCAATCAGATATCCATTTAATTTTACCAATCCCTTTAGACCAGTATTTGTTTAGAACATCAATCATAACGGGATGACCGAGAATGGTGTCAATGCCACAATTTTCCGCCATTTGGAAAATTTCCATCTTTTTTTCGTCTGTCAGGTAGGCTCTTGCCAGTGCGCTTACATAATTTAAATCGCGGGAATGTAACCACCCGCCAATAGGATTGCCTCCAAGTATCAACCGCGAAAACTCCAGATTACCGATTTTGCCTTTCGCAGTAATCGGCTCCTTTAACGTAGTTTGCTGCGCTAAAGCCGCAGCCCGTTGCTCGGGCGTCATTTGCTGTCGTTGCTGAGGTACGCCTTCATACCCGGCAAATACTTCTGCCGAAGCCTTACCGCCTACGATCATACCGGCTGTTGCAAGTCCGGTTGTCTTTAAAAATTCAAGTCTTGAAATTGTTTTCATCTTGCTTAAAATTATTAATTAATGATTAATAGAATATATTTATTGTTTAGTTTCGTTGCTTAATATGCTGTTGTTTCATCCAATAAGGCAGCCCCAATCAATGGGGCATCGTCGCCAAGGGATGAATGATTGATTTTTACTTTCCGGGCAACTGCTGAATAGGCATGTTCCTCCACAAAGTGTCTCAAGGGATCCAATAGCAAGCGATCCGGGGCATTACTGATTCCACCACTGATTGCTATCATTTCCAGACTGGTCAGATTAGTGAGGTTAACCAAACCAATCCCAAGATAATGGACTACTTGATTTGTGATTTCTAATGCAAACATATTCCCACAGTCGGCCAGATTAAAGATGTCTTTTACTGTCAGGTCGTCTCCAATCTTTTTACCTGCCCGCACGATGGCTAATCCGGCACAATAAGTTTCTAAACAACCTTTACGGCCACAATTGCAGGAAGGTCCTTCAGGATCAATCATCAGATGCCCGAATTCACCCGCCGAATTATGTCCCCCATGAAAAATCTTGCCATCAAGTATCAATCCACAACCAATACCTGTTCCTATCGTGATTGCGGCTATATTCGTATAGTTCCTCCCTGCTCCTACACGGTATTCACCCCATGCTGCCGCCCGTGAATCCTGACCAAGATAGACAGAACATTGGAATGTCTCTGCGATCTTTGATTTGACATCAATATTTTCAAAAAATATGTTTGGAGCAAATACGACCAGCCCTTTTTCAGAATCAACTGTCCCTGGAAATCCAAGACCGATGGATCGGATATCACTCAATCTGTAATTAGATTTGCCAAGCAGAAACATGATGCTGTCAATGATTGTTTGAATCATGATTGCATGCTCTCCTTTACTTGCCAATGTCTTTGATGTCGACTTTTCTATGATCCGCCCGTCAGACGCCACAATGCCAACATTGATCGTAGTACCTCCTACATCTACGCCTATGTTTATTTGTTCATTATTCATTGTTCAACATTTATTTTCGTATGTTGAAATTTTTTCAATCCGGATCAGATGCCGTCCTCCTTCGAATGGTGTTTGAAGCCACTCGTCAACAATCATTTTTGCCAACTCAATGCCAATCACCCTTGCTCCCATGGACAGGATGTTGGTATCATTGTGTTCGCGCGATGCTTTGGCCGAATAGGGTTCACTGCATACCACACATCGTATGCCTTTGACCTTGTTGGCGGCAATCGATATGCCAATTCCCGTACCGCAACAAATGATACCCCGATCGTACTCCCCGCTTGCTACAGCTTCGCCTACGGCAAAACCATAGTCAGTATAGTCAACCCTGTCAGTTGAATAGGTTCCGAAATCAGTCAACTGATGCGCTTTGCTTTCAAGATATTCTTTGATCTGACGTTTCAATACAAAAGCAATATGGTCTGAGCCGATGGCAATTCTCATGGGAAACTTATTTTGATAAGGTGAGTAATACTATACCGGAAGCAAAGAAAACAAACATCAATACAATCAGTTTGTTTGTTCCCTTGGGAGCGTTTTTAAACTCTTTCCAGACGAATACGCCCCAAATTGCAGCAATCATAGGGTTACTTTGTCCAAGTGCATAAGCTATAGCTGCTCCAACCATTCCGGAGGCAATGATATTGAATGTCGTACCAGTTGCATTGATCATCCCACCGATCAGACCGATTACATGATCCCTGGCTGTCCCTTTGGCAAAATAACCTTTGTACGTCACAGGCTTCCCTTTAAACGGATGCTTCATGATGTATGAATTGTAGATAAAGTTGGACATAAACGAAGCAGCTGCAAATACAACTACCGCTGAGTAAGGTGTAAATTTACCTGTGCCTGCTATATTCGACAGTGAATCGGAATTGAGAATGGTTGGCATGGAATTTTGAAGCAGATAATAAAATAGCCCCATCAAAAATCCGCCAATGATTGCCAACTTGATCCCTTTTTTCATGAATGCCTTGTCTTCATCTGATTTTGTACTCATCCTGGCATACGCACGAGCATTAATAATAATCGCTATGACCACACACACCATTCCGGCAAAAATTAATACAGGATTCCCTTCC
>Ga0099364_10004734_pt1 | contig 20522 bp, 14 predicted proteins | sample TergutTh196P3_FD_73070 | JGI IMG/M metagenome (GOLD analysis project Ga0099364, IMG submission 73070) | Microcerotermes parvus P3 segment gut microbial communities from Pointe-Noire, Republic of the Congo - Th196 P3 | ecosystem: Host-associated > Arthropoda: Insects > Digestive system > Gut ... | reverse complement strand
AGGGAGTGGTATTTAAGTGAGGTTGGTATCGGCATTTACGCCGACCCCCGAGTTGATACTTGCGCTCTGAACAGAGTATCAAAAAAAGAGCTTGTCGCGATACGTGAAATAGAGGGCAAAGAATATCTGCTTTACCAAACTCCGAAAATTGACGTTGCGTTCATCAAAGGTACGACTGTTGACCCAAACGGCAATATTTCGTTCGAAAAAGAATATTTGACTATTGACGCTTTGGCTATGTCGCAGGCAACCAAGCGAAACGGCGGAAAAGTGATTGTGCAAGTTGAAAGAGTGAGCCACGAATTTTCCCGTCCGCGTAACGTAATTATCCCGGGCATTTTGGTTGACGCCGTGGTTGTACATGAAAGCCCCGCTGTAACAGAGGGATATAATCCCGCTTTGTCGGGAGATATGCACGTTCCGTCAACTCACATGGATTATTTTGTTAATAAACTGTCTACCACCAAAAGTAAAAGCAAAAAAACAGATGTCCTTGACCAAACAGCTGACATAATAGGCGAACGGGCGGCGAGGGAACTGCGTCCCGGTCATATTGTCAATATTGGCATTGGTATTCCCGAAATGGCGGGTAAGCACGCTTCGTCGCAGGGTATTTTGAAAGATATAGCCATAACTGTAGAAGCCGGGGGAGTGGGAGGATTGCCCGCTCCCGGAATAGCGTTCGGCGCAACAATAGGAGCGGATATGATTTGCGACATGGCGACACAGTTTGATTTTTACGACGGCGGCGGTCTTGATATTTGCTTTTTGGGGGGTCTCGAAGCCGATATGCAGGGCAATGTAAACGCGCACAAACTTGAGGGCGGTTACGCTGGAATAGGCGGCTTCGCAAATATTACCCATGCTACTAAAACGATTGTATTCTGCATGAGTTTCAACACAAAAGGGCTTATAGCTTTAAAAGAAAACGGCAAAGTTATAATTAAACAAGAAGGCAGTATTCCAAAGTTCAGGAAAAAAGTATCGGCAATCAGTTTTTCAGGCGAAAATGCACTCAAGCGGGGACAGAGAGTATTATATGTTACGGAACGGTGCGTATTTGAACTGACTGAAAAGGGACTTACTATCAGGGAAGTTTACCCTGATATTGATGAAGTGCGGCTAATCCGCGATATGTTGGATTTTAAATGTTGAACTGTCTCATATCTTTATTATCTTAAATGAAATAATGTCAAAGCAATATCATATGAAAATCTTATGAATACCGAGTTTTTTATTCTATCATTCTTTCAATTTAAGTTTACCGAAAAAAAAACTTAAATTTTTTTTAAAAACCCCTTGACAAAAACTTAAATTTAGTTTAAAATATATATATAGTAGTTTTATTAGATAAATTCTATAGGAGGTTTTATTATTATGAAGATAGATTTATTAAAAAGATTTTTAATTATAACGCTTGTGATTGCGTTATTCTCGACATTGCTCTCTTTGGGCATGATAAACGCTTTTGCAGAGGATGACAATGGAGGAGGTGGAGGCGACGGCGAAGGGACAGGCACGACGAGTACATCGACGGTTCCTACAGGCACATTTGAATTTTGGGAAAGTGAATCTTTCATTGTTTACGAGGATTTTGACTATGTGCAGTATGCTTTCGTCAAAAAAAGGGATGAAAGTCCTGACAGGATTAAATGGTATCCTTTGTTCACAGAAGGATATTGGTCGATTGATGTAAGCAAACACATACCTAAAAATGCGAGTGGAGAATCATATTTGGCTTTAAGAGGTATAAATAACCCGACAAACAATGAGCACGACGAAGAGAATACTCAAGAAAACGCAAATATAAACACAGATACTGAAAATCCAGTCTTAGTATATTCAAGTATAAATTTCATTAGAATACCCGGCAGACCTGATGCAAAGCCTCTCAGAAGTGCCACAAGAACTTTCTACGACTTCAGCACAGGCGAATTCATAAATACATACAGTGAAGATATTGAAGTAAAATTTAATTTCGAATCATATTGGTCATTTATGGCTAATAATCACGCTGTAGATATGCCGATGGAACTCTTCCCAACCGGTTCCGTGGTGGAAGTACGACTTCCTGCTGACGAAAGCAATACCAATGATGTAAGACCCGCGTCGTTGCCGGTTAAATTTAAAATACCGGCTCAAGGAAAAGCACCGAGAGTTTCTGTTGCCGATGTGAAAAACGGTACTGGAATGGCTAAAGGTTTGAAAGGCTCAAACAATAAAATGGAGGCTTCTCTTGATAAGAAAGAATGGAAATCTATAACAAGAAGAGATATATCATTACAAGAATTACAAAGTTTATTAGGAAACGAAGCAATAGGCAAGAAGAGTGTATATGTAAGACTTCAACCCAGTAGCAAAAAACCAGCTTCTCAAATAACAGAATTACAAGAAGTAGATTTCATCGAACCACCTACTGAACCACCCACCGAACCTAACTAAACACAAATAATTGCCTGTAAAAAAATTTAATTAAAATCATGACTTTCTATTAAATGCCCCTCACTACCGTACAAATAATGTAAAGTAGTAGAGGGGCATAAAATATAGAGCAAAAACATAAAAATATTTTAATTTATACTGGTTATGTTGAGAATAAGAAAATCCACGCCAATTCGGTTATCCTCTTTAAAACTATATCTAAATTTACTATATCCTCATCTTTTTGGTGGGGATTTTCTATTTTCCTTAACTACTTCCCCCTTTTTTTATCAGTTGCTATGCCGTTTTTTATCTATGGGACGCCGTCCTTGGTGCCTCATACGATTAAATCTCCATAAATTCCTAAAAATTTGTGTTTCTTTCCGTCGAACTCACATTATTTTTAAATCAATTTTAATAATCCCTGTGCTTTTTCCATACGTCGAGTACAAGCAGATACCGTTCAAGCGGCAGACCGCGAAAAGGCACATTGCTTGTGCAATATATATAACCGCCGTTGGGTTTTCCGTGAGTTAGGGCATATTCCGCGCTCGCTATGACTTCTTCGTCCGTGCCCGTCTGCATTAAAGCGCAGTTTACGTTTCCGCAAAGACAAATCTTATCGCCTATCAGCCTTTTTACTTCTTTTATATCCACTCTCGCCATAGGGTCAAGCGAATGTATGCCGTGCGGCTCGCACTCCGCAAGTTGGTCGAGAATCGGCATAATATCGCCGTCAGTATGCTTTATCGCGTATGCTCCGCTTTCGCGTATGCTTTTGATTATTTTTTTAAGATACGGCGTGATAAACTCCCTGAACATCTGCGGAGAAAGAAACGGACCCGTATTATAGCAATAGTCGGCGCAGAGAATAAACGAATCAAAGCCTGCGTCTACAGCTTTTTTGTTCGCTTCAATCGCATTATTCGCCATTCTTTCAGCGTCAGTATGCAGACCTTTGGGGTCGTCGGCTATTCTGTAGGCGAAATCATACATATGATTGCCGTCGGGAATACTAAAAGTGCCGTCGCCGTGGCGCGTCAGCATATATTTATCGCCTGTCATTTTTCTTATAATTCTCGCGGTTTCGAGTTGGTTTTCAAAATTCAGATGGTGAATGGGAATAATCGAATATTCTAATTTTTCAAACAGTTCAAGCATAAATTCAGCGTTTTCGTGTAATTTTCTGTCTGTTTCAGAGGCAGACAAGCCCTCAAGTTCACGTTGATTCAGATAATTTTTACCCATATATTCTTTAGTCAGTTGAAATTCAAGCTCGAACGTCGGAACTTGGTCGGGGATTTGGCAAGTTAAAGCTGCAACTGCTCTCTGTTTGGGCGTCATTGTTTTAGGCATAATTTTTTACCTCTCGATTTTAATTAATTATTAAATGTTTCAAGTAGGGGCGCGCACTGCGCGTCCGTTGAAAAAAAGTAAGTATCCTTGCCCTCTTTACGAAAGAGGGCTTAGGTTTATAAAATCTCCGCATTAACTTAATTTCAATGGGGTCTATTATATGTTCAAGGGCGATTATCACAACCGCCCTTGTTATTTTATCACATAAATTTTAGTTTGTCAATAAATTATACAGCATTTGAGCGGCTTCCGCTCTGGTGAGAATCAAAGCAGCGTCATATTTTCCGTCGCTTCCCTCAATTATGCCCAACATGTAGCATATTGTTATATAGCCTTTATATTCTTCGTCCGCGTCATCTTCAAACGGATATAACAAATATTCGGGCTTTTTCATAAGCTTGTCAAATCCCAAAAGTTCGCATATAATCTTAGCCGCATCCTGTTTTGTAATAACCGCGTCAGATTTTTCTTCGGACAATTCGTTGTTATCATCGTTTATATAACTATAGAGTTTATCAGTGATATCAGTGATAATATAATAATATCTGTGGTTTATATTTGTATATATCTGCATTAAATCAATAAATTCTTTCGCCGTGATTGCTCTGTCAGGCTCAAATTTTCCGCCCCAGACATATATGCCGTTATCGAACAGCGTCATGACTATTTTTTCACTCCAATGCCCTTTAACGTCGTCGTAATCGGGCTCTAACAGAGATGTGTCGGGGTTACCTCTCCAGTTAAGATAATCGCCTGTACTCGGGTCAATCATTATCCAGTAATTGTCGAGCATATAAACAAGGCTCATCGTAGATACATTTTTTTCTTCGTCGTAGCTTGTCTCGATATATGCGGGAGTATATTCGGTATGCTCAATCATTTTCGCGAACGCTTCGGACTGCGAGATAATATCTTTTCCGATTTCGGGAAATTCAATATCTTCATACCAAATGCTGTAATAATAAGTTATTTCGCCCTCTGTGTTGTCTATTTGTATGCTTATATTATTCGCGTCAAATATATATCCGTTTACCGTTCTGTTCCACAAAAATCTGTAATAATCCTGTTTTTCTGTCGGAACGGTACTTTCAACAAATTCAAAATTTTCTAAAGAATTAGCGGAAAGCTTGTTAATTTCATCAAGAGCAATCTTTTTTGCTTCTTCATAAGTATATTTATACCTTTCTGACATATCTTTTTCGGTTTCGTTCGCGTCAAGCGTAACTATCGGAACAACATAACTGTAGCGGGAGTACGATATAACATTGCCGTTGCGCGCATCTATCACCACCGAATAACTGCCTGTGCGTCTGTTGTTTTCAGAATATAAATTTATATACCACAAATATTGATTTTGATTGATATGGTCTTTGTTCAGGGTTGTTTGCTGTGTATAGTTTTCTATATCTTCTCTGCTCAATCCCAATATTTCAAGGGCTGTTTCCAACGCTTTTTCACGCGTGATATAATCTCTTATTCTTTCGAGTTCCGATAATTCCGCGCTCGTATAAGAAGGCGCTGGTGACACACTTATTTCCGCCACAACGGCAACATCACCCCTATCGTTATACGCTCGCCCTCCTGCAAGCTGCGGCGCGGCTACTCCTCTGTATAAATCCATATCGCGCACATCTATTAAATCGCCCGTGGTCGCGCTTATATATTTATCCCAGTTGTATTGCGGTCTATAAACGGCAAAAACATTCAATTTCCTTGTCGAATAGTCATAATAATGCACGTAGGACAAGCTCAAGCTTATTTTTTCGACATATGCTTTTGCGGCTTGTTCGGGAGTTATAATTTTTGACGAATCCTGATATTCAAACTCCCTGTCGAAGTAGTTGTAATTACTATAATTTGTTATTTCTCCCGTGAGTTTATCAACATTTACAGACGGGGTACTGCCCACAGTATTGCGGTAGCCGTTGTAATACTCGGCAAACCAAATATTATATGAGTCCGAGTTATAATATATAGTATTTGATTGAACTTTGAATTTATCCGCCTCATTCCCGAGAATTTTTTTCAAAAAAGCGATTGCTTTTTCTTCGGCTTCAGCCTTTGTTATTTTTGCGAACGCGAAGTCGCCGCTTGCAGATTCGTTATAGTTATATTTGTTGTATGACACAACTTTGTCGTCTAATACAGTTATGTATATATAACTTGTATAATCCGATGAACTCCATGTGAAGTTCCAGTTTGATTTGCCGTTTGAATCATATACGTCAAACGAAAACTCCGTAAAAATTTTTTCGTCTATATTGATATGCGCTTTTGCTGTGTCGAGAGCTGCTTTCATTTGTTCTTCCATGTCAGCCTCCATGGGCTGTCTGTCGGTTCTGTAAAGCGCGGGGGCAGTCGGTTCTATTGCGGGGGAAATGCTGCGTTCATAATTTCTTGTAGGTTCTATATCGTCGGAAGTTACTTCAAAGTCGGCGGAAATAAGCATGGCTGTTGATAACATCATAGCGGCTGTCAGTCCGCAAGCGAGAACGGATTTAATAAATTTTTTACTTTTAAACATAAAATCAACCTTTCGTTTTATAATTATTTTAAAATTTACCTGTTGTTTATTTGCGTATATATAATTATACCATAGACGATTCGAAAAAGTTCCGTAAAAAATAAAAAAAATAAAAAATCATTCAAAAATGAGTATATATAATATTATAATGCGTAGAAAATGCCTATTTTTACAAAAATCAAAAAACACCCGTCACTCGCTGCGCTTCGTGCCACCCTCTTTACAAAAGAGGGCAAGGAAAATAGCCGAACCAAAAGCCCTCTTTAGTAAATAGGGTGAGACGTTAGCTTGATGGGTGATTCACTATATATACTGTCATTGCGAGCTTGACCCGCAATCTCAAAACACCCGCCGCCGCAACTCCTTTTTTAGAAAGAGGGCTTTTATTTTTATTTGCTCTACGCACTTATATAATTTTTTATATCAGGTTTATACTTTGGGTTATATCTTCTATGATGTCGTCGATATTTTCAAGACCAATAGAAAATCTTATCATTCCGGGATTTACGCCTGTCGCCGTTAAAAGTTCTTCGGACAACTGGCGGTGCGTTGAACTTGCGGGGTGCAATACGGAAGTGCGAATATCCGCAACGTGAACTTCGTTTGATATAAGTTTCAAGCCATCCATAAGCTTAATTGCGGCTTGTTTTCCGCCTTTTACGACTACAGTAACAACACCGCTACAACCTTTGAGATATTTTTTCGCAAGAGAATAATATTTATCGCTTTCAAGTCCCGGATACTTTACGGATTCAATTTTATCGGAGTTTTCCAGATATTTTGCCGCTTTGAGAGCGTTTTCACAATAACGCTCCATTCTGATAGCCAATGTTTCAAGCCCCAAATTTAAAATAAACGCGGAATGGGCTGCAGGATATACGCCGTAGTCCCTCATAAGCTGCATTCTTGCCTTGATAATATATGCGGATTTGCCGTATGTTTGCGTATACGATATTCCGTGATATGATTCGTCAGGTTGCGCCAAGTCGGGGAAATTGCCGTTATTCCAGTCAAAACCTCCGCTATCTACAATTACTCCGCCGACCTGTACAGCATGACCGTCCATGTATTTAGACGTAGAGTGAACAATAATATCCGCGCCGAACTGAAACGGCTTGCACAATATAGGCGTAGCGAACGTATTGTCAACAATAAGCGGTACGCCGTGCGAGTGAGCAGCTTTAGAGAATTTTTCTATATCCAACACAGCTAAAGATGGATTTGCCAGAATTTCGCCGAACACAGCCTTTGTATTAGGCTTAAACGCAGCGTTTATTTCGGATTCGTCGGCGTCGCAATCTACGAAAATACATTCAATGCCCATCTTTTTTAAAGTAAACGAGAAAAGATTAACAGTACCGCCGTAAACTTGTTTTGTACTGATAAAACTGTCTCCTGCCTTACATAAATTCAATATTGCGAGCAATGTCGCCGCTTGCCCTGACGATGTACAGAGCGCGCCGATACCGCCCTCAAGGTCCGCAATTTTAGCTTCTACCGCCATAACCGTAGGATTGGCAAACCGCGAATAAATCAACGCTTTTGTCGGGTCATCGAATACCGCGCCTATATCTTCCGTAGAATCAAAAACATAAGTCGTACTTTGATATATCGGCATAACTCTTGGTTCGCTGTTTTTGGGGATATAACCTGAGTGCAAGCATTTTGTTTCATCTCTCATAATTAATTTTCCTTTTTTATTTTATTTTAATTGATTTTTATTATATCATTCCGTTATGTCTGTGTCAATACTAAAATAAAATACTTATGGCAATAGATTAAAAAATATTAACGACATAGTGATATTTGTTTTGTGGGGCGCGGCATCGGCATATCGGCATTATGATACAATGTAATACTGTAGAAAATGGTTATAATGCGAGTTTTAAAGAATATAAGCATCTATCCGATTCGCTATGTTCAAGAGAAAAACCAAGTTTTTCTGCAAGCCGACGCGACGGAATATTTTTACTATCTATTGACGCGGTTAATTTCCCAAAATGCTTAGATACCATATAATCAATAACTGCGAAGCCTGCTTCTGACGCATACCCCATCTGCCAATATTCAGGGGAAATATACCATGCCATTTCACCCGTTTCATTCCCTTTTTTGGAAAATACGCCAATATCACCTATAACTTTATCTTTATTTGTTATAAGCCATGTTGTATCTCCGATAATTCGCTCAATATGTTTAGGCAAATCTTCTAAAGAATGAGGCATATATAATCCTGCGTCTTTTTGAATATCCGGATGCAATAGGTATGTCAAATTTTCTGAATCATCTAACCTCAAAGGTCTTAATATTAATCGTTTTGTTGTTAAATATGGAGCTTCCGTCATTTTAGTTTCTCCTGCACATAATATAGATTTTCCACTATTATATCAAATAAAACAAGATTTGTAAAGTATTCCTTCGTAGGAAGTTTACCATATTTTCTCAGTTATCAATAGGCTATTGTAGCTTTTATATCAACAAAGTGTAATACATAAATTTATAGCTTATTATTATTTTACCCTCTGCCTCTATGGGTGGAATATATTCACTGTATTCATATATTCCTGTCCACGACATTAAATTATTATCATACATCGGAAAACATTCTACTTCATTTCCTATTTCCAACTGCCTGTAATAGGGCGAAATTCTCCACTCTGATAATGTATAAATTTGCCAATCAATCATATATCCCCAAAGAACCTCATCAAAGGTTTCACTTACATAAAACCAATCCCAATTAACACAATGGTCATCCCATTGCTCACCAACATAAACTGCATAATATTTTCCAAAATCCATATTATCCAAAACGGATATCGGATATTTTATAAAATCCATATTGTTCTCCTCTAATAATTTACCTCTGTCTGATTTATTTTTTATAAATTATTAATACCATATATGAACCCAAATTGCTATAATTTTAACTAAAATTACATATTTAAACGGCAATATACCTGTGAAAGTGCCGAACTTACGTAACAAAAATGAGCGAGATGCTTATAGAAACGACCATGCGTGTACAAATCCTGAATTGGCGGGCGAGCAAATTATCCCGGTCAGCCCTTATTTTGATGCGGACAGCATACCTGATTAAGAGTTCGAAAAATGCTGTCAATTATGGCTTAAATGAATTATTAAAGCGAGGCGAACAAATCTGAACCGTAGATATTACCCGTCATTACGCAGTGACAGTACGTTTTGTCGGCGTAGAAATTATTAGTGAGTTCCGCGCTTTTCGCGGTTGTACTGATATAAACATAGTCGCGGTCACTCTGTTGGAAATACGTATTATAAATATGTGCTTTGCCTCCCATTATCTTAATTCCCGGATTGCCCGTGTTTACTATATTTGCCTGTTGTAGCCTTACGGTACCGCTGTTCACTACGACCGCGTTGTCAACATTGCCCCAAAATGCACTGTTGTAAAGCATAAGCACCGCGTCTTTATGAACTCTATCGGGATTAACAAAATCTCCCATCAATACATAGGCTTTATACTCGGCATAAAGCGTTACTAATTCTGAATTAATTAGTATTATTTTTGTATCTGCGTCGGCGTTTTCTACAAATAACCCGAACGTGCTTCCATCTGTACCGTGACCTATTACAGTCATCTCTTTCGGATTTCTGCCCGTTGTTTCATCTCTCAGGAAGTGCATACCGTTTTTAGAGCCGAACACAAAATTAAAGAAAACCGTCTGATTTTTAACATCACCGAATTTAAGGGCACTATAATTCTCGCGTTGAAAATTGCCAAGACTTGTACGCGGATAGCCCTGAGTTCCATTCGGCAATCTTGAACCGTAGTGCGGATTAAATTGCACGTTTCTTATAAATCCTCTGTCTGTGCCACCGCCAACCCAAATGCCGGCTCTCGCCAGCGAACCGGCAAAATACTCGACGTAATGTCTGCTTGTATCATAAGATGCAAGGTCAATGCCTTTGTCTGCGTTCGGCAACGTTACATTTATAATATATACGTCCGTACCCTGTCCCTGTATTGTGAACGGACACTCAATAAAAGCTTTCCTGTCAGGTATATCAATCGGTATATTGCCTGTATTCTGACCTAACTGAATAATTTTAAGTCCTCTGATTCCCGCGCTTTTCTGGAGCCGTATAAGCGGAAGCGCGTCGGGTACGCTCTGTCCGTCGTTAATCGCATGATTAGTGAATATCGCGGAGCCGCCGCTCTGCGTATGATGTTGTACATCCCATGTACCCCTTAATTCCACGCCTGTAGGTATGATTACAGGATTATCAAGCAAGTATCTGCCGCCCGGCAAGTATACCGTTCCGCCCCCGACAGATGCTGCCGCATCAAGCGCAATTTGCAGTTCGACGGATATATCAACCGTCGGTCTGTCATTATTTACGCCCCGTACTCTCGGCAAATCAGCTCGAAACACTTTATTTGTTGCCGCCCTCGGCTGAACGGCTATATCCGTAAGTATATTTCGCGGAATAGATTCAAATTTATATTGCTCGTCTGCGGTTATTTCTACACTTGCCGAACTGCTATCATTTTTTATATCTAAAACGCACCCGAGTCCCGAGTTTATAGATTTTAATGCCGAAACGTCTGCTCCGAGATAAACATGGTTTTCAGGCGTCGCAAAATCACACTGGGCGAGCAGAGCAGAGCCTGAGTTCAGCGTTATATCATAACCGCCGCCATAATCGAAAGTACAGCTTTCGAATGATAATATGCCGCCGCTCCCCGCACTGAAAATTGGTCCTTCAAAATCTACTCCGTTAAATTGTATCGCAGTTCGGAACAGTGAGCCTACACTTACCGCCCTTGAACCCGCGCCGCTTACTTTAAATTTTGAATCCGAAAAAAGCAGACCATAGGGATTTACGTCATCGGCTTCGAGCGCAGTCACACAATTTTCTATGTGTAATCTGTAGAATTGTGCGTTAGGCGCATCTTTAAATCCCGGTTCTCTGCCTACCCGCATACCTACATTATAACCGGAAACATATAAATCAGAGACGTATTCCCAATCGGAACGGTGCATTTTAAAGCCTGTGGCGTTAGCTTTCGTGTAAGCCGTGAGAACTTCAAGCGAAGGTGTATTCTCAAGCCCTGAATTTGCCCAGTATTCCGGGGATATCTTTATATTTTCAACACGCCCTATATCAGTACAGATATGTATTTCAATTCCTGTTTTCAGAGCGGTGATATAACTGTTGTAAACGTAGTGCAATTCGCTCGGCGCGGAATAAAAACCGTTATATGAATTTACAAGCGTGACATTTTCGATGGTCGCGCTGTTTCCGCCCATCTGGTACAATGTCCATGGATACGGCTTTATATCATTAATATTTTGTTCGGGGTACCAAATTGACAAGTTGGTTATACCCGTACCGCCGTTCATCTGTATAAATCTGTCGGCGATACTTGTTTTAGTGCTTCGGAGTGCGTTTCTCGCCTGTGAATCGCGCCATTGAGCCTCAATATAACCGTCATGATTCGGCGAGTCTTTCCCAACGCGAACTTCAAGAACAGTACCTAAAACTTTACCGCCATGCTTTTTCGGGTCTGCCCAATCACCGCGAAGCTGAACACTTGGAGGGAGATTAAGCACGTATTGATAATCATACCATTCATAAAATGGCTTCGGATTCTGTTGAGTGCCCGTATCTTTGACAGTGACACTCTTTTTTTCTGTAAACGCTGTGCGGAACTCATAGTTGCCTGACGGAACATATACAACTCCGCCGCCGTCGTTATATGCTGCGTCAATAGCTTTTTGAAATGATTCTCTGTTATCAAACCCCGGTTCGGCTTTCGCGCCGAAGTCAGTCACAATAAAATCTGAAATAACCCAGTCTTTTGACGTGTATATTGTTTTTATGGCTTCGCTCAAACTAAAATTTTTCATATTTGAAATACTCCATTTCCCAATTAATTAATAGTATAGTTATTTCAATTTAAAATAGCCTTTCATCTGAGATTCTGTATTAAGCGCGAAATGACAGCAGACTAATTTAAACTAAAACAGAGATATACTGATATTATAATATATATTCGAGCAAAAGACAAGTGTTTTAGTTGAGGTTTGCAGTATTATATCATATTATCTGTATTTTCTGCTTTTTATAAAAATCCATGTTGATTATAACTATTATTTGTGATATAATTTAAGTAATCAATTTATTTAAATTTATTTTTAGGAGGAAAAATGAAACTAAATTATTCAAAAAAATCAAGGACTTTATCTATAATTTTGGCTTTTATGCTGATAGTATCTATTATTTTATTCGCTACAAGCTGCGGCAATGATAATAACAATACGTCAAACAACAACCAAAATGCAGTTGGCGAAGAGGGAAATTACTTTGATGACAGCGAAGTACAGGGCAGAGAATCGGAAAGAATACTGGCAGATGTCCCCGTTGTTGATTATAACGGACATCAATTTAACGTATTAACTTTTGGAGTGCAAGGGTCTTACGAATGGGAAAATTTTGATATATCAGTGGAAGAAGAAAACGGCGAACCTATCAATGACGCAGTATACACAAGAAACAGAATCATAGAAGAAAAATACAATATAAATATTAATCAAATTCATATGTATGACGGAAATTTTGGCACATCGTTGAGGAATGCAATCGGTGCAGGGACAAACGACTATGATTTAATTAGTCCGCGCCTTGTTGACAGCGCGGGTTATATACAAGACGGATTCTTTTTGAATTTATTTACCGTACCCAACATTGATTTGGGAAAACCGTGGTGGGACAGTCAAGGCGTAGCGGAAATGAGCATCGACAATAAAATTTTCTTAGTGTTGAGCGATATTTTGCTATCTGATGACAATGCTACATCAATAACTATCTTCAATAAGAAGTTAGCGCAAGATTACGGCTTGGAAGACCCGTATGCACTTGTAAGAGATGGTAAGTGGACTATTGACAAGCTGTATGATATGGCAAAAGCAACGGCAGTAGATTTAAACGGCGACGGACAAATGACGTCAGACGCGGACCAGTTCGGATATCTAACATGGAATGACGCAATGGTTACGTATCTTCACTCCGGAGGGGAGAGGCTTATCAGTAAAGATGAAAATGACTTGCCCGTATTGACATTCAATAACGAGAGAACTTATGAGATAGTGAATAAAGTAATGGACCTGCTGTGTGATGAAAATGTAACCGGCAATGTTCAGAAACCGACATTTTCCGACACGACATTTGAAGATATATTCAGTGCAAACAGGGCGACATTCGCTTGGGTAAGGCTGTACATGGTGCCGAGATTACGCGCAATGGACGCCGATTTCGGTATACTTCCCGTACCCAAAATATATGAAAACACACCCGACTATATATCAACCGTTAATGTGCATACTGCGTGTTCGCTCGCAATACCCGTTACCTCTGACGGAGATGATTTAGACAGAGCGACGATAATAATGGAAGCACTTGCCGCCGAAGCACATTATCTGCTTCCGCCGGCATATTACGAAGTATCGCTCAGGACAAAACACGCAAGAGATGAAGAATCCAGTGAAATGCTTGATATAATACTAAGCAACAGAGCAATAGATGTAGGCGATGTATATAACTTTGCAGACTTCGGAATAAATTTTTATAGGCTTGCACAATCAAATGACAGAAACTTAGCGTCATTTTATGACAGATATGAAACCAGGGTAAATACAGCAATAGACAGGTTGATTCAAAGATTTGAGGGTTTAGATTAAACCTTTAGTTATCCGACTGTAATACAGTATTCTGATGAATTTTTATTTATATAATAATTGTTTTATTTTAGGCGATTGCGAAATAGGAAAAATATGTAGGGGACGGTGTCCTCGACGTCCCGCAAAAATCACATTGCGTAGGTATCGGCGGGTCCGCCCCCTACAACCCAAACCAACATTGTTTGAACAAACTCGCCGTTGCGTTGGAGGAATATTATGAAAAAGAGAAAAATATTTGATATTGAAAACGATGGTTTGAACATGGCTGTGGACGGGAAATATTTATATATGTGCTGTAACCGTTCCATGTATAAATATGATTTAGACCGTATGAGTATTGAAGTACAAAATGAACTTTTCAAAAAAGATGGAAAAGCGCGGGGATTTTCTATATTTAACGACTTTGTTTTTCTTTGGGATTTTTTAGACCTTTATATCTTAAACAAAGATAATTTAGATATAATAGATGTTTTGCGGTTGGGTGAAAATCTATCGTCAGACGTATGCGGAACGATGTGGTTTGACTCCCCGAAAGTGTATGTCAAAATACGCAACGGTTGGATTTATGTTTTAGACATAACCACGAAAAAAATTGATAAAATTCAAGTAAGCGATACAAGTTTTTGGAGCGATTGCGTTACAGAAAAATATTTATTTGTCGGCACAGTAAACGGCGAACTTCTTGAAATAGATAAGGCTTCTTTGGAAACAACCCGTAAAATACAACTATGCAAAAAGAATATTTACAGTATTGTCTATGAAAACGGTTTGCTATATACGGTTTCCCAAGACCAAACAATAAAAGTTGTAGATTCTGTATCGCTTGAAACAATCAGTGTTGCCAAAAAAGCCGTTGTGGGTATGGTAGATATAGTTGGAATATACAATGATAATCTTATCATTGCGGGTGAGAGAAATCCTCTCTCTTTTTGGGATAAAAAATCATTACAGCTGCGTGAGAGCGTTGACTTTCCCTATAATAGAAATTCGATAATCAGCAATGACAGTTTGTTTATTTGTGACCGTCAAAGCATATATAAAGTTGTTTTGACATAGAGTATTTAGATGATAATATCTGATATATTTTAATTTTTTCATGATTTAGCCGTGGATATAAAAGATAAAACTATTGACAAAAAATGAATACCGTGTTATAATACAAATGTAATTTAAGCAAGTTTTTATTTGCGGACTTCACTCTTTTACAGGGAGATGGGTTTTCCCATCTCCCTGTAGTTGTATTTATAAAAAATAAAATATTGTATTTGAAAGGTCAATTAATAATGTCAAAAATAAATTTACTTGATATTCATGTCGCGAATTTAATAGCGGCAGGCGAAGTTGTGGAACGTCCGTCGTCGGCATTAAAAGAACTCGTAGAAAATTCTATAGACGCAGGCGCATCAATCGTAACAGTGGAGATAAAAAACGGCGGAATAACATATATGCGAGTGACAGACAACGGCGAGGGAATGACAGTCGAAGATTTAGGCAGATGTATCTTGCGCCACTCTACAAGTAAAATCACAGGCGAAGATGATTTGGGCAGGATTAAAACGCTCGGATTCAGGGGAGAAGCCCTCGCGGCGATAAGCAGCGTATCCGACATGAAAATTTTCAGCAAACACAGAGACGGCGACACAGGATATCTGCTTGAAACGTCGAGCGGACAGAATACAAAAATTACTGAAACTGGCTGTGCTTACGGTACAACGGTAGTAGTTGAGCGGCTATTTTCGAAAGTTCCCGCAAGGCAAAAATTTATGAAACGCGATGCGACGGAGGGTATGTACTGTAAATCCGTAATAGAAAAAATAGCTTTGTCAAATCCGTTTGTTTCGGTCAGGTTTATACAGGACGGAAAAGAAAAAATATTCACACCGGGCGGTGGAAGCTATAAAAACGCTGTATATTCGATTTATAAAAACGACGTTGGCGATACGTTGATTCCTGTTGTTGATATAGGCAGTCAAAAGTCGAAAATAAAAATCAGTGGATTTATATGCAGGATTGAGGACTGCAAGAACACAAGGGCGGACGAGAACTTTTTCGTAAACGGGAGATACATAAGGTCAAAGACGATATTGGCGGCGGTCGAGGAAGCGTATGACTCGGTCTCCGAAACGGGAAAATTTCCGTTATGCGTGTTATATATAACGATTGACGAGTCGATAATCGACGTAAATGTGCACCCGCAAAAAATGGAAGTAAAGTTCGCAAATGAGCGAGAAATATTCGAGGCAGTTTACTACGCCGTAAAAAACACGCTTGAGCAGAGCGGATTTAAAGATTTAGATGATTTTGATGACGAACAAGAAAATGATGAAGATGAAAATGAAAATACAGACGCTAAAAATATATCCGAGGTAAAAAATATAGATTCAGATATAAAAGATACTGTATCTCCCGCCACAAGTTCAAGAGAACCGCAGGTAGAAATAATAACGCATAATTTTGACGATTTGGAGGATTCAAGAGAAGCGGAGAGCGAGCCTGTCCGATTTCAGTCCGAAGAAAAGCAAACACAGGAATTGCTTACGCATAAACCAACCAAACAAATATTATCGGATAATGCGACAGTTTTTGATGACAGCGAGGATAACTATAAATTTATCGGCGAAGTATTTTACGGATATATATTGATAGAAAAAGACAATAAAGTTATAGTTATAGATAAACACGCCGCGCACGAACGCATACTTTATGATTCACTGAAAGCGAGGGCAGCCAACGCGGTCAGTATGAGATTCCAAACACAGTTGTTATTGATTCCCGCAGAAATAAAATTAAGCTCAAAGGAAATAGGGGGGCTTTTGGAATTTAAAGAAGATATAGAAAAAATCGGTATAATATTTGATATAAAAGAAGACGATTCGAATATGATAGTCGTGAATGAAGTGCCGAGTGAAATAAACGACGTCAACATAGAAGATATAATCCGAGAGATGGCGTATATGTTTACGGAAGAGAATAATTATTCAGCGCATGAAGCCGCGCTTGAAAAATTGATTACGGTTACGGCAAAAAAGACAACGGCGTGCAGACACGCGATGAAAAGCGGGAGAAGAGAAGAAGCGGAGGATTTGATATGGGTAGCCGAAAAGGTAATGAAATATGAGGGCGTGAGATATTGTCCGCACGGCAGACCTATTGCAGTTGAATTTACAAAAAATGATATAGACAAGCTATTTAAGCGTTAATAAAGGAGGATAAAAAAATGCCCAAGATTCCCTATTCGCATAATAATAAATCATGTATACTGGAGGTTAAATATGATGTAAATTCAGACCCGATTACTTCCGGTTTTGAAATTGTGAAAAATATCGTGCCTGACCTTAGCATTTGCATCGGATATCCTAAGCCTGACGGGTGTTTTTTCTCTCCGTAAGTGTTCGATTTGTATTGTTGTAGGGCGTGACGACCTCGGCACGCCGTAAATATATGCCATATTGAATTTATTTTCACGGACAACCGATGGCGGTTGTCCCATACACTATGAACAACAATATTCGGTGAATCATACAGCGCAGCATGGAAACCGTGCCCTATGATTCACCGATTTTTATATTTTCTATGTATTCGCTCAAATAAAATTTTCTCGCTCAAATTCCGTGAATTTTTTTCTGTGAGGTAATTGTATTTTCTCACAAACTATGTTATAATACGTAAGAATAATTTTTTATAAAAATAATAGCTTAACGGAAATTCCACCTAATAATCCCTGTTAGGCTGTCAACAAACAAATCAGGAGTAAAAAATATATTATGAAAGTTAAAAAAATATTGTTGTATATTGTTTCTTTAAGTTTAATTTTTCTTTCGGCAGCGTCTTGTTCAAGCAACACTCAAGAGACCTCAAGTGAAGTAAGAATAGCGTATTTCCCGAATATAACCCATATACAAGCACTTGTGGGAATAGCAAAAGGCACTTTTGAAGAGGCTCTGGGTGAAGATATAAAAGTTTCATACAAGAATTTTAACGCCGGTCCCACAGAAATAGAGGCGTTTTTCGCAGGGGAATTGGATATAGGGTATATAGGTCCGATTCCGGCAATCAACGGCTTTTCAAAATCCCACGGGGATATAAAAATAATCGCCGGTGCATCAAACGCGGGCGCAGTATTAGTCGCAGGTGCAGGTTCTGATATTAAATCAATAGGCGAACTTGCGGGAAAAAAAGTAGCCGTTCCCCAATTCGGAAACACACAGCACCTCGCGCTTCTGAAAATGCTTACCGATAATGATTTAAAGCCTACCTCCTCGGGAGGGACGGTCAGCGTTATTCAAGCAGAAAATCCCGATATAAAAACTCTTATGGACAAAGGCGATATAGATGCGGCATTTGTCCCCGAACCGTGGGGAACAAGGCTCATAAATGAAATCGACGCGGAAATAATACTTGATTACGACCAAATTTTATTGGACGGGGAATCGCCGTCAACCGCCATTGTTATAGTTGACAGTAATTTTATGAAAAACAATCCCGATTTAGTTGAAAAATTCTTAAAAGCGCATATTGAGTTAACTCAATATATTATAGAAAATCAAGATGAAGCCGCAATAATCGCCAATGAAAAAATAGAAGAAATTACGGGCAGTAAATTAAAGGAAGAAGATTTACTCGCGGCGTTCAAGAAACTAATCGTGACTTATGACCCGTCCGAGAAGTCGATACAGAGCTTTATTGATATTTATATAGAAGAGGGATTTGTCGATGAAGTAAGCAACAGAAATAATATTTGCGATTTTTCGGTATTAAATAAAATATTAAGAGAAAAAAATCTCTCGGAGATAGAATAAATGGGTATAGAGATACAAAACGTAAATAAAATAATTAATTCGGCAGTAATACTGGAAGATATAAACCTTGAAGTCAAAGACGGGGAGTTTATCTGTCTGTTAGGTCCGTCTGGGTGCGGCAAATCGACCATGCTAAATCTAATTGCGGGACTCGACAGCCCAACAAACGGTACTCTCAAAATAGACGGCAAATATATCACAAAACCCGGTCCCGACCGCACAATGATGTTTCAGGAGTCTGCGCTTTTCCCGTGGCTCAATGTGATTGACAACGTAACTTTTGGAATGAAACTTGCGAAATTAGACAGGGAAGAACGGGAGAAACGCGCCGATATATATTTAGAAATGGTTAATCTGCTTAATTATAAAAAATATAATATACATCAGTTATCCGGTGGAATGAAACAGAGGGTAGCCCTTGCGCGGGCACTGACTTTGGACAGCAAAGTCTTGCTGATGGACGAGCCTTTCGCCGCATTGGACAAACAAACGAAAAATATACTTCGTGACGAACTTGAAAAAATATGGGAAATTACCAAACGCACGTTTATTTACGTAACTCACAGCGTTGAGGAAGCAATGTTTTTCTCGGACAGAATAGTAATGATGTCCGCATTGCCCGGACGGATAAAGAGAATTATTAATCTTGATATTCCCCGCCCGCGTCATATTGACAATCCCGAGTTTGTGCATATACGGTCCGAAATATTGAAAGAACTGCGAAGCGAGGTGGAAGAGCTTGAAAGATTTGAAGCGGCTCAATACAAAACATAAAAATTATAGAGATATTATTACAGTTATTTTAATTTATGCCCTGATAATAGTCGTGTGGCAGTTTTTATATTTTTTGCTTGCGGAACGCTTGAATATCATAAAACCGTATATATTCCCCAATCCTCTCGGAGTTTTATCTACTTTTGACAGGCTTATCAGAACGGGGTTGCTTTTTACGTCGATTTTATACAGTCTAAGAAAAATGCTTATAGGATATACGCTGTCATTGATAATCGGCATATTAGTCGGGCTTTTGTTGACTTTCAGAATACCCGAAAAAGCCCTGAAGCCGATTTTTTTAGGCTTTCAGACATTGCCGAGCATATGCTGGGTGCCGTTTGCCTTATTATGGTTCGGATTAAACGAATCGGCGACGATTTTTGTTATAATAATCGGTTCGACTTTCAGTTTGGGAATTTCTGTTGAATCGGCAATAAAAAACGTAAATCCATTATATATACGGGCGGCAAGCACGATGGGCGCGTCAAAACGCGATATATATTTAAAAATCATTTTACCTGCGAGCGTACCGGAATTTATTTCGGGATTAAAACAAGGCTGGTCATTTGCGTGGCGTTCTCTGATGGCGGGCGAAATGATGTCGAGCGTTATGGGTTTAGGTTATATACTGCAAACGGGACGCGATTTGCTCGAAATAAATCAGGTTATGGCAGTTATGCTGATAATAGTATTATTCAGTGTATTAGTTGAAAATTTAATCTTTGGCAAAATAGAAAAAAATATGCGTAAAAAAATGGGGCTGTATCAGGAAAGAGGGCGGCATGAAGCGTAGCGAGTGACGGGTGTTTTGTTAACTTTGTTGATTTACGTATAAAATTTATATTATATGTAGGGAACGGATTTATCCGTTCCGTGAAAAAACAATCGGCGATGGTCGTGGAATTATGGACGTTTTCGGTGAAA
>Ga0099364_10004733_pt1 | contig 20524 bp, 5 predicted proteins | sample TergutTh196P3_FD_73070 | JGI IMG/M metagenome (GOLD analysis project Ga0099364, IMG submission 73070) | Microcerotermes parvus P3 segment gut microbial communities from Pointe-Noire, Republic of the Congo - Th196 P3 | ecosystem: Host-associated > Arthropoda: Insects > Digestive system > Gut ... | reverse complement strand
ATACAAATCATTTTGCCAACACTCCGATAGAGACATTGTATCTCGGAAGAAATATGCAACATACTTCCAGTATGCAGTTCCGTGATAATTCAGCATTAAGAACGGTAACAATTGGAAATGAGGTCACTGCCATTAATGCAAACATTTTCTATAATTGTACAGGATTGCAATCATTGACGTTTGGAAATGGACTTTTAAGCATTGGCGCTTATGCATTCTACGGTTGCAGCAGTTTGGATGGCGCTCTTATAATTCCTGATAAAGTTAGAACTATTGGAATAGGGGCTTTTCAAGGTTGTCGAAGTCTATCGTCTTTAACCATTCCTAATTCTGTTACAAATATTGGTGGCGCTGCTTTTTCTGGTTGCAGCAACTTAAAAACTGTAAATTTCGAAGATGGAACCGTTGCATTGGCGCTTGACAATAATGATACCAACCATTTTGAAAACGTTCCAATGGAAACATTACATTTGGGAAGAAATATGCAGCATGGTTCCAGTGTGCAGTTCCGAGGCATTGCAACTCTAAAAACGGTAACTATTGGCAATGAAGTTACAGTCGTCAATGCTAACAGTTTCCTAAATTGTGTTGGTTTGACAAACGCAACAATAGGAAGTAGCGTTCACACAATAGGCGCTTCTGCTTTTTCGGGTACTGGCTTAACTGAAATCCGAAGTTTAAATCCAATTCCGCCAAGCGTACCAAATAACTGTTTTTTTGATGTTTACGCAACTTGCAGGTTAGATGTTCCATCAGGTTCGGCAGAGGCATATAAACGAATAGCAGAATGGAATAAATTTTTTGACAATGAAAATGGTTTTGAAGGTGTTACAACCGCTACACTTACTGTTTCACAGACAACTTTCAGTTTTACGCCAAGCGGCGGTTCAATTTCTATAACAGTTAATTCCAACCAGTCGTGGACTGTATCAAGTAACGTCTCGTGGCTGACATCTACTCCTACAAGCGGCAGCGAAAATGGCACAATAATCATAGAAGCAGCGGCAAATACAACTGCTTCAGCGCGTAGCGCTACCGTTATGGTTACAGGCGGCGGAGTAACAAGACAAATTCATGTTACACAAGATGGACTTACAGTTTTACCCGAAAACTTTAATTTCAGCGCTGACGGAGGTTCTGCCACTATTGCCGTTACTTTTGGTCAGTCTTGGTCTTTATCAAGCAATGCCTCGTGGATTACACCTTCTCCAACAAGCGGCAACAATAACGGTACATTTGTGATTACCGCTATAGCAAATACATCTTCTTCGTCACGTAGCGCTACAATTATTGTTACAGGCGACGGGATATCAAAAACAGTAAACATTACGCAAGATGGTACCGTTAGTTATGATATGACCATAAACGTAACTACTCCCGGTATGCTGTGTGAACTAATTGGCAACCAAAAGAATTCAATTACCAGTTTAAAAATATCGGGCGGACTGAACGGCGCTGATATACTGTGCCTTCGCGAAATGGCTGGTAGAGATATCGACGGAAACGCCACAAACGGTAATTTGGCAATACTTGATTTGAAGGATGCGAATATAGTTAGCGGTGGAGGTAATTATTTTGGTAATAATACCACTTCCATTAATACAATAGGAAACTATATGTTCTATTATTGCAACAAATTAACAAATATTACTCTTCCAAGCAGTGTTACCGCTATTGGCTATCACGCTTTTCAAAGTTCTGGATTGACAAGCATTAGTATTCCGAATAATGTTACTTTGATTAGACCTTATGCTTTTGCCGATTGCAACAATCTAAAAACCGTTATAATAGAAGATGGAACTGTTGGATTGGCTCTTGAAAATGATAATACTACTCATTTTTCAAACAGCCCAATAGAGACACTGTATCTGGGAAGAAATATGCAACATACTTCCAGTGTTCAGTTCCAAAATAATACAGCCTTAAAAACAGTGACTATTGGGAATGAAGTCACTGCTATTAATGCGAACAGCTTTTACAATTGTACTGGTTTACAATCTTTAACGCTTGGAAATAGACTTATTAGCATTGGAGCCAATGCATTCTTTGGTTGTAGCAGTTTAGAGGGTGCGCTTGTTATTCCCAATAGCGTTAAAACTATCGGAATAGGGGCTTTTCAAGGTTGTCGAAGTCTATCGTCTTTAACTATTCCTAATTCTGTTACAAATATCGGCGGCGCTGCTTTTTCAGGTTGCAGCAACTTAAAAACCGTTATTTTCGAAGATGGTACTGTTGCATTAGCGCTTGATAATAACGATACAAATCATTTTGCCAACACTCCGATAGAGACATTGTATCTCGGAAGAAATATGCAACATACTTCCAGTATGCAGTTCCGTGATAATTCAGCATTAAGAACGGTAACCATTGGAAATGAGGTCACTGTTGTTAATGCAAACATTTTCTATAATTGTACAGGATTGCAATCGCTGACGCTTGGAAATGAACTTATAAGCATTGGCGCTTACGCATTCTACGGTTGCAGTAGTTTGAATGGCGCTCTCATAATTTCTGATAAAGTTACAACCATACATATTGGAGCATTTCAAGGTTGCCGCTCTTTATCGTCTGTTACCATACCTAATTCTGTTAGACAGATTGGAGGCAATGCTTTTGCAAATTGCATCAACTTGAAAACTGTAATTATAGAGGATGGTACTGTTGCATTGGCTTTAAATGATAACAACACAAATCATTTTGCTAACGCTCCGATAGAAACACTCTATTTGGGGAGAAATATGCAACATACTTCCAGTATGCAGTTCCGTGATAATACAGAGCTAAAGACAGTAACCATTGGAAATGAAGTTACTGTTGTTAATGCCAATAGTTTTTATAATTGTACTGGATTAGAGACATTAACGCTTGGAAATTCACTGACTTCAATTGGCGCTTATGCCTTTTTCGGATGCAGTAGTTTGTCGGGTACACTTAATATTCCCAATAAAGTTACAACTGTTGGACATAATGCTTTTCAGGGATGCAGCGGTTTACAGTCATTAACCATTCCTAATTCTGTTACTTGGATTGGTGGTTCATCTTTTAGGGATTGCAGCAACATGAAAATGGTCACTTTAGAAGACGGAACTCAAACATTGGATGTTTTTCACAACGATAGTTTTGCCGATGTTCCCGTGGAAGTACTCTATTTAGGAAGAAATCTCACCAGAGAACCGTTTCGGGATAAAGCATCATTAAATATTGTAACCATAGGAAATGACGTAACTACCATAAATGCAAACAGTTTTGCCAATTGTACAGGATTAACAACCGCAACTATAGGAAGGAACGTTACTTCAGTTGGCGCTTCTGCTTTTTCCGGTTGCAACGGTTTAGTGCAAATCCATTCTCAAAACTCAATACCACCAACAGTAGCAAATGTTAATGCGTTCAACGGCGTTGATAAAGCGTCATGTGTTTTATTTGTTCCACCCGGCTCGGTAGAGCTTTATGAGTTTGCTCCAGTTTGGAGAGATTTCTTTAACATCGTGGCGACAATACAGACAGACTTTGCCTACGATGTAAAAAAAGTAGCCAATACGGGCGTCACTACCATCAATTTTTGGAGCCACGGGTTGTTTGATACGTCCACACATGTTGTTTTTGAAAATTCAGGTGAAATCATTATTCCCGACACTGTCATTTATCGCGATGCAAGGCGCATATCTGCTGTTGTGAATTTCAACGATAGAAAAACTGGAACATACGATGTAAAAGTAATACTTGCCGACACTGCTTTTGTTGCTGTCAACGGTCTCGAAGTAGAAGAATACCAGCAAATTCGATTGATGGTTGAGGTGATAGGACCAACGGAGTTTAGATTGCGCACGCCGGCAACATACATGATAAGAGTTCACAACCTGGGGAACACAACGGCATATCAAGTGCCACTAAATGTGCGGATTGTAAAGGATACCGAAAATGCCCTGCAAAATTTGACATTGAGCAGCAATATCCCACCGCCACAAATGCCCGAAAACCTTGATTTGAGCGAATACTCGGAAGAAGACAGGGATTTCATCATAAAGTTTTTTGATGAGTTCGATGATATGTATCATTTCCTGCATGTGTATGATGAAAACACAAGGCGATATATCCATACGGGCGATTTTTTCTTGAACGAAATTGCACCCAATTCATCTTATACGTTTGTAATGCAGTGTACAGCGCAAGCGTCAATTGAAATTGAGGCATCTGTACCGGAGCTATGGGAACCATGGTACGGTGTATCTGAAAACATGATGATACAACGAATGGCAAGCGGTGAATGTTGTATAGAAAAAGTGCTTGACTGTGCTATATCAATAATTGACCTTAAACTCCCTGTCGGCGTTATTGGATGTGTAAAAGCGGTGCTTGAGGGATGGCTCGGTATTGCGATAGGAGTTCACTGCGAAAATAAATCAATAACAATCCCCTCAAAACAGGAACAGTTAATTGAAAAAACAATAAGTTTTGTAAGTTTATTTACTTCGGTTGTAGGAGTATTAAAAGACTGCGGAGTAAGTCTTTTAGAAGGAATAGAACCTTTTACTAAAGCAGTCGGGACTGGCATAGCTTGTGGAGATGCCGCGGCCGAGTGCACAATATGGTTTATTAACCGTCTCTTTTCCTGGGGCGTTGGCGCTTGGGACCCCAACGATAAAATCGGCTACCGTTCGCCCTCTGGCAGTCTATTTTTTGACGGCGAGGTAGCAACCATGACCTATATTATCAATTTTGAAAACGACCCCGAAGAAGCTACAGCAGCCGCACAGGATGTGTATATTATTGACGAGTTGGATTTGACAAAGTTCGATATCAACAGTTTTAAGGCGTTGTATGTCAATGTGCATGATAAAATTGAAGTTGCGCCCTTCGAATTGGATGAACACACGTGGGATATAGATATGATTGAGGAAACGGGTTTGATAGTGCGCGTGAGCCTGACGTTAGACAAGATAGAAGGCGTTGCGCGATGGCATTTCGCTTCCATCGACCCCGCAACTAACAAGCCTACCACCAATGTTTTAGCAGGCTTCCTACCGCCCAACGACGAAACGGGTAAAGGTCAGGGTAGCGTGGCGTTCAGCATCAACTTGAAACCGGGCTTGCCAGACGATGTGGAAATAAGCAACCATGCTGATATTATTTTCGACAACAACGATGCAATTATTACCGACCCGTGGGTAAACCGCAAAGACGTTATTGCACCGGTAAGCCGTATGTCACAATCGGCAGATGTGAACGGTAACACGGCGTTGATGAAATGGAGCGGCACAGATGAAGGTTCCGGTATCTGGTACTATGATATATATGTTTATCAAGATAATGACGAGGCGTTCACACTTTGGCAATCACAAACCACCGCTACCGAAGCCTTATTTATCGGCGAATTAGAACAAGAATACCGGTTTTTCTCTATTGCCACCGATTCGGTTGGACACGTTGAAGCCATGAAAACCCAAGCTGAAGCGTCTGTAAGATTTTCCACCACAACAGATTTATTTCTTACCGTTTCGCAAGAAACTATAAATCTACCCGCTACTGCCGGCGCTTCTTCGGCAATAACCGTCACTTCTAACCAAAATTGGACTGTTTCAAGTAGCGCCGCGTGGCTCACGCCTTCGCAAACGAGCGGCAGCAATAACGGCTCGTTCACTGTTTCGGCTACGGCAAATACCGCTACCACGCAGCGCACAGCAACGGTTACTGTTTCTGGCGGCTGTATAACGCGGACGATTAATGTTACGCAAGATGGCGCTGCTCCTGCAGCTACATTAACTGTTTCGCAAGAAACGGTTAATTTCCCCGCGAGCGGCGGCGTTTCTTCGGCTATAACCGTCACTTCCAATCAAACTTGGACTGTTTCAAGCAATGCCGCATGGTTAGCTCCTTCGCAAACGAGCGGCAGCAATAACGGCTCGTTCACTGTTTCAGCAACGGCAAATACCGCTACCACACAGCGTAGCGCAACAGTAACGGTCGCAGGCGGCGGTATTACGCGGACGATAACTGTTACGCAGGATGGCTCTATTGCAACATACACTCCGGAGATGCTTGCAAATCAATTGACAATCTTTCCTAATCCAGCCCAAAGTGAGCTTTTCATATCTTCTGATTTGCAGATAGAAAAAGTTGAAATATACTCATCTACAGGCGCTTTGATGATATTGGAAGAAAACTTTAGCGAAAAAATATCTGTATCAGCTTTGGCGCCGGGTGTTTATTTGCTTCAGATTTATACTGATAAGGGGGTTGTTGTTAGTCGTTTTGTGAAGGAGTAGTTTTTAGTCGATAGTCGTTAGTCGTTAGCTTTTAGCCCCTTGCTAATGACTAATGACTAACGACTATTTCTATTTTTTAGTCGTTAGTCGTTAGCTCCTTGCTACCGACTAATGACTATCCGTACCTATGATATCCCATTTGAGAACCGGAAAATATCCGGCAAAGTCATCCGTGCCCCTCCATCCTGTCGTGCGTGAAAATTTGTAGTGCACAAAATCACCCTTGGCGAGATGTAAAAGTCTGGGGAATAGGGAAATGAGAAGAAAAAATTGCAATGGATTGCGGGTCAAGTCCGCAATGACGCGTTATGACATAATACTGCAAAGCACAACGAATATTGCCTCCAAATTCTTCACTCTTCACTCTTCATTCTTATCTCTTATCTTTTCCACTATTTCATCCAACATCTCCACATTTTCCTTAATGTAATGCATTGCTGTATCCTTCAGATTTTGAATGTTTTCATCGGAGGCGTCGTCCATTTCGGGGTTTGCTTTTCCCAGGTCGGGTTCAAGGCGCGCGTAGCAGTGGCTGCATCCAGCTATTTTGAACAACTGTTGTATTTGGTAGTCTACCACTTCTGCCGATGCCGAAAGCAGTATGTCGAGCATGGGGCGCGCCCAGCCCATTGCGCCCCAGTTTTTGGCTTTGTTGTGGTCATATTTTATCTTATCTTTGCCGGTTCCTGCGGAAACGACGTACAGGTCTGTTATTCCGGGGTTTGCGCATGTTTCGAACACTGTTTTGTTTGCTTCCACTATTGCGCACATTGTCGGATTTCCGGCATACACTCCGCCGTCTATCAGGTGCGATGCCGCCCCGCCAACCGACCTGATAGACGCTAACTCAAAGAACGTTGGCGCTGCCGAAGTGGCGCGGGCTACGTCGCGCAGCAGATAGTCGCGCATGTCGTGCCGGCGCGCCTGGGGTGAGGTGAAAAACACTGCCTTCCGCTCTGTTATGTCATAGGCGGTGACAAGGCAATTTTTCCGCGACTGTGCAAGAGTGACGTCGCCCATGTAGGTCTTCAACGCCTTGTCCAATCCCGCAACAGGATATTTTTCGCGTGTTATGCCGAAGCGTAAAAATTTACGGTCGAAAATTATTTTTCCGTAATTGGTATACAAATCGACCGCCTCGTGAGCAAAATAGCGGCTGTGGCGTTCCTGGTCGGGCAGCGGCGGCAAAAGGTAACAGCAGGCAAGTATCCCGCCCGTGCTGGTGCCGGCTATCAGGTCGAAATAATCGGCAAGCGTGACGTTCGGATTGCCCGCCCGCCTCTGCAAACCCTTTTCAATATAGTCCAAAATAACCGCCGGAATGACCCCGCGAATGCCGCCGCCATCAATACTTAAAATACGAACTTTCAATTTTTTGATTTTCAATTTTCAATTTTTAACTTTCAATTTTCAATTTTCAATTTTCAATTCTTTCTTAACGATGTCTATTTTTTCGTCTAACGCCTTGTTTACCTTGTCGTAGTCGGCAACCGAGGGCAGCGGCTCTTTTACGCTGATGTAATACTTTATTTTCGGCTCGGTGCCCGACGGACGTACAGTTATCTTTGTGCCGTCGGCGGTGAAGTACTGCAACACGTCCGATTTTGGCAGGTCAATTTTTTCTGTTTTTCCGTTGGTCAGGTCGGTAGAAACAAGATTTCCGTAGTCCATCAACTTCACAACCGGCGAGCCGGCAATCGTTTTAAACGGCTGGTTGCGATAGCCTTCCATCATTGCCACTATTTCTTCGGCGCCCGATTTTCCGGTTTTTTCAATAGACACGCACGCTTCCTTATAGAAATTGTAGTCCTGATAAATTTCCAACAGCAAGTCATACATCGTTTTGCCACGGTCTTTCGCCCATGCCGCTATTTCGGCAAAGAAGGCGCACGACATCACAGCGTCCTTGTCGCGAATAAACTCTCCGCAAAGGTAGCCGAAACTTTCTTCGCCTCCGCCAATGAAGGTCGCCTGTCCTTCGTTTTTGCGAATTATGTCGGCAATCCATTTGAAACCGGTAAGTACATCGTAGCACGGCACGTTGCTTTTAGCGGCTATTTCTGCCAAGAGTTCCGTTGTGACTATTGTTTTGACGATGTATTCCTTTCCTTTGAGTTTTCCGAGTTCGCCCCAGCGCTTAATTAGATAATGTATCAGTACTGCCGCCGCCTGATTTCCGTCTATCACAATCCAGTCGCCTGTTTTGCTCTTTACCGCCATCGCTACGCGGTCTGCGTCGGGGTCGGTGCCCATTACTATGTCGGCGTCCACCTCTTTAGCCTTCTGCATGGCAAGGCTTAAAGCAGCCGCCTCTTCGGGGTTTGGCGATTTCACTGTGGGAAAGTTGCCGTCGGTAACGTCCTGCTCGGGAATATTGTAGATATTTGTGAAGCCCATCTTTTTCAGCGTTACAGGAACTAATTTAACGCCTGTGCCGTGAATGGGGGTATACACAATCTTCAAATCCTTGTGTCGGGCAACGGCTTCGGGCGACAGCATCAGACCAACGACGGCGTCGGTGTAGATTTCGTCTATCTCTTTGCCGATAATCGTTATCAACTCCTTGGGTCCGTTGAACTTCACCGATTCTATGGTCGTTCGGTTCACCTCTTCTATTATTCCCTTGTCGTGCGGGGGGATTACCTGTGCGCCGTCGTTCCAGTAGGCTTTGTAGCCGTTGTATTCTTTGGGGTTGTGCGACGCGGTAATTACTACTCCGCTCTGGCATCCGAAATGCCGGACAGTGAACGAAAGTTCGGGAGTAGGGCGCAGAGCGTCAAACAAATACACCTTAATGCCGTTAGCGGCAAAAATACCTGCTACTGTTTCGGCAAAAAGTCGGCTGTTGTTTCGGTTATCGTGCGCAACGGCAACAGACAGGGTAGGGGATGGGGCGCTCTTTTTCAGATAGTTGCACAAGCCCTGCGTTGCCATTCCTACCGTATAAATGTTCATACGGTTTGTGCCTGTTCCCATCAATCCGCGCAAGCCGCCGGTACCAAATTCAAGATTTCTGTAAAAACATTCCGTCAGTTCTTTCGGGTTGTTTTCCATCATTTCCTTTACCTGCGTGCGCGTTGCTTCATCGAAGGCATCCGAAAGCCAAGTTTGCGCTTTCTGCTTTACCTCGTTGAGTATGTTATCTTTATCCATTTTATGGTTATGATTAAAAAGTTTGCCAAAATTACAAAAAAAATAACATTAAAGAAAAAAAAATTAAAAAAAAATTTTTTTTTGTTGATAATTCAAAAATTATATTTACCTTTGCGGCGTCAAAAAGTTTTGGACTCGTAGCTTAATTGGATAGAGCACCTGACTACGGATCAGGAGGTTGGGGATTCGAGTTCCTCCGAGTCCGCTGAAAATCAAGAAATAAGATTATTCAGAATGAAAACTAAAATAAATTCTGTACTGTCTGAGACTTTTTACGTTTTCCTTTTTGCATTATACTCGTTTAGTTTCTGCGCTCTCTATGGTCAGGATACGTTGACTATCGACGAATTGCTGATACAGGCTGTCGAAAAACAGCAAACTAACGATATCCGCGGCGCAACGCATAATCTGAACATTGTAGCCGAAAGATATTGGGAAGCAGCAGATTACCAAAACGCCGCAAAATATTACAAGCAGTCCATTGAGTTGAACACTCTTATTCAAAACTGGAACGGTATAGCGGGTATCAATGGAAATCTGGGGGTGATATACTTCGATATGGGCGACTACGAAAGTTCTATTCAACATTTACGATTAGCATACAACTATCGCAAAGAAAATAATGACCATTTCGCCGTCGTTAATTCGCTGATAAACATGTCTGTTACGCTCAACAAAATGCGTCGTTTCGACGAAGCCATCGCAGTTTTGGAAGAGGCGGTAAGCGTGTCGCGCCTTCAAAATGATTTTCAGCAACTTCAAAGCGCTTACGGAATGTTGTCTGAAGCGTATACTTTTGCGGGTAATTTAGAAAAGGCTTCCGAATATTTTTATCTGTATAAAGCCGTTCACGATGCACTTTTGACTGACACCGAACAGCGCCTGACGGAAGCCACTTTCAAGGTTCAGTTAGCCGAAACGGAGCGCGAATTAGCCGAAGCCCGACAACGATACGCCGACTACGAACTGCTGCTTATGGCGCGCGAGTTCGAAGGACTTGATTCTGCGCATCGGGAACTGCTGATAAACAAGACGCGAGCCGAACTGTTGATTGAAAATCTTCACGCAAACGAAAAAATTGCCGAGTTGGAACGATTAGCTATCGAAAAACAGTTGGTTTCCGAACAGCATAAAACACGTAACCTTGTATTTGCGCTTTTTGCTACGTTCCTTGTTATCATCGCTATAGGCTTCTTTTTTTGGCAAAAGAAAAAAGACAACGAAAAACTTGAGCAGCAAAACATACTTATCAAAAGTCAGAAATTAGAATTGGAAGAATATCAGGAAAAATTGGAAGACCTTGTTGTCGTGCGGACGTCCAATTTGATGAAAGCCCTTGACAAGGCGCAGGAATCCGACCGTTTGAAATCTGCCTTCTTTTCCAACATGTCGCACGAAATACGCACGCCCCTGAACGCTATTCTGGGCTTTTCGCAAATGATTGGCGCCACGTCGGTCACGCCCGAAGAGAGGATAGTGATGGTAGAACATATTAAGTTCAACGCCACGCAACTAACACGCACAGTGGAAGATGTTGTCCTTCTGTCAGAAATAGATTCGGGCATAATAGAGGTTAATTTGCACGAATACAACGCCCACGAACTGCTCAACAACGCAATTGCCGAAGCAAACCAAATGGCAAAATCAGAAAATAAACAAAAATTGGAAATAATTCTTAACAACAACCTGCCTGAAAACTTTGGGAAAGTTCTTTTAGACGCCGGAAAACTCAACCGTATACTCGCGCATCTGATTAACAACGCCATAAAACACACTTTTGCCGGATACATCGTTCTGGAATGTAGCGCCAACACTAACCTGAAAAAACTTCACTTCAAAGTGGAAGACACGGGCGAGGGAATAGATGAAAAAAACATTGGGAAAATTTTCGAGCGATTTTGGAAAAAAGGCGACGCATTTACGCAAAATACCAGAGGTCTGGGAATTGGACTGTCACTATGCCAGGAATTTTTAAAACTGATGGACAGCGAATTATCCGTAACCTCACAACTGGGCGCCGGCTCGGCATTTAGCTTTACAATTAATTATAAATCACAATAATACCCCTTTCAGTATGAAAAGATATTTTTTTACAGTATGTATATTTTTCGGATTTTCAGGCGTTCTTTTGGCGCAAAACCCCGAAGACCATAAAAAATCAACGTATACCGACAGCCTCGGACGATTTATCGTTCAGGTCGATATACCCGTGTATATTTTTGTATCAACCTCGTTGGACGAAACGCCGCGCCGCCTCGAAAGAAGCGACAAGCCGGAGAACGAGCCGATATATCTCGACGGTCCGGGCAAACACTATATTCGCCACCAGGACGCCATCAATCATCGCGCAGATATGTTTCCTATTTGGGCTGACGCACACGCCCCGCAGACAACCCTTTCGCTAAGCGGCTCACAAACAATTGTCAGAGACGGCGTGAACTGGTATGGAAACAATCTGACCATTACCCTGCGGGCAACAGACGACCTGTCGGGCGTAAAACAAATATATTATTCGGTTGACGACGGAGATTTTAAGCCATACACTGACAATATCGAAATAAAAGAGGAAGGACTGCACAAAATAAGCTACTATTCGGTTGATAATGTTGGCAATGTAGAAACTGTCAGGCATCGAGAATTTTCCTTAGATTTAACGCCTCCCGTCACCACTATTAATGTAGACAGTTTTTTCAGAGAGGACATCATCGCCAATAATGCGCGCATAACGCTTGCCGCTACCGACAATCTGACCGGCGTAGACCGCATAATGTATCGTTTCAACAACGAGCCCGAAAGACAGTACCGAGCAGGCACAACTATTCCCTTTGCGCATTTGCCCGACGGACAGCACACATTGTATTACTATGCCGAAGACCGCTTAAAAAACAAAGAAGCAGAAAAAAGTATAAGTTTTTTTGTAGACAAGATGCCGCCAATAGTTTCGGCTGACGTGCTGGGCGACAGGTTTATGGTGGGCGACAGAATATATTTTTCGGGACGTAGCAGACTTAAACTCACCGCAGTAGACAACAAGTCGGGAATAGAGGAAATACTGTATTCCATCAACAACGGTCCGTTTCAAGAATATGAAGACCCGTTCTACTTGCCGGCAGTAGCAGGCAGACACACGATACGCTACTATGCTACAGACGAAATAGGAAATACCACCCGCGGCAACTACACGCATAGCATGGGCATAGTGTGGATAGACCTTGTTGGTCCCATCCTTTCGCACAGCCTTACGGGACCAAGTTTTACAAAGGGCGACGTGCAGTTCATCAGCCCCGAAACGAGAATAATTCTCAGAGGCGTAGACGCAGAATCGGGACTGCAATATCTGTCCTACAGCATTGGCAATCAGACAGAAGAGACGCGTTTCGACGGTCATTTTACTATTCAGGAATCGGGTACTCACATTATCAGATATTTTGGCTACGACAACGTGAATAATCGCAATTCAAGTCAGTTTGAAGTAACAGTAGACGGTGACGGTCCCGAAGTATTTAATACCTTCAGCGTCAGCCCGGCAAACGACGCTAATGCAGACGGCGTAGACGTATTCCCATCATACGTGCTGCTATACTTAGCGGCTACCGACATGCTTACTGGCAACGCCGAAATCTACTATTCCATCAACGACGCAAGGGAAATCCAGTATACAGCGCCAATCAGAGGCTTTGCGAAAAATACCTCCTATACGGTTGTCGTCAGAGCACGAGACCAGTTAGGTAATTTTTCGGAAAAGACTATACGGTTTCGGACGAATGAGGAGTGATTGCTTTGTATTTTGAAAACTGTTGTTTTTACCTCCACAGTGGACAATGCGTACTGTCTTGAATTTTGGAACGTGCAAATCTTATTTTTATACCTGTTATAACAATGTTTACTTTGTCAGGAAACTCTAACAATACGAAATTTGTTATGTGCTCTACTGCTATTTGATTTCGGAATGGCTCGCGTTCATTCTGTACAGTGTTGTTGATACCGATATCGCAAAACAGGCTTGTGTATAGTACATACTTGTCGTTGAAACGCCATTTAAAACCGGTTTCTAATGATAGTCGCCACCACATTGGCAGTTCAATGTTTCCTTTTGCATGAAGACCTTCAAATTGTCCTAATCCGGCAAACTTTTGTGTTGCGCCCCAGTTGTCCATTTCAGAATAGTATGCCGAATAAGTCAAGGATGTTATTTGGGAATCGAACTTATCCTTTACCGGAAACGAGAGCCTAAAGCCGCACATGGCGAAAAACCCCTGACGGACATTGCTTCGACGGCTCCATGGCTCAAATATACTGCCCTTCCTTGTTTGAAATATTAACATCACCGGCAGGTTCACAAAGGATGTTTCAAAAGCCTCGCTGTAGCCTATGATGCTGTGTAAATCAAATTGATGACCATTTTGGTCGGTAAGGTGGGGATTAAGCGAATTAAAGTAGACTGATTTGTTGGTATTGTAGATTCCATGCTCAAAGCCTACATAAATTCCAAAATTTCTATGAGCAAAAACAGTATAGCCAATGCCAACGTCAAAAGCATAGCCATTATAGAAGCCCACACGCGGCACATTGTGATAATGAATAGACGATGTGCCGCCGCCTAAATGAATAGATAACTCATTGGGGGGTCTGAAAACAGGCGCCTGCGCTACAACCTTTGGTAGCACGCAGATAACGCAGATTAGACATATTTGCGCAGATTTTTTAATCATTAGATTTATTTTTTTTATTATTTTCAATTTTCAATTATTATTTTAGTTGCTCTATCGCCGTTGCGAACTACGTAAACACCGGGAGGCAAAGAAAGATTGAGTGTTACAACGCTGTTATGCGACACGACGCTTCTTACCAAAATTCCCGACTGATTGTAGATATCCAACCGGCTGCCTTCTGCAACGCCTTCGATGGTCAATTGGCTACCCGAACGCAAAGGATTGGGATATGCAAAAAGCGCATCGTCGTTTTCGTTATCGTCAAAGAAAGATGAAACAAGGTTATTGACTATTGTCTTTTCTGTGGAACACAGACTGCCGCGACTGGTTTCTAAACGGAACATATAAACAGCGGATTTAAGAAAATCATTGTTGCCCGGTCCCGCCGAATAACTGTACTCGTTAATTGTGCGAGTATCTGCTTGTTCTATCCATACTTCGTTTTCCTGAATTAACCATGTGCAACCGTGAACTCCGTAGCCTTCCTCTGCCAATTTTCGCAAATTAAGCATAAAGGTGTTGTCCCAGAGGACAACTGCATAATGGTCAAATTCTATGGCGCGAAAATTGGCTGTTATGGTTACATCTTCAATGGCTGTAAAACTGAAGGATAACGAGGTAGAAACAATTGTTTCGCCAATTGTCCAGTTTATAAAATTGTTGCAACCCGGAGGCGGAATAGCAGTTACAGTCACTTCATCGCCATGTGTGTATCTGCCGCTGCCGGAAACTGCGCCGCCACCCGTTGGATTTATCAAAATGGCAATATCATATACTTTCAGTTCGAAGTTTGCAACAAGATTGCGCTCTTCGAGCGCTGTAAAAGTATAAAATTCATCGGCAGAAACATCTACGCCGTTTTCAGTCCAGTTTACAAAATCGTAGCCATAAGCGGGCGTTGCAATTACATTAACTTCATCGCCGTGTGTGTAAATTCCTCCACCTAAAACAGTGCCTCCTGTCGGTGGGCTTGCAGACAAGGCAATATTGTAAGTTTTGAGTTTGAAGTTTGCAACTAAATTGCGTGGAACAGTTGCCATGAACGGTAAAGCCGGATTTGTAGAAATCACAACGTCATCTTCAGTCCAGTTTACAAAATCATAACCGAAGTTAGGGGTCGCCAATAGGTTTATATTCGACCTATAGCGCAGGTCTTCCTCAATGCCCAAGACTTCGCCTCCCGAAACGGGCTCCACAGAGACGGTAATAATTGGCGCAAAATGAGCGGTTAGAATAGCGTTTTGGGACGAAGGAAATGTATAAGCGCTAATTGTAGCGACCTCATCATTGTTTAAAGTCCAGTTTACAAATGTGTAGCCCGGATTTGTTAACGCCGAAACTGTGACATGGTCGCCTCGTGTGTATGTGCCTGCGCCCGTTGCATCGCCTCCATGTTCGGGAATAGCCAATACAGAAATTTCGAAACTTTCTATTCTGAAATTAGCCACAATACTGTGTGGGGTGGTAACATCGCTGAATGTGTATGCACTAATGTTTTCATCGGGTAATAAAACACCATCTACAATTACTTCCATTATTTCCCAACCATCGTCAGCCTTTATTCCAAACGTTTGAAAACCGCCATAATCAACGATTACAGCGTCATTTGGAGTAATAGAGCCCATTCCAACAGCAACGGAAGGCGTTATTATGAATTTTTGTATTTCGAAATTTGCAACCAAAACCCGTCCTCTATCGACTGTAAACTGATATACAGCCTCTGTGTGTACAACTACTCCATTTTCTGTCCAGTTAACAAAATCGTAACCCAGAGTGGGCGTTGCCTCTACGGTTGTTTCTGAAAAGTGAGTAATGCCCATTCTATTGCTGGAGACTGTTCCTCCGGCGGGCAAATTTGCAGATACAAAAATATCGTAAGTTTTAAGTTCAAAATTGGCTACGTAAGCAATGTCTTCCGATGCGCTGAATGAAATGGTAGGATTTGTTGAAACAGAAGAGCCGCTGGTTGTTGTAATTGCCCAGTTTACAAAATTGTATCCCATTGCCGGAGTGGCAGATACGGTTACATTATCGCCATGTTTGTAAGTGTTGCCGTCGGAAACAGAACCACCCGCCGACGGACTCGCAGAAACAGCAATATCGTAATTCTTAAGCACAAAATTAGCAACCAAAGTGCGTGATGCGTTTGCCAAAAATGTGTAGGATGCAGCAAAATAAATTTCATCTCCGTTTTCAGTCCAGTTAACAAAATTGTAGCCCGTGTTGGCAGTTGCAAATACAGAAATATTGGAATTAAGCGTGTAATCGCCGCCGCCAGTTAAAACGCCGCCATCATTAGGGTTTGACGTGAGCATAACATTTACTGTTTTTAATCTGAAGTTAACCACAATACTATGATGTGCTGTCACGTTGCTAAAAGTATATGTTGACTGCGGAATTGTTGGCGTTCCATCAATGATAACTTCCCATATTTCCCATCCGTCATCGGGTATTATTCCAAAAGTTTGAAATCCGCCATATTCGATGTTTACCGGCGTATCGGGCGTTATAGAGCCCATTCCAATAACAATGGACGGAGTGATAGTGAAGGATTGCTTTGCAAAGTTGGCAACCAATACTCTTCCATCGTTCACTGTGAATTGATATACAGGGTCATCGTGCACAACGACCCCATTTTCTGTCCAGTTTACAAAATTATAGCCATCTGCGGGTGTTGCACTTACTGTTCTTTGCGAAAAATGAGGCAAATCTGTTCCGCCCCCGCTAACTGTCCCGCCATCGGCAGGATTGGCAGTGAGGATAATGTCGTATGTTTTAGGTACAAAGACGGCAATGTAGGTAATGGTTTCGGTTGCTGTTAAGGCTGCGGTTTCGTTCGATGAAACAACGCCGCCGCCGGTGAGTATCCAGTTTAGAAATTGATATCCAGTCTGGGGACTTGCTGTCAAGACAACTTGAGCATCGTGTTCGTATACGCCGCCGCCGGTGAGTATTCCACTGCCGGCAGGACTTGATAATACGGTAATAGTGTATGTTTCTGCCGAAAAATTGGCAATAAGACCGCGATTGCCTGCAGCGCTGAATTTGTAAGTAGCATCTGTAGAAACTATAGCATCGTTTTCTGTCCAGTTTAAAAAATTGTAACCGTGCAAAGCAGTAGCGGTCAATACTACTTCATCGTCATGATTAAACTCGCCCCCTCCGGTGACAGAACCGTATTCAACCTCATTTGGCGACGCCGTTATGAGATATTTTTTTCGTATAAAGTCAACCTGAATACTTTGACTATTGTTCAATACATTGCTAAAAGTATAGGATGCTTCAGCAGTGGAAGCAGTTGGCGTTGGCGTTCCATTAATTCTTAACTCCAAAATTTCCCAACCATTGGCTGGCATTATTTCAAATGTTTGAACGCCATCATATTCAACAATTACATCGCCGATGGGGTCGATTGTTCCCTGTCCTATTAGAACAGACGAAGAGATGATGAAAGTTTGCTTCGCAAAGTTTGCCACTAGAGACTGTTCTCTTTCTGCAGTGATTATGTAAGGATTTTGTGAGGACACAGGGACAATATCTCCATCTATCAATTCTGTCCAGTTTATAAAATAATATCCCTCTTCGGGTACGGCATTTACCGTTCTTTGCGTAAAGTGTGGAATATCAATAAAACCGGTTGTAACTGTTCCATCCGGCATGGTTATTTTTCCAGCGTCAACAAGATTTACAGATAGGGTTATATTGTAAGTTTTTAGCGCAAAGTTGGCAAGAAAAATCAAATCTTCGGACGCGAAAAATGACATTGTTGCTTCTGTGGAGATTTCTTCGCTGCCATCGGCTTTTGTTATTGTCCAACCCTCAAATTGATAGCCCGTGTTGGGCGCGGCAGTAACGGTTACAATATCCCCATGCGTGTAAGTGTCGCCGCCCGTAACAACTCCGCCTTCAAGCGGATTAGCCACAACCTCAATTTCGTAAATTTTTAACACAAAATTTGCTACTAAAGTACGAGGCTCTATCACGGTAAATTTATAATTAACGTCGGTAGAAACCTCGTTGCCGTCTTCTGTCCAGTTTACAAAATCATAGCCTACGCCGGCAGTTGCTGTTACCGTAACTTCTTCATCGTGTTGGTATGCGCCGCCGCCAGAAACAATATTGTCATCTTCGGGGTTTGCCGAAACTGCAATGGTATAGGTATTTATTTCAAAAATTGCCCAAATTGTGACGTCATCGCTTGGAATAAAATTATAAAAATGTCCGTCTGTAAAAATATCTGCTTCATCGTCTGTCCAACTCCAGCCCATAAAATTATAGCCTACGATTACGTCAATCACTTCTATTCTCATGGACGTGTGATTTACAATAGCAGGTCCACCTCCTGTAAGTTCGCCAGCTTCATCTATATTTTTCAATAGTGTAACCTGCACGATGTCATCACACACCACAGTGACGCTTGCGGGTACGAATATGCCAAACGTATAATTCGGATTGTTGGTCTCGCCGCCTTTTGCGTCTAAAATATCCGGATGAACGCCCGACATGGAAAAGTTTGCCTCGTCAAAACCATCAATTACAAATATTTCGGGATACTCAATAATCATGCTTTCATCAGCGCCATCGAAACCAAGGAAACCACTGATATCATACCACCTTTCGATGTTGTCTTCCTCCATCTTTCTAATTATGTAATGTAGCGGGTCGTATGGAATTAATGGGTCTGCGTCTTTTGTGCATGGCAGTTCTTCAAAGTCGCGAACGGTAACAACGAGCGAACGTGGACTTATTTTCAAAACGCCCATTGTGACGTAGCATTTATCGCCTACATCTATCGCAACGCTATATTCGCCTACATTGACAGGGTAAACCTCTTTGGGCTCGGCATCGGGGTCGGTAATGTCTACATAAATGGCAGGAAGCGCTACCGGAGAGCCCGGAGGTTGAAATCGAAGGTCTTTGGACAAACCATCGTATATTTCATCAAATTCTACTAAAAACTCGGTAGGACGGGAATTGCGGATAATGGTTAGCGTGTAGTCGCTGCGCGAACTATTATTAAGTGTAGAAACATTGATGTCAAAACTGTTGTGTAAATTCCATTCAAGTTCAACAGAATTGGGATTTTCAACAATATCAGAACGACTGATTGTTACATTTGTGTTTTCCGGATATACAGGCAACACTTCAATTTTTGCGGGGTTCATGTTGCAAAAGGCGTCAACGAATGACAAAACAAAGTGATTGCTGTCGCCTTCGCGTTCTGCAATACGCGTATCAGTGGTAATTATTTCATTACCATCTTCGTCTGTAGTTGTTATTTCAAAACGGACGAAAATATAATTTTCAATATCGGTTTCGCTCCTCACGTATAAATCGCCGGAAATAAATTCGAGCAAATAATTGACCGGATTTTGCGCGCCGCTTTTTATTCTCACACCCACTCTATCACTGTATGGGGCAACAGAAACCGGAAGAGTGGCTACATCAGGACCATTATCGTTTATGTATACTTCGATGTGGTTTTTCAGGTCGTCTACATCTACCAAACTGCAAAAATCATCAATAAGAACTTCGTTGTCATCTTCGTCATAAAACTTGTAATTGACGGAATTAGAGGGGTTAAGAATAGCATGAGTAGGCGTGACGCCTTCGCGCATGTCCACTCTATCAGCAACAACAAAAAGTTTTCGGGGTATGATAGTATAAGAGCCGATGGCAACGTTGTTTGCAGGGCAATACGCGCTCCAATTTGCAGGCGCTCCGGCTGCAGGCACACGCAGAACATTTATAGTGATGTTGTAAGTTCCCGCGTCTACAGGCTCTGGAAGCAATGAGCCATTGTAAAGCACTTGAGCCCAAGAAGGATAGAGACTTGAAACAGGATGTTCAATAGAGCTGTTATGAACAATTGTAACCGGGTGTTCCTCGCAATTGTAATCTCCGCTATTGATGTCATCCAAAAAACTAAAATCTGCTGCAGTAGGAATAGCATCCGCGCTTACCAGTCTGACTGTATTAATTTCGATATAGCCGGTATTTGCGCCGTTTGCATAACGAATTGCGCCACCGCCGATATTGCCAACACATCCTGTGCCGCCGCCGTTGCAGTTCCATACAGCTGTTTCAGATGTCCGACTTGTTCTTAAATCGGTACTGCTATTAAGACAGTACACGGTGTTTTGGTCGTGATGCCAAGCCAAGACAACGCCTGTGCCGGATGCTTCTGTGAAACCTCCGCCGACAATTACATTCAAAGGCGTGGTAGCATTTCCAATGTTCGTAACAGCAGAACCATACGCAAATACAAGCCCACCGCTAACAGCAACAGTTCTTGTTGTTGTTCCCACGTTTATTGCCGCTCCGGTATTTGCACGCACTGTACCGCCGCTAACTGTAATATTGCCAATGCCAGAAGTAGCAGATATCGCTGTG
>Ga0099364_10004732_pt1 | contig 20527 bp, 18 predicted proteins | sample TergutTh196P3_FD_73070 | JGI IMG/M metagenome (GOLD analysis project Ga0099364, IMG submission 73070) | Microcerotermes parvus P3 segment gut microbial communities from Pointe-Noire, Republic of the Congo - Th196 P3 | ecosystem: Host-associated > Arthropoda: Insects > Digestive system > Gut ... | reverse complement strand
AGAACATCGCTTCAAGTTGCGGGTCGAGGCGCGTGTCGTCGCCGTAGGGGTACGAATTTGAACGGATTAAGAACGACCCGAATTTGGCGCATTTGATAAAGGAACAAATGTAATTTTTTCACCTTTTTTTGTTTTTTTTCAAAATATTTTGTCAGTTAAAAAAAAGGTTGTATTTTTGCACCGTCAGCACCCGCCAAGCCTCTTTACAATGCTCAAATATGGCGGGGCGTTTTATTTAATCTTGTAATATAATGAAAGTTAGTTATTTAAAGAAGTGTACGCTCCCGCCGGATTTACTTCCGCTGCTAAAGCAGAGGGGGCTAATAATTAGCGATGAGCAAAAGGCTATCGGTTATCTTGCCAATATAGGTTATTTCAGGTTTAGCGCCTACCTGTACCCCTTGTTGAAAATTCCTAAAACCGACCATATTTATAAAGATAACGTTACATTCAGTATGGCGTTGGATATGTACCGTTTCGACCGGAAATTGAGGATTTTACTTTTCAACGAAATAGAAAAGATTGAAGTTGCAATCCGTAGCGCTATGAACAATTGGATTAGTGATGGTTTAGGTGATGTTTTTTGGATGACCAATGCACGGAACTTTAACAATCCCGATATTTTTGCAAATCGCCTTTCTATTATTCAGTCGGAATTAGGCAAGACGGGCGAGGAATTTATTGTCCATTTCAAAAACAAATATTCAAATCCCTATCCTCCTGCATGGATGATAGCAGAAATTGCGCCCTTTGGCGTGTTGTGCAGTACGTTTAACAACTTGAAATACAAATCTCTTCGAAAAAAGGTGGCGAATTATTTCGGACTTCCCGTTCAGGTTTTTTCTTCATGGATGGTATCCTTGGTTAGTTTACGAAACATGTGCGGACACCACAATCGAATATGGAACAGAGAAAATCCGCTTATTCCGGCGCCGCTAAAAACTCCAGCCCATCCCTGGATTAATTCCTCTACAACAGACCTGAAGCGCATCTACTACCGCATCTGCATCATCAAGTACCTCCTTTTCACCGTCTCGCCAAACAACAACTTTACCAAAAAACTAAAAGCGCTGTTAGCCGAATTTCCAACCATAGACATTAAAGCAATGGGTTTCCCCGCCAACTGGCAAACCGAACCGCTATGGCAGGAAACTACGACCCAAGTTGAACTATGATACGCTCGGCGCGGGAGTGTTTAAGGGCGTTGCTGACCAATTCGTGCATGATACGGTAGAACATCGCTTCTACTTGCGGGTCGAGGCGAGTGTCGGAGCCGTAGTATTTGAAGGTGGTGCGGGGAACGCTTTGGCAAAAATCGGAGGTTGCCTGTTTCAAGCCAAGGGCGGTGAGCGAGGCGGGCATAAGGTGGTGGGCGACGCGGCGCATTTCAACCATTGAACTGTCAAGGAGGCTGAAGGCGGCGTGGTAGCGCGAGAGACTGTAATCGTCCAACACGGCGCCTTTGAGCATTTGCTCCATATTGAGTTTGGCGCCGGTGAGGATACTGCCCAAGCCGTCGTGAAGGTCGCGGGCGAGGCGGCTGCGTTCCTGTAGTTCGCCCTCCAAGAGCGCGTGGGTGGCGATGAGTTGTTTTTCCTGCTCCAACTGTTTGATTTGTTGAGCGGCAAAGCGACGCTTATGAACCGACCAACGCCAGAGGACTAATAGGGAGGCAAACAAGATGACAACGCCTGCCAACAAGCCGCGACGATGAAAGTGCGCACGGGCGATGACGTGTTGTTGACGCTCGATTTCGGTTTCCTTTTTTGCCGTTTCGTATTTCACTTCCATTTCGCTTAACGACGACTGATAGTGGTGGGTAGACCATAGAGATTGAAGCGCGGAGTAGCGGTCGAAATAAGCGGCGCTCTGGGCGGCATCACCCAAATGAGCGTAACGCCTAAATTCGAACTATTAGTTTATTTTTCACCAAATCCCACGCTTCCTGCGGATTGTATATGTCATCAGGTCGCAATAACGAGTTTGTGTCATCCAAAAATTCATCATCCATGATTTTCAATTCCATATTTTGAAGGTATTCCTTTTGTGTGGGCGGTTTATCAACTACAAAAGCGATATACTCGCGAAAACAGCGGATAATATTTTCAATATTAACGTCTTGGATTGAAATTGCCTTGTACAGGTCAAACAAATCACGACCTTTGCGACGTTGATACAACGCGCGAAGTTTTGTGCCCAACAACTCTTCCAAATGATATGTTGTTAGTTTGCTATTTCCTGAAAACCATTGATTTTTTACGCTAAAATCGTGCTGTATCAGTCCCAAAACATTGAAATGTTCACGCGTATTGATTTCTATTTTCAACCGAATTGGAATTGTGGGCGGCATTTCCGAATCGAAACGAAATATCAGCGTATTATTGTGTGTTTTTTGCTTAACTTTCGGCGTTCCAAGAAACGATAATGCCGCACTGATTCTGTTCAGTGTTTCTTTAATCGGCTCTGCGTTTATCTGCACCAAATCAATATCTTCCGAGTAGCGGGGTTGCGGTTGCAAAAACAGTTTATGCAATGCTGTTCCGCCCCGAAATGCCAAATGGGAAGCAAGATATTCGTCATTAAACAGCGCAACTAAAGCACGACTGATTATCAGGTCTTGTTCGATTTGCTCGTTACGATGCCATGGAATCGTTTTATTCCATTCTTTTATAGCGTATTCAGGTATCATTCGTCTATTTCTGTTTGCTCGTTAATAATGACGTTCCACTTTTTATTCACCGCGCAATTGGCGATTGTTTTTCTGTTTTTCAACGGTGTTTTGCGAAATGCGACTTCGTGTTTTTTGATACATGAATACAAATCGGCGGCTTGCGACCGACAGTTTAAAACCTCGTCGAGCAAATACCCCAAACGTTGAATGACAGGCGTCGGAACATATTGAAAAAAATCCTTTGTAAGTTTATTGAAATCACAACTTTCTGCCAATTCATTCAAAACTGTTGCCGCGCGATTTATTCCGCCTGTATCTTTTTCAAACTGTATTAAATCGGTTGCCGTAAGTTCGGGCGACGAAATGCGTATGTAGCCCGTAGGCGTTTTTCGTTGTTCGGTAAACGGCGTGAGGATAGTCGCCTTATTGTTAAAATTGATTTTTGTCCCCTTTTTTTGAGCGCTTCGTAGCGAAGGCGGAGTTGTCATCACTGAAAATTCCATAGGCTGCTGATGAGCGGCGCCATAAAAAGCGGCGGCATTGAGCAATGAAACGTAATAATCACGTCCCAAAAAATTCATCAACCAATCAATATAATATACTTCAGGAATAATCCCTTTCGATTGATATTCAATAGGTACAATCACATAAAAACCTTTCCATACGGAACAAATCTTGTTCTTTCCCGACAATCGTGTCAGCGCATTTTTAAGCACAACTCCGGTATGCGCAGGAAATTTTTCCATTGTTTCCAAAAGTGAAAAACAAATCCTTCCGTCTTTTTGAAGGTCTTCCATCCAATGGGTCACCGTGTATTTCATGTTTACAATTTTGATTTGACATTAAAACTGCAAAAATAATCATTTTTTGATTATTTCCGCAGTTTTGATTTCTTTTGGGTGCATTTCAGATTGTCGTTTTTGTTTATATTTCTGGGGATACACGGATTTGACTGATTGGACGGATTTTTACGGATTTTTTTGGAAGGAAAGGTATAAAAACCTCATTTTCACCTAATTTTAACAACAAAACTACATCAGTAGCACGAAAATGCCCCGTCCCCCTAAAACCTAATTACCTAATTAATGAGCCGAAAATTAGGTAATTAGGTTTATTGTGCTGGGATAATTCATTGGCTATTGAGGTAGTCTTGTTTATTAAATGAGGTGAAAATTAGGTTTTTACTTGCGCGACAATTTGAAATGCACCCCGTTATATTCAATTTCTTTCTCTTCAAATTTCAATGTTCCGAAACTCTTAACAACCCAAAACGGTCACATCACCATCCTGTTCCCAAGTGATGCGTTCGTCCCATGATGGTTGTACGTCCTTAGGACGACGATCGAAAATGACTAAATATACTCCTGTTATATGTTTATGGCATCCGACCGGAGGGACAAATGTTTCGTGGTAACGGGTTACCTGTTTTAAACCTTTCGCTTTGACCCATTCGAAACTCTGTCCACTGCGTAACAGTTTTATTTCGATGATGTTCCATTCGCCTTTGTATTCCACTGCCAGATCCATACGTCCACTTCCGGTGGCATAGTCGCGTTCGACACGCCCTGTGGCATTGACTACCCTTTGCAGGAAAGCCATCAGCAACAGGTGGGGGAAGGCTTCGGTATATTGTGTCCATTGTTCCCATGTATCTGCATGATTGCGCCAGAAATCCTGAAATTCACGCAGTAGCGCGTCCATGTCCAAGCGTCCGTCGGGCGTTTGCCAGAGCCATGTAGAGGGCGGAGGCATGTTGTCATGAAATCCCAAATTCAGAATCCGTGTAAAAATCTCTTCATATATCGGATTAGCAATAGTAAATCCCCTATCCAACTCCCATTGAATAAGACCTAAATCCATAGCCAGCATCACATCAGGGTCTAATCTGTTGATCGAAACGTCTATTTCTCCTGTCATCATGGTTTGAACTACGCGACGTATGCGAGGATCTTTCAATCTTTCGGCTAATGCATCCAAATGCGTTTCACGCGCAAGAATCATTTGTTCGCGCGCTGCAATGACATGCTTCATCTCAACCGTTTCGATGCTTTCCCAATTGAGAATACGCATGGTAGCCCGCATGAATAACGAATTAACGATCCACGGCTGTCCCCCTGATTGTTGATAAACATAGTCTAAGGCTTCCTGCGTGATGTGCTGTCCGCTTTCGGCAGTACGCTGTGCAAAAAGTTTGGTTACATCATCTTGGGTAAAATTAGTCAATACGGCAGAATCTTGTTTGATATTGAACGGCGAACCCGGATTGGGCGCCCTTCCGTCTTTTGAAGCGGTGATGTAATCCTTCAGATCGCGCATTCCTACCAAGGCTATTGAAACGGGAAACTTTCCGATACCGCGCGTAGCGAATCCGCCGCGCAACTGACGCAAGAAACTAATCATCGTTTCGCCTTCAAGCACATCGACCTCGTCGAACAAAACAATTAAAGGTTTGGGAGCGACAAGTTCTGCCCATTGTTGCAAAACATCGTCCAAAATACTTGTTGAAGAACTTATATCTGTTTCCGGTATTGGAACATCAAAATCTTTTGCATATTTTCTTATTGCATGATAAATACCCGGCATGGCTCTGTCAGCTTCGACAAAACCCTGACAACGTTCCACACTGACATAACAAGCCACTGCCTCGCCACCGGCATTTATTTCACGCACCCAAGACTGTAAGAAAGTCGTTTTGCCCACTTGACGCGGAGCATGAAGCACCCAATAGAGCTTGTCGCTGATATAGCGGTTTAACTGCGAACCGACAAGACGGGTTGCAGGAGGGAGCATGTAATGGTCGTCAGGATTGCACGGACCAGTGGTGTTAAAAAATCGTTTTGCGCTCATTTTATGTTATCTTTAATTTTCAATTTTCAATTTTCAACTTTCAATTATTCGCGGCAAAGATACGAATAATTTTTGATATTTCTTGATTTTTTTCTTTCATTTTTATCCTCAATCATCCTTAACTATTATTTTGACGTTGTGATATATAATTTTACCTTCCTCTGTAAGTCCTTCAATTACAACGGCATATTTTGCAGGCGTATCTGCCGTATAAAAACTGAACGTTGCTGTTCCATTTTCGTTTGTGGTTATGTTAGGTTGCCAATGGATAGTTGTACGCAAGTCGGGTATAGTGTTTTGTGCGGGTGTTTCATATTTTGGGGCGTAAAATTCTACCGGCTTTTGAAACCCTAAAGGCATGTAGTACTTGACATAAGGCGTATCTTTGGGCGTTGTTTTTTTTATTCGGGTGGTAATGGATAGCAACCAGGGGGTACTACCATAGTTAAACATATAACCCGGTCCATATACTAAATCTATTTGCACAATGTCAGATGGATGCAGGTCATAAAACCTTGCTGCCGACATTTCCGGCGACATATCGTCAACAATTAATATTACTTCGTCTCTACCTCTTCTCAAATACGGGTCTATTGTAAGATGCGGAATTCGTCTCAGCAGAAAATTCATACTTGCCGGCGGAAATTTTTCTATGTCATCCTCTGTTATTGTAAAAGAAGCATTTCGAACATCATAAAAAAATGAAAAATTTTCTACTACCCGTCTTTCCGCTGTTATAGTCAGTTCGGGTATTATGTTACTTGCCCTTTCGCCATGTTCTTCAACGTATTGCTGCTCGGCTTTGTCGGCATACATAGACAACATAGCCCTATCAATAGCGCTTGAAGCAATAACGGGTATTTTTCGTTCGGGGTACGTTGTCTCGTCAAGTATAAGTTCAAGATGGCGTAAGCCCAATCGTTCAGTAGTCTGAACAACAAACCATGCGCCATCGGGCGCTTCACCGATGCGCAGATTAAATCTGCCGTTGTCGTCGGTAACTGTTTCGTCTGAAAAACCGTTTTGAAGCGACAGAACGCTTACATGTGCATCTTCTACCGGGCGCCTTCCAAGCTGTTGAGTTCTAACCGTTCCGGAAAGTTCATAGCCCATAATAGAGAGCGTATCAGGATATATCAAGTCATTGTTAATAATACGTTCTACGTCGTATCGCCTCCAACCCTGTGTAAGCATCAGCAAATCAAGCGCATATTCAGAAGAACGTCTGTCTTTTCGGAAAAAATAAGCAGGGGCAGATATGTTGCCGCGCAAATCGGAAGTAAGTAAAAGTGAGGTCATTATGTTAATTGTAGAATCGACGACGACAATATTATCATCGGTTACCGAAACGGAAAAATTTCCAAATACGGCTTCATCCGCATCATTTGTAATATTGACAGTAATTTCAACGGGGCTTCTGGCAGCATAAACTTCCTTGTCAGTGTACGATTCTACCTTTGCGTGGTCGGTGTTATCAACAAATATCAATCGCTCGCTCACCGGCGCAACGTTTTTATTTAAAAGCAGCAAATGACTTACTCCTGAAGGAAAAAAATCTTTGCTGAAAATTATCGGTTCTTTTGTATTTTCCCAAATAATTATGTCTTGTATTACTCCTCGCGTTTGCACAATCAAAATCATTGAATCACCGCTTTGTTGCGATTCGGGTTTATTTACGCTTACTATAAGCCGTTCTCTGCTCCATATACATGATAGCGCATAGCCATCAGCCTTGGCGGCTGGCAGTTCAACGCGTTTTGTTTGTCCCTTGTCGGTAGTGCAAACGGCATAATATGTTTCGTCCGGCTCAGGCTTTAGCAAAAATGAGCCCATGCCGCGTGAATCAGTATTAAAATGACCAACTTCGTTTCCGACGCTGTCATACACCGTTCCTTCCACGTTAATATAAACACCGTCGCTCCGTACAGCCTTAAACGCAATGCGCCCCGCAGCGCCATGCAGAGAAGAGCCGCCTTCGGGATAAAAAGAAACGTCAAAATCATCGAAATCATTATCCGGCAATTTAATTTCGGCGTTTGCAGTGAGTTGAGCTTCATAATTAACCCGCACGTACAGAGTAGGGTCTATAATGCGTATATTTTTCTTAAAAAAATAATCTTCGTCTAAATTTCTCATCTCGTCTGTGTAGGCTCTGATGGTATAATTGCCTTCAGGCGTATCTTCGGGAATAAGAACAAAACCGCTGTATAAATCGTTTCCAAGCCCTGTCTTGATACGGCTAACCACCGAATCATTAACGTCGAAAAGTTCCACGTACACGCTGTTTGAACGAAAAGAAGGAATATGAGTTGCGGCGTCTACCACGTGAGCGCGAAACCAAATTCGCTCGCCCGAAATATAATAAGGCTTATCGGTATGAAGATACAATTTTTCCTGCGGAAATACGCTTAATTGGGTTTCGAAACGATTGAAAAGACTCACAGGTACATCACTGGAAAAAGTAGTGCGTTGTGCCAATAGTGTTAATGGAAAAAAAAGTATCAGAAAAAACATGATTATGAATAATTTGTTTGTATTTCATATGTTAACGGATTATTTTATTATTTACTTCCTCGTATAAAATATTTTTCAATTGCTCAATGTTTTTATTTTGTTTTGCTGAAATAAACACATTTACAGTATTATCTCTTGCCATCCATGTCCTTTGTAGTTCTTCCAAACTTATATTTTCTTCTGTTTTTGGTGTCAGGTCGTCATCATCTTTTTGCACATAGCTATATTTGTCTATTTTATTGAAGATGAGAATAGTTCGTTTGTCGTGTGCTTTTATGTCGTGGAGAGTTTTGTCGACTATTTTAATTTGTTCTTCAAAGCGCGGATGCGAAATGTCTACAACGTGAGCCAGCACGTCAGCCTCGCGCACTTCGTCGAGTGTTGATTTAAACGATTCGATTAAATTATGAGGTAGTTTGCGAATAAAACCGACGGTATCTGTCAACAGAAACGGTAAATTATTGAACACTACCTTACGCACAGTTGTATCTAATGTAGCAAAAAGTTTATCTTCTGCGAAAACGTCCGATTTGCTCAAAAGGTTCATTATTGTAGATTTTCCAACATTAGTGTAGCCTACAAGTGCAACGCGAACTATATTTCCACGATTTTTTCTCTGGATAGCCATTTGCCTGTCTATTTTTTTTAACTGTTCTTTCAGTCGCGAGATTTTGGTGCGAATAATTCGTCGGTCTGTTTCAATTTCTGATTCGCCTGGACCGCGACTTCCTATTCCGCCCTGTTGTCGTTCAAGGTGTGTCCACATTCGTGTAAGACGCGGCAAAAGGTACTGATATTGAGCCAATTCTACCTGCGTTTTGGCGTAAGAAGTCTTTGCCCGTTTAGCAAATATATCAAGTATCAGGTTTGTTCGGTCGAGGGTTTTACATTCCAAAGTTTTTTCGATGTTTCTGATTTGGGAAGGAGATAATTCATCATCAAAAATAACTAAATTGATTTCGTTATCCTTGACGTAGTCACGTATTTCACGCAATTTACCGGCGCCTACGAATGTAGCCGGATTTGGAGTTTCAACTCGCTGGATGAAAATTTTTACGGGGTTACCGCCGGCTGTTTCGGTAAGAAAAGCAAGTTCTTTAAGGTAGTCTTCTACTTCAGCGTCTTTCTGTCCGAATGTTATTATTCCCACTAATACAGCTTTTTCGGGTTCTCTTGTTTTATTCATTTTTTTATTATAAAAGGCTCTGACTTCGCAGAAGCCAGAGCCTTAAAGCTTTTAGTAAATTCCACACAACATATCAATCCAGACGGAAAATGAAAGGAAACTGGTATTTCACCTGTACAGTTTGTCCACGCTGTCTACCGGGTTCCCATCTGGGCGACTGTCTTAGCACGCGCACAACTTCGTTGTCTAACATTGGGTCTGCGCTGCGAAGAACTTTAATATCGACCACATTACCACTTCGGTCGATAGTAAATTCTGTAATTACTCTTCCAACTATCCCGTTTTCTTGGGCTATTGGAGGGTAAACTAAACGATTGTACACCCAATCACGAAACGCTTCTTCCGGATTTCTACCGTTGAACGTTGGTTTGTCTTCAACGATAGCAAACAGAATAGTTTCTTCCTCCTCTTCCATTTCTGTCTCAGTAAAATCATAGAATGCCAGCTCTGCCATGAGGTCTACCTCGATATCTATGTGGACTTGAGTGTCAACGACTACATCGTCTGCTACAATTTCCAAAATATCTGTAACCTTTGGCGGCTCAGGAGGTGGTGGAGGTGGTTCATCTTGGCGTGTTATGGGTATAATCTCTTCTTCGATTGCCTCCATAAACATGCCATCAAGGTTGTCGTCGCCAGCCGGCGCAACTTGCAATTCGAAAGCAAGTAGGACAACTCCAAGCGCAATCAGTAATCCTATCTCAAAAAATAGACCGCGCTTCTTTTCTAAATTCGCTTTATCACTTTTCTTCAGTTCCATAACGATTTTAATTTAATAGGGTTTATAATTTACAATTAATGTAAAACAAACAGCGTGCCAAACTATAAAAAATGTTAATTTTTTTTTTATTTTTTTTTATTTTTGTTCTCAGTCTTTGATTAAATTGCTGTATAATAGCTATTTGAAGAATTAAAATATTTCTTCTGAAATAAAAAAAAATAGGAAACTCCGTATATGAGAGCTTCCTATTCAAAGTTGATGAACAGCTTTTGCGGTTACTTCATTTCCATTTCCGCGCCGGCTTCTTGCAATTGCGCCATTAGCGATTCGGCTTCTTCTTTCGAGCAGCCTTCTTTTATTGCCTTCGGAGCAGCGTCTACTACTTCTTTGGCTTCTTTTAGACCAAGTCCGGTAAGTTCTTTTACTAACTTAACGATTTGCAATTTGGCTCCGCCGGGATGCTTGAGTATCACATCAAAAGTAGATTTTTCTGCTACTGCGGGCGCATCATCGCCCGACGCGGGAGCTGCTACAGCTACTGCGGCTGCTGCGGGCTCAATACCATATTCTTCTTTAAGAACTTTTGCTAATTCGTTTACCTCTTTTACGGTCAAATTTACTAATTGCTCTGCTAATGCTTTAATATCTGCCATTTTTTTTAATCAATTTTAATTTATTATTACTTTTTTTCTGATAAAGTTTTCACCAGTCCTGCGATTGTTTGACCGCCTGACTGGAGCGCCGAAATAACGTTTTTAGTGGGCGATTGCAACAATCCTATCACTTCGCCTATAAGCTCGTTTTTCGTTTTGATAGCCACTAACGTATCAATCAAGTTATCTCCAACGTATGCCGATTCTTCAACGTATGCTGCTTTTATTTCGGGACGTTCGAGTTTCTTGTTTTTCTTTCGAAATTCTTTGATAAGTTTAGCCGGCGTTGAGCCCTCTGCAGAGAACATCACTGCGCTGTGGGATTTCAATACCACATATAGCTCATCGTAATTACCGTTTGCACGCTCAAATGCTTTTTTCAAAAGGGTGTTCTTGGTTACAATCAATTTTACATCCTTTTCGAAACACAAGCGTCGTAACGCTCCGGTATCTGCTGCATTCAAACCTGATATGTCTGTAATGTAGACGTGCGGATAATTATTTATCTCGTCTACTAATCTGTCTATAATCTGTCCTTTTATTTCTTTACGCATAATTATTTTCAGTTAATCATCAAACGATTTAGGTTCTACTTTTACCCCCGGACTCATTGTGGTAGAGAGATATATACTCTTTACGTAAGTGCCTTTTGCCGTAGAGGGTTTGAGTTTATTGACTGTGCTAAGAAATTCTCTTGCGTTGTCAATAATTTTATCGGAGGAAAATGATACTTTTCCTATCGATGTGTGCACAATACCTGTCTTGTCGACCTTAAAGTCGATTTTTCCCTGCTTAACTTCAGTTATAGCCTTTCCAACATCCATGGTCACTGTTCCGCTTTTGGGGTTTGGCATAAGTCCTCGGGGTCCTAATATTCGCCCTAATGCACCTATTTTTCCCATTACGGATGGCATGGTGATAATTACATCAATATCGGTCCAACCGCCCTTAATTTTTTCAATATATTCGTCTAAACCAACATAGTCGGCTCCGGCGTTCGTTGCTTCTGTTTCCTTATCAGGCGTACAGAGCGCTAAAACGCGGACTTCTTTGCCGGTACCGTGTGGTAACGTAACCACGCCACGAACCATTTGGTTTGATTTGCGGGGGTCAACGCCCAAACGGACGTCTATATCCACCGAAGCATCGAATTTAACGACGGTTATGTCTTTCATCAATGCAGCGGCTTCCGACAGAGTGTATGTCTTTGCGGGGTCAATCTTGTCTAAAATCAACTTCCTGTTCTTTGTAAGTCTTGCCATTTTTCTGTCTGCTTTAATTATTGGGTGAAGGGAGCATCACCTGTTACAGTTACTCCCATACTTCTGGCAGTTCCGGCGACCATACTCATAGCCTTGTGAAGAGTAAATGCGTTCATATCCTGCATTTTATCCTTCGCAATAGTTTCAACGGTGTCCCATGTGATAGAACCAACTTTTTTACGGTTGGGCTCTTTGGAACCGGATTCAACTTTTGCTGCTTCTTTGAGTTGAACGGCTACAGGAGGCGTCTTAGTGATGAAATCGAAAGATTTATCGGCATAAACCGAAATAACTACCGGAATCACTTTCCCCGCCATCGACTGCGTTCGGGCGTTAAATTGTTTGCAAAAATCCATGATGTTCACCCCTTTCGAACCTAAAGCAGGTCCTACTGGCGGGGAAGGATTTGCAGCGCCGCCCTTAATCTGCAATTTTATTAATGCAGAAACTTCTTTTGCCATTGTTTAATAATATTACAATTAAATTTGTGAACAAACGAAAGTGGAAGCCAGTCGATTGCTCTTTTTTAATGTACGTAACTTTTCATTAAAAATTTCAGGGCGCAAAGGTAATACTTTTTTTTAAAACAAAAAAAAAAATTGCAAAAAATATTTTTTTTTTTTATTTTTGCAAGCAAAAGTTATTAAGACAATAGTATGATACAAACATCTGATAATAAGTTATTTGAACTTGAAAATGCAGAAAAAAATGCTTTTTCGCGCAGAAAATTCGTAAAAGGATGCTTGACGTTTGCCGGATGTATGACCTTTAAGTCAGATTTGTCGGCAAAAAGTGTAAATAAACGAGACGTAGCTGAAGCCAAAAACGCTCTCGAACCCGGGTATGTTGCGTTAGAGCGTAGCGGCGAACTACAGCAACGCGAACAAAGGCTGTGGGCGCAACTCGAAAGATGCAACCTGTGTCCGAGAAGCTGTGGGGTAAACCGTTTAAGAGGCAATCAGGGCAGATGCAGCTCGGCTGAAACATTCAAAGTATCGTCTCATGGTCCTCACTTTGGCGAAGAGGCTCCATTTGTTGGCAGACGCGGCTCGGGAACTATTTTTTTTTCGAACTGCAACCTGTTATGCAATTTCTGTCAAAACTGGCAAACTAACCATCGCGGCGACGGAAGGCAAACTAATCATGCAGCGCTTGCGCGTATGATGATTGCGTTGCAACGCAGAGGATGCCACAATATAAATCTTGTTACCCCAACGCATCTGATTCCACATATTGTTAGAGCAATCAGGCTTGCTGTTGCCGATGGACTTAGACTGCCGCTACTCTACAATACAAGCGGATATGATTCGGTTGAAGTGATTCAACTGCTTGACGGGATTGTTGACATATATCTACCCGATTTCAAATTTCAGGATGCTGAAATAGCTGCAAAAATAGCTGATGGCGCTACTGACTACCCTAAACACACAGCAGCCGCTATAAAAGAGATGCACAGGCAGGTAGGAACGTTACGAATCGTAGATGGCGTGGCGCAACGGGGAATACTGATTCGGCATTTGGTTTTGCCTGAAAACATTGCTGGCACTGACAATTTCGTTAAATGGACAGCTTCAGAACTCGGAACTGATACACACATTAATATAATGTCACAGTATGCACCACAATATAGGGCGCACGAGTTCCCGCCGTTATCACGCAGATTGAATCGCGAAGAAATGGCGCAGGCAATGAGATGGGCACAAGAAGCCGGTTTGAGAAACTTTCACTGATGAGTTGTTGCATATTTTGAAAACCATGTTAACTGTCTTTTTGCATAACGCCTTGTATTTCTGCGTATAAGCTCTATAGTGGTTTCCAAATTGTGCTTGCCGTCAATGTAATCAAAAATTTCTTTGTAACCTACTGTATTCAATGCGTTTAGATGACGAAATTGATACAGATTTTCGGCTTCTTCAAGCAAGCCATTTTCCATCATAGCTGTTGTACGCTTGTTGATGCGGTCGAAAAGTTCTTCGCGGGGAAGGTTTAGTATTATTTTTTCTGTTTCAAAGTAACGTTTTTTGTGTTGAGCCGTTAGAAATGTCGAGTAAGGTTTTCCGGTTTGAATACATACTTCAACCGCTTTCATTATTCGTTTATGATTTCGCAAGTCTACTTTAGCGTAATGCTCAGGGTCGAGCTTCTTCAAGATTCGGCGCAGATATTCAATACCTTCTTTTTCGAACTGCAACGTCAATGTTTTGCGCAATTCAAGGTCTACGGCAGGAAAATCGTCTATTCCGTCGCAAACAGCGTCTATATAAAGTCCCGAACCGCCTGTCATTATCACTGTTTTGTGTTTTACAAAAAGTTTTTCGAGCGCTTGCAAACATTCCTGTTCAAACATGCTTACATTATAGTAGTCGTGTATAGATAAATTTCCAATAAAATGGTGAGGTACGGTTGCAAGTTCTTCTGCGGTAGGTACAGCGGTGCCAATGCGCATTTCGCGGTACATTTGTCGCGCATCGCACGAAATTATTTCGGTATTCAACGATTTTGCCATTTTTATCGCAAAGTCAGTTTTACCAACAGCAGTCGGACCGGTTATTACTATTAATTTGCACATATAATCAAAATTATTACAAAGATAATCATACTGTCCGTAAAAAAAATATTTTTTTTTCAAATTAATTTTAGTATCTTTGTCGTTTAAAGATGTTAGACACTAAAAAGCTAAATAACAGGATAGATTGGTTTTGTGCAAATAAAATCAATGCGTTTTCGCCGACCATTTCGCCGGCGCCTAAGTCTGTGCAACGCAACGAAATAGAAAGTATTTACGAAGGCGTTAGGTTTTTCTATGACGCAGGAGTTGAGCAAATAGTCGTGCAACGCAAATATATGGGCTCTTATTGCGATGTTTACCTTCAAAAAAACATCAAAGACACATATTTTGTGTCGCGTAATGGATATCGTTTAACAAAAATTGATATTGAGGAAACTCTCAATGCCAGCGTTGCACTCCACAATCGTTTTGATTGGACAAATCTGCAAACCGTTATCATCCAATGCGAAATGATGCCTTGGAGTGCATTGGGTAAAAGTCTGATTGACAACGATTTCAGTGGATATTTGAACGTACACAAAAATCACTATGAACATCTGAGACAGTCCGGTTTATACGCAAAAATAAAAGAGGCTAAAAATACTGACAGCTATCGCAAATACATTGACTACAAAACAAATCATACCGAAAAAGAAGTCAAAAAATTTTTTCCTGAGAAAGAGAGACGTAAATATGAGGTTTTAAACTCGTTCAAAATTTTAGAACTTTCGAACTACAAGAAATATATTGATATGTACGCTATTCAATTAGAGCATTTTGGCAAAGTTGGCAACATACATTTCAAAGCGTTCAACATACTCAAAAAGGTTTTCAGCGACGGCTCGGAACATATTGTGAACGATAATCTCAGCTTTCGGGAAGTTAACGACGATGAATATTTGCATCTCCCTGTCAGAAACGAGAAAGAATTAGATAGAACAATTGAAACTGTGTATGAATGGTTTGCTGCTCTCGAATCAGAAAACGAGGAAGGAATATTGATAAAACCGCGACAAGCGTTCGTTAAAAATGTGCCGCCAGCATTAAAAGTGCGCAACAACAATTATTTACTAATGATATACGGGCTTGATTTTTACGAAAATTATGCTAAATATCTCGAACGTCGCAAAATTACGAAAAAAATTGATTGTTCGGTAAACGATTGGATGTTGAATTTGGAACTTTTGAAAGTAAAATATGCGGATATTAATTCAGAAAATCATCTCTTGAAAAATATTATTTTTGACCGTATAATGAGCGAACACGCAGAAGCAACGCTGGATAGCAGGTTGTAAACTCATGTTTAAACACTAATTTTTTATAAAAAAACTGAAAACTAAGCTGCATTATTGAATATTACTCAGACCGCAACAAATTAACAGGATTTTGGCTTGCCGCCTTGTAGCACAACCAGCCTATTGTGGCAAGCGCAAAAAACAACGCTATAACTCCTGCCGCTGGAAAAATCCACCAAATTAGTCCGGTATTATAGGCAAAATTCTGTAACCAACTACTCATCAATAACGCTGCCGCCGGTGTAACTACCATAAATGCGATAGCGATACAACGAAAATAATTCTTGCTCAACAACATTATGATGCTAATAATCGACGCTCCCGCTATTTTGCGCAATCCTATTTCTTTAGTTTTCTTTTCAACGCTTATTGCCGTCAAACCTAAAATGCCCAGACACGAGATTGAAAGCGACAGTAAAGTAAAAATAAAGAATAGCCTGCCTAATTGATTTTCAGCGCGGTAAAGGGCGGTTATCTGTTCGTCGAAATAACTGTATTCAAAAGCCGTTCCCGGACGCGTGCGTTCGTAGGTTTCCTTAATGAAGGCTAACGTCTGCTGTTTATTGAAAGGAGCTATCTTTATATTAATATTTACCAACGCCTCCATATTATATGACATAACTAACGGAAGTACAGGCTCTTTCAACGGGCGAAAATGAAAATCGCGAACAACGGCTACAATCTTTTGGTTGTTTATCCATGTGTAAGTACCGGCACGAAAATAAAAAGTTTTTCCGACAGGATTTTCAATCCCCATCACACGAGCAGCCGTTTCATTAATCATAACGCCTCCGCCCAAACCGCTCCAGTAGTTTTCGCCCGATGTTTCCATCAATTCGCCGTGTATGACCTGCAGTCCGTATGTTTTTGCAAAATCGCCGTCAACTAAAACCAAATTCATACGAACAGTATCGTCAGAGACTTTTCCTTCCCATGTAACATTCGGCATTTCAAAGGAAAATGATTGCGGAGTACCCGAACTCATACTTACCGATAACACATTGGGATTTCGCAGTACCTCCTGTTTGAACTCGTCAACGGCATACCATAAATTTGTTCGCGATGTGATAATGTTTTCCTTGTCTATTCCAAGGTCCTTATTGGTTATGTACGAAAGTTGACTGAAAACAACTAATGAGCAGATTATAAGCCCTATAGAAAAGATAAACTGTGTAATAACCAACATTCGTATTAATCCTGTTTTTCCGCCTGTGAAATTACCTCCCTTAAAAACCGACATCGGACTAAAAGAGGAAAGATACAAAGCGGGATAACTGCCGGCTACAATCCCAACCGTCAATAACGAAAGCGCTATCGTTGCCCAAAATCGTAAATCAAGATAATTGAAAGTCAGTTCCTTATTGGTAAAATTATTCAAGTGTGGCAAAAATACTTTTGCTAAAACTAATGCCAATCCCATTGCGACTAACACCTGTATCAATGTTTCGGAAAAGAACTGTCCCATCAATTGTTTTTGTTCACCGCCATACACCTTTCGCACGGCAACCTCTTTAGTACGTTTTGTAGCCTGTGCGGTCGATATGGTCATAAAATTGAACGCGCCCATCAGCACAATAATAACAGCCAAAATACTGAAAACGATGACATATTGTCTGTTTCCGTTTTTTTCCGGATATAAAAATCCATGTCGTAAATCACTGTCAGTTTTCAGATGAATATCCCTAATGGGCTGAAACCAAAGCAGATTACTGCCTCTTGCATGGTCGATTAAATACCGGCTCATTGTTTCTCTTATTTGCCGGTTAAAAGCAACCTTATCGTCAAAACGAAGATATGTAACGCCTTGAGAACCATATCCTCCCGGCACATGCTCCTGCTGCCATGCTACATCGAATGACAAATGCGTATTGTGCGGTATTTTCACCACTCCGCCGACACGACACATTTGTTCGCGGGCGTAATGACTTATTTTTCCGGTCAATTCGCGTCCCAGCGCCGTTTGATTTCCAAACATTTTACGGGCAAAAGTCTCTGAAATGACGATAGCTTGCGGGTCGCTAAAAGCAGTTTCAGGATTACCTTCAACAAATTGAAAATAAAAGAATTTGAAAAAATTATTGCTCACAGCAGCTGGCATAGCGCTGAAATAGTTCCCATTTGCAAAAAGATAAGCCTTATCGCTAAAAGGGGAATAGTACGCATTGTCGGCTATGTGGGGAAACATATTTTGCATGTTTTCACCAAGTGTTGAAGCATTTTCCAACAGTTTTGCAGATTTTTCCAATTGCATAACACGATAAATGTGAGCGCTGTGTTGGTGAAAAGCGTCAAAGCGCAATTCATCGTCTACCCAAAGGTAAATCAACAGTCCGGCAGCTAACCCGATGGTGAAGCCAACTATATTGATAAAAGTCAGTCCCGAGTTGCGCGACATGAAGCGCAGAGCGATTTTAATGTAATGTGATAACATGTTTTTTAATTGAAAGTTGAAAGTTGAAAATTGAAAATTGAAAATTGAAAATTGAAAATTTTGAAAACTGAGAACTAAAAACTAAAAACTATTTTACTGTCATTATTAAAATCTCATTATTGGGTATGTTGTCGTATATGGCTTGGAGTTTGGTATTATTGTATTCACCGGCATCGATTAAATCTTTTATCGCTTTTTTTGTAAAAATACGGTACATTTCGTTTCGATGGTTTGTACCTTGGGGCCAAAAGGGCATTCCAACAGGGTCGAGGTCGTTTTCTATCAGGTCGCGGGCGCCGGAAGCAAGATGATGAGTAAGGGTTCTTGTCGCCTTGTTGTATATTGCCCAATTTCGTTTGTTGCCCTCATTTACATAATGGTGAATGAATACGTAATGTGGCGTTTCCACCCAGCCCCTAAAAATAAATTTTCCAATATTCGAACCGTGTACAGCAAGTGCAAATTGATTAATATCCGGTTTATATTCGCCCCAATTCAGTATAAAAGCAGGGGTTATACGGTTTGGCGGCGTGATGCGAAAAACAGTGTCATTGTATGCGTTTAAAAACGTCAATTGTCCGTTGAAACGATAAGAAGTTGAATAAAATCCTTGCCTCCCACGCACTGTGGCTCCGCCATGATTGCCGAATTTGCATAATGTGTCGCCATAAATAGAAGTTGTGGTTAATGAACTGAAAAATAAAGTTTGGTCGTCAACATATATAAATTTTTGACCTGTACCGAATACCGATGGTCTGTAATTTAATAAACGTCGCTGATATTGAGGCTCCGGCTCTCTATTTCTCATTTCTTGAGGTTGTAAATTGAAAAACATTTGAGCGTTCATCTCTTCGACGTCAAAAACAGACAGGTGAAATCCAGAACTCTCTACAATTAAGGCGGTTATCAATTTGCCATCCAAAAGGTCCATATCACTAAATAAGGGTCCCGAATAAATGCTTCTGCCATCTGGCGTTTCTTCTGAATAACTTTTGCTTACTGCATACAAGTACCGTCCGTCTGCGGAAAAACAAAATATACCTTCATAAGCGCTGACAAAAATATGTTCATCATCGCTTGCAATATAGAATATACTGCTTATAGTTGTGTCGGGCGGCTGTTCGAGAAGAACATACCTTACAGACGACGCAAAATCAGAGAGTTTAAACGCTTTTTTGTTGTCTAAATTTCCAGCAATATCAATAACTACAGGTGGCGCATACGGGTCTACAGCCCTGATTTCGTCGTATCTGATACCCGCAGGAACATCGCTAACAAACCGGCGGATGTCGCGACTTGGGAAAAGGGTACTGTCGCTCATCAGTTCACTAATCTGCTGCTGCGTCAGGTTAGGATTACGCTTGTCTTGACAGGAACAAAATTGAAATACAACGATTAACAGGACAAATATTATTATTTTTTGCATTTTAGCCATATATCTAAATCACGACCCTCTGCAACTTCAATTCCCTTTTATCACTTAAAGTCAAGGTTTGTTACTCTTTCGTTTAAAACAAGTATTGGATTTACTATCGAACCAATAGGAAATTTTTCGCCATTATTTTCTGCTGTTCTTGTTATCTCTGTTTCAGTATCATCAACAATTTCAAACGAAATAACATCAAACCAGATTTTGCTTTTTCTTCCATCAATTCTTACTCCAAAACTAATAGTACCGCTTTCTTCAGGAACATCTAATACTATAACGCAATAAGTCCAATTTTTATTGCCTGTTAATATTACATTGTCGAAACTCAAAACGTCATCAAAACCCAAACGCTCATTATCTTGTTTTTTCGAGAATATCGTCATCCACATGCCTGTATCGCCGGATGCTTTTCTGGTTTTGATGTATGCGGTCATTTTTACCCTTTTGCCCAAATACTCATCCGCATGACAAGTTTGAATAAGGTTTACTGACCCGTCGACATTCTTGTTGGTCAACTTAAGAAAGGCGCTGTTGCCTTCTGTTTTGAAAACCGATTTTTTCAGTCCAAATTTGTGACTGCCACTTACAGAAGCATACCGCTCCTTGATATACTGGGCGTTCAGGTCACTATTGGTGAGGAATAGCCCTGAAACAGTTACTACTAAAATCAATAAAAATTTCATCTCTTCAATTATCAATTAATTATTATTTTCAAGCCGCAAATATACAATATTATTTTTTCATTTGCAATTTTTTTTCAAAAATTTGCATTTTTTTTAAAAAATGACTACTTTTGCAAAAAATATTTCGTGTCATGAAACCATTACCTATAGGGATGCAGTGTTTTGCAGATTTGCGCAAGGGCGGCTATGTTTATGTAGACAAAACCAAAGAGATACATCGCATGGTTAGCGTTGGGAAGACGTATTTTTTGTCGCGCCCGCGTCGTTTCGGCAAGTCGCTTATTGTC
>Ga0099364_10004731_pt1 | contig 20535 bp, 16 predicted proteins | sample TergutTh196P3_FD_73070 | JGI IMG/M metagenome (GOLD analysis project Ga0099364, IMG submission 73070) | Microcerotermes parvus P3 segment gut microbial communities from Pointe-Noire, Republic of the Congo - Th196 P3 | ecosystem: Host-associated > Arthropoda: Insects > Digestive system > Gut ... | reverse complement strand
GTCGGCAAATAGCCGACTGGCACTGGAAAACGCGGGGCATAGCGTGTTCGCCTCCCAAGTGCGGAGTACCGCACGTTGCCGCCCGGCGGTCGGCAACCTACCTTTAGGCAAACGTGTCGACGGACTGGGGGTGCTCCCCGCGTCCCTTGCGAAAACCTTTGCGTCTTTGCGGTTAGAAAATTTAACCGCAAGGTTCGCAAAGAATCTATTTTTGGAGGTTCCCTGTAGATATTCTTGCCATTTTCTCTATTTTCCTAAATTAACTATTTTATCTGTTCTTCCTATGCGCCCCCCCTTGCCTGTTTTTTTTTTTTCTATAATTCCCCCAGACTGCCCAGATTAACAATTCGGTTAACAATGTTCCGCTGCAGGGAAAAGCAGCAAAGATGCATCGCATTGGTATAGCCGCAAAATATCTGTCCAGTAAAACACAGAGTGTGTGTTTTTACAGCGGGATACGTTTTCCTGCCGGCACATATTCCTTTTTTCCCCTTAACATATTGGAGGAATAATTTATGAAACAAGCAACACTAATTGCTTCCGCACTCATTTGTGCGACCTTACTTACTGCCGGAACTGTCTCGGCACAACTCCTGCGTCACAAAAGTGCACCGGCACCGGCTTCGCAGGCACAAACCATGTGGGCGACACAAAGCCCCCATCCCCCTTTCCCGGTTGTGAGAACACCCGTTGCCGGGTATAGCCCCAATTTCGCCGCTCCGCAACCCGCCACAAAGGCAACATTGGAACGGGATGCCAACCGGCTTATCCGTTGGCAGGGCTGGTTGGATGTCGATGCTTTCTCTGTTTCTATTCTCAACCAAATGCAGAAACAATCTGAAGGTGCGCCTAATAGATTCTTCGGTAGTTATACGATTACCGAGCCTGTAATACTCGAAGCCGTTTTGAAAGCCAAAGCAAACAACCCTACCTTCGAGATGAACCCAAACCTTGAAGAAGGTAACGGAGAACACTTCATAGGCACTCCCACACTCTACGTCTGGACCTATCGCCACAATTTTGCAGATAAAGGACTGTACCAACTGTACGTGTCTGCAAAAGGCAAAATAGATCTCGGCACAGAAATAGTATGGCAGCCCTGGCAAGACCCCGATACGCCTGTACGGCATAAAGATATTCAGTCTCTCGCCTATGAATTTGGCGACGACAGTTTGATAGCAGGAGGGTCAGGCAGTACACCGAGAGAGGTTCGTGTTATCGCCGACATTGAAATTTGGCGGGGTGCAGTTGCCCGCGTCGATGCCCAAGGAATACTGGATGTCGTCGGCAATGAAGCCGGTGTCGTAACGTTGGATGGGGCAGTTGAAGAAGAACCGATGTCTAGGTGGGAACGAGCACCTTCTCTCATCAACAACCCGAATTACGATCCGCGCCGTGCCACCGGAGCGGCGTTTGTGGAACCGCTGGAGCGTGCGATTACCATCCCAGGAAACACGCTTCAATCGAGAGCCGGTGATGTTCAGAGACGGGTCAATACCAATACTCCTTTCCGATTCCGCTCCCGTTAGTGTTGACCGTTGAAAAGAGCGGGGCATGAGGCTCTGCCAACGGCATGAAATTGTCCTTTGCGGACTTTGCGGTTACGTTCTTTTTAACCGCAAGGTGCGCAAAGGAGTGCCAAGGACGCAAAGCACAATTATTCATGCCGTTTACTGTATATTTACAAACCAAAAAAAATTACAGATTAGATTCTTTGTGAACTTTGTGCCTTTGTGCGAGGCTACAATATGAAGGTGCAGATCATCGGTGCTGTTTAAGAAACGATGTATTACTAAATCGGCAAATCGTCTATTTACCAAAGGAGGATATTATGACCTTAAAGAAAATTTTTAATTACGGACTCGCTTTTATGATCGGCGTGTCGCTGGCGACGGCAGACGTAAAGGCGGATGACTGGGTAGCGGAGATTCCAACGGCGGATGTACCAGCGGTGGATGTGCCAGCGGTGGATGTTCCAACGGCGGATGTGCCAATGGTGGATGTACCAATGCTAAATGTACCAACGGTAGATGTACCAATGGTGGAGATTCCAACGGCGGATGTGCCAATGATGGATGTACCAATGGTGGAGATACCAACGGCAGATGTACCAGCAGTGGATATGCCGGCAGAGGAGACACCAGCAGAGGAACTGCCACTGGTGAATATACCAGCGGAGGAGACACCGGTGAAGGATGTGCGCGGCGGACATGAACTGTACGGACACACCGAGCAGGAATTGATTTTTGTAACGGCTCTGAACGAATACCGCGCCGCACGCGGGTTACATCCGGTACAACTCAATGCCGAACTGTCCAGAGACTGCCGCGCGTGGTCCACCCGAATGCGGCAGAGCGGACGGTTATCGCATGACCCGATGGGCGGAACGGAGATTTGTGCTCAAATTACCCATGAGAGCGGTATCAACGCACTGCAAGCGTGGCAGCGAAGCCCCGCCCATAATGCCATCCTGTTATCGTCTCGTATTGATACCATAGGAATTGGAAGCGATGGTATTTGGTGGACAATGCGCGGGAGAATGGTGCACGAAGTGCCGCACTACACAGAGCGTACCGTTCCGGGGATCACGGATGCCGGAACGGAAGTAACGGATGTGCTCATCGGGCGCGTTCCGATGAGTGTCTCCGCACGCTCTGTTCCGAGAGCAACCGGGGATGTTCCGGGGAGTGCCCGCACCGTGCCTCCTCACAGCGGCACGGATGCAGAAACGGAAGTAACAGATGTGCTCGTCGGGCGAGTTCCGATGAGTGTCTCCGCAGGCAGTGTTCAAAGAGCACCCAGTAGTGTTCCGGGAAGAGTGAATACCCTCACTCCGCTCCGACTCCGCATCCGCTAGTTTCACCGCTATGCTGTAAGCGGCATGAAATTGTACTTTGCGTCTTTGCGGTTAAATCTTCTTTTTTTAACCGCAAAGTACGCAAAGGAATGCGCCAGTCCGTCGACACGTTTGTCAAGGTAGGTTGCCGACCGCCGGGCGGCAATGTGCGGTACTCCGCATTTGGGAGGCGAACACACCATGCCCCGCGTTTTCCAGTGCCAGTCGGCGATCGCCGACGCAACCGCCCGGCGGTCGGTTGCCTACCTTGGCTGCCCCAATTGCAAACGTGTCGACGGACTGAGGAATGCGCAAAGGACGCAAGGAGGAGTGTCCAATTTCTCCCCGTTTACGGTATAATACTCCTGTAGCCGCCGGAAACTTTTTTGAATGTTGACAGATCGTGGCAAAATTTTTAGCAATTGATTGGGACGAAACGGAGTGCCGCTACGCCGTCGCGACTCTTCAAAATGAAAAAATTGCGGTGCGCGATGTCGGTATTGTGCCGCTGCTCCCTATGGACGGCAGCGAGTATGATTCGCCGCTGGTTGCGCTCGCCACCTCCATCTACGCCCACTGTAAGGAGGAAAAAATCAGCAGTTGCCCCCTCCTCATTTCTTTGGGACGAAATAATGTTGAATGGATTCAGCAAAAACTGCCTCCCTGTAAAGAGTCGGAAATCCCGTTGCTTTTGAGAAATCAAGTTCTGCGTGAAATCTCCGGCAGCACCGAAGCGGATCCGCTGGACTATATGCTCCTCGAATCTTCAGAGGAAGGACACCGGGTTCTTGCGTTGATGATTTCCTACTCTTATCGGAAATCGTTACAGCGAACCTTCCGCTCGCTGGGATTTCCGCCGATGCGTGTGGGGGTTCGGGCAGGCAACGTTGCGGAACTGGTGTTCCGCCATTCGGCACTCCTCGATGGTGAACCCTCGGAGCCGCGTCTGATTGTCAATATCGTTGAACATGATGTCGATTTGATTATTGTAACCGAAGAGCGGATTTTGGCGGTACGGTCTTTCCGGTTGCCGACGGAGGATCAGCAGAAAAACCTTGCCGATGAAATCGGACGCACCCTGACCATTGGACTGGAAAGAGAAGAGCCTTTAAGCATCCGGCACGTCGTACTCTTCGGCAATGGGGACGATTCGGAACTGCCGGAGTTATTATCGCCGAGCGGTTTGACGGTACAGTTTTTGAATCCATTTACTTTGCCGAATATCTCCGCACCGCAGGACATTGACATTAACAACCCGGAGAAATTTGCACCGCTGATCGGCAGCCTGCTCATTCAGGCACAAAAAATTAAACCGGTCATCGACTTCTTACAACCGAAGGAAGCACCGAAGCCGCCGAATTTTATCCGCCCCATTTTACTGACACTCTTTCTGCTGGGCATCGGTTGCTTTGGACTTTATTACTGGAATTTGGGGGTGCTTCGCAACATGGAAGCGGAATTAGAGGAGATCAAAGCAAAGCATCAACAGGTTTCCGCCGAATGGGGACAAGTATCACCGAGATATACCGTATTGCAGCATGCAAGGAACTGGGAAGCCCAAAATGTGGTATGGCTGGACGTACTTAAAGACTTGTCGGAAGTCCTTCCGAGCGACACCGACCTCGTGGTAACACAAATGACCATGTCCACAGGACCGGTCAGAGTCAATCAACAAATCACGGCAACCGGTTCGATTTCACTCACCGGCATGGTACGTGACCCCTCGGTATTACAAAAATTGCAATCGGACTTACAGACATCAGCATCGAGACGGTACTTGGTACAACATCCCACCACAAACCCCAACCCGGCAGGAGGCGGCTATCCCTGGCTGTTCCGTACGACGATTTACCGGTTGTGGTAGTGCATTCTGCCTTAAATGGCATTGATGATTTGTTTTCCAATTTTTCTTCGCACAGAGGCACAAAGGGCACAAAGAATCTATTTTTAGAGTTCCCTTGACATACCGCTTCTGTTTGGATAGACTGATAACCAGTTCACACTCACGGAGACCACCCATGTATTGCTCGAATTGCGGAAAAGTTATTGAACCGGAAACATCATTCTGCATCGGGTGCGGTGTGCAGCTTGATTTGCCGCAACCGCAGGAAACGCAGAAACCGCCCGGAACCGGTGATGGAAAGGCTATCTCCTCACTCGTCTGCGGGGTCATCAGTTGGATCACCTGCGGGGGATTCATCATTTTGCCGATCATCGGTCTCCTCCTCGGTATTTTCGGCTTGAAATCCCGACAGCAAGGCATTGCCATCGCGGGCATCTGTCTTAATGCGATGGCGTTTGTAACCGTCCCAATACTCATCGCGCTCTTACTCCCTGCTGTCCAGGCGGCACGCGAAGCCGCAAGGCGCATGCAATGTTCCAATCACGAAAAGCAGATGGTCTTGGCACTCCACAATTACCATGATGTGTACGGAGCCTTTCCGCCGCTCCACACGGTCGATGAAGAGGGGAACCCGCTGCACAGTTGGCGGGTGTTGATTTTACCCTTTATCGAACAGAGCGCATTGTACGAAGCCATTCGCCTCGACGAACCCTGGGATAGCGAGCATAACCGGCAATTTCACGACCGTATGCCCTCAATTTACAGGTGTCCGAGTAGTTCAGGAGGAGTGCTTTTCAGGGACACCACCTACTCGGCGGTTGCCGGAGGAAGTTTCCAGCCGGCAACAAAGGCGGAAAGCGTGCTCGGATTGAAGTTAAGCGACGTTACCGATGGTACGAGCAACACCCTGGCAATCGTGGAAGTTCGGGAACCATTCAACTGGATGGATCCCACCGCAGATGTTACGGTGGAGGAACTCGTGAATTGGGTGGTCAGATCGGGCAGGGTCAGGGCGGGCAGCCGTCATTCCGGCGGCATGAATGTGGCACTCTTGGACGGGTCGGTGAGATTCATCGCTTATGAAATTGACCCGGAAATCCTGCGGGCAATGGCAACACCCAGCGGCGGAGAGTCGGTTCGCATCCCGTAGGCGGCTTCACATCCCGTAGGCGGCAGAGTGTTGTCCCCTTCGCGCCCCTTGCAAAGAAGTGCAAAGGGCGCATCTATTTTTTAGAGGTTTCCCTATTGGCATTAACCCCGCTTTTTCAACTCTTCGACCTTATTGGTCTTTTCCCACGTAAAATCGGCATCGTTGCGTCCGAAGTGTCCCCCTGCCGCCGTCTTGCGGTAAATCGGGCGGCGCAAATCCAACGTTTCGATAATCCCTGACGGAGTCAACGGGAAAACTTCCCGCACGATCTGCGACAATTTTTCGTCGGCGATTTTTCCTGTGCCTTCAGTCTCCACCAAAACACTCACCGGTTCAGGTACGCCAATCGCATACGCCAACTGGATTTCACACGACTCGGCAAGTCCCGCCGCTACAATGTTCTTGGCAATGTAACGTGCCATATAGGCGGCACTGCGGTCAACCTTCGTTGGGTCTTTACCGCTGAACGCCCCGCCGCCATGAGAAGCCCAGCCGCCGTAAGTATCAACGATGATCTTCCGACCCGTCAAACCGCAGTCGCCGTGAGGACCGCCCACCACAAATTTGCCCGTCGGATTGATGTGATACTTGATGCCTTTCGTGTCCAAGTCCTTCGGCAACACCGGTTCGATGATCTGCGGAATGACATAATCTGCAATCGCTTTCTGCTCCACACTCGGATCATGTTGCGTTGAGACAACGACCGTATCAATCCGTACCGGCTTGAGCCATCCATCGAATTCGATGGTAACTTGACTCTTGCTGTCGGGGCGGAGCCAGTTGACTTCCTTTTTGAATCGGGCTTCGGTCAGCCGATTGGTGATCCGGTGTGCCAGTGCAATGGGCAGCGGCATCAATTCCGGCGTGTGATTGCAAGCGTAGCCGAACATGAGTCCTTGATCGCCGGCACCGATTTGACCAGCGTGGCGGCCATCGGCATCGTCGTTGACACCTTGAGCAATATCGGGACTTTGGCGATCCAGAGCGACCATGACGGCGCAGGTATCGGCGCAGATTCCCCATTGGTCATCGGTGTAGCCGACCTCTCGGATGGCATTGCGGACAACGGTTTGGTAGTCGATTTTCGCTTTGGTGGTGATTTCACCGGCAATGACGGCGAGTCCGGTGTTGACCAGTGTTTCGCAGGCAACTCGGCTCATCGGGTCTTCGGCAAAGAGGGCATCGAGGACGCCGTCGGAAATTTGATCCGCCAGTTTATCGGGATGTCCCATACTGACGGCTTCGCTTGTAAAAAGACGTTTTGACATTGAAGTATAAAGGGTTGATTTCTTACAATTAGGATACCACCAAAGCGGGAAAATGTCAATCGGTTGTGCGGTGATAGCTGAAGGGAACCCCAGTCCGTCGACACGTTTGCAATTGGGGCTGCCAAGGTAGGCAACCGACCGCCGGGCGGTTGCGTCGGCAAATAGCCGACTGGCACTGAAATACGCGGGGCATAGCGTGTTCGCCACCCAAATGCGGAGTACCGCATGTTGCCGCCCGGCGGTCGGCAACCTACCTCTATTAGACAAACGTGTCGACGGACTGAAGGGAACCTCTAAAAATAGATTCTTTGCGTTCCTTGCACAATCTTTGCGCTCCTTGCGGTTAAAACAGTTCGGATTTAACCGCAAGGAGCACCCAAGGGATATTTCATACCCTTTCCAGCCTAGCCGCTTATGACCTGCGGTGGGCTGCCAAAAGCACATCCCGCAGGTGGTCGGCATGAACAAACCCCAAGCAATGGCGGCGTTCGTCCGTAGTACCGTCGTCCGCAGCACCGTCTTCCACGGCACAATCCTCCACGACGCAGCCGAAAGAGTCCTGCATCGTTTGCAATAGAATTAATCCCGTCAGTAAAGAGTGCTTTGCCGACAGTTCCGGCATACTGCGAAGGGGGAGTTTCGTCTGTAATAACAAGGACAGTTGCCGGGCTTGTTCATCCAACTGATGCCGAACCGCGATCTCCAGATCAATCGTGCGGACATAACCGATGGGCAAATCACCGTTTGCGGGATCGGCATCCGGTTCATAGACCGGCAACATCAAGAGGTGCGATTTCCGGGCAACTTCCAAAACGTACTCTGGTTTCATGGCGGTTGTGATCGCCGGCAACGGTGATTGCGGCAGGGTGTAATCCTTAATCGGTCGGTCGGAACAGGCAAAAATCCCTTCAGCAAGTTGGCGTTGTGTGTCAGAAAGAATTCCGATATTCTTTCCTTCGGTCAGCACTCCCGATAGTTCGTTGCGTCCCAGGGAAAGTGTGATCGCATCATTCGGTTTTTTCAACATGACGGCGATTATCCTATTAAGTCCCCAGATCAGAGCGGTCAGAGGCAGAAAAAGCCAGCAGGAAACTTGTATGACCGGCAAAAAGAACCGCAACACTTTTTTAGGAATAGTCAATCCGAGCGATTTTGGGAACATCTCTCCCCAAACAAAAAGGAAGGGGGTAAGGATCAGTGTCGCGAGGAGTTCCGCATAAATTCCGCCGGCATGCGGCAGAATAGACCCGACAAATAAAACCATTGCCAGTGCAGCACCGTAGTTTGCCGCATTATTTCCAACGAGGAGCGTTGCGATAAAAAAACCGGGATTATTTGCAAACCAAAGAAACCGCCCGGCTGCCGCATCACCGCCGAGAGCATCCAGTTTGAGCCGTAATTTCGAGACACGGTAGAACGCCGTTTCCGTACCGGAAAAAGCCGCACTCAATATGAGACTTGCCGCACCGAGCAATAAGGCAAAAAAAATCCAAACGTCCACGGGGTAGTGTGTTTTTCTATAAGGGAGCAACGGGGAGCGGTAAACCATTATTGTACCGTCTTTTGTCTCCATCGGCTATACTTGGAACGGTATGAAATTGTCCTTTGTGTCTTGCCGTCAATTTTTTTTTGACCGCAAAGATGCAAGGAAACGCAAGGTGCGCAAGGGATAATTTCATGCCGTGTCCATGACACGCAAGAGCGTGTTCACTATTCCGGTGAGCGAGGCTTCGCCGGCTTCTTGCTGCGGCGGAAAGCCGAGATCGCACAGCGTTTGTGTTGTAATCGGACTGATGCTGACCAGCGATGTTTGCCGAAGTAAATCACCAAACAGATTCACCAGTGAACGGGCGATGGCTGAACTTGTTACCGTAGTGCAGCCGATTTTGCCCTGCCGCAATAATTCGGCAATGTGCGGGTCGGCATCGGTTCTGTCCGCACTTTGATAGACCGCAATTTCCGTAACGTTCCCGCCCGATTCGGTGAGCATGCGCCGGAGCACCTCACGCCCCCGGCTTGCCCGAAGATGTAAAAAACGTTTCCCCTGTGTTGCCTCCGGCAATAATGCCTCTGCCATGGACTCCGCTGTAAAAAATTCGGGCACCATATCTGCATGGCGGCCTATGCGTTGATGCAGCACTGCATCTGTACTGCTGCCGACGACGGCAATTTGGATGTGTGAACAGTGCTCGTTTTTCTTCTTTGTATATTTTCTGTGTTCCTTGCAATGAAGTCCCTTACAGTGAAATTGCATGGCAAAGTCCGAAAAGGATTCGCAAAGGCTGCAACGGGAAGGGGGGGGCGAATGGGAGAGACAGTGTTTGACCCTGTCAAAAAACATCTGTACTCCGTTACTGCTCGAAAAGAGAAGCCAGTCGAATTCATTCTGCCGCAGTTGTTGAAAGGCATCATCCGTTTCCTGCCACGATTCCGGCGGTAAAATGTCTATCGCCGGCTGTAACAGCACACGAAAGCCGAGAGACTCTAACCGGGTTTTGACTGGCTCGGCTTGGTGTTCTGCGCGGGTGAGTAATACTGTTGGCGGCTCGGCTTTTTTTCGTCGGGTCGCCTCTATGTTCTTGGTATTTCCGTTCTTTGTGTCCCCGTTCTTCGTGTTCCCGTTCTTTGTGTTTCCTCTATTAGAATTTGAGCACAAAGGAGGCGGAGGGTACGACGAGGCACAAGGAAACACATGCGGACTTATAGATTCCTTGCCTTTGCTTCGTTTTACCATTTTTGCTGTTAGTCTTGTCAGGGATTGTTCCAGGTTTTTAACGGAACGCACCTCGACATTTCGCTGCGGCACGGCGACAAGGTCAAGCCCGCCGGGCAGTTCTGATTGGGATTTCCGAAAGGCTTCACGGAGGAGCCGCTTCCAGCGGTTGCGGACGACCGCATTGCCGACTCTTTTGGAAACGGAAAGTCCCAATCGGCAATGCGGCAATTCATTGGGAGCGGCAAAGAGGATGACCGCACCATCGGCGGCAGAACATTTAGCGGCGAAAACTTTCTGAAACTCACTGGTACGGCGCAGCCGAAAGGATGGGGGAAAGCGGTTGTCCATAGAGAAAATCCTACATCGGCGGCGCGAATTTTGCAAGTGTTTTGTTTGTGCTTGCAGCGGCGCGGGATTGTCCTTTGTGGGAGTTTTTTTTAACCGCAAAGACGCAAAGAAGCGCAAAGGGCGCAAAGTCCATTTTCATGCCGTTTACAGTGTACGTTATCGTCTGAGGATTGTGCGGAGTACCGCTTCCGTCCCCGGCTCGTTGGGTATCTTTTTTCGCAAGTTAAAATGCCAACCCTGATCACTTCATCGCTTGATAATGTCGATGGCAAGCACGTCGGCTAGGGTGGTTCCGCTGCCCACGATTACTGTCAGATCACTTGGTATCGCCGATTCTCTAGAACGTAAATTGTCAAACCATATTTTGACAGCGTAGTTGTTCGCGTTTTCCCAGAGTTCTTGAATACCCGCAACATTGCCACTGATACGAAGTTCAATGTCGTTACCGATAGTATGAACCGAATTTACTGTAACACCCAATATTGGCAATGATATATCCTCGGTGACTAATTGTTCAATTTTTGTGAAACGAATGTCCCCCATTTCAATCTGTATCATAAAACTAGCTTTATTATTTGGAAGATCGACGACAAGGTTCCCCTTTCTCCAACTCCCATGATTGCTCCGATGCCCAAGGGTGTACAAAGGACCTCTACCGGCTGTTCTTAACGGCTCGCCGCTATGCAAACGGAATTGATAAAATGTTTTTTGGGCTATTGCTTCACGTTCTGATCTGATCTTTGTGCGGACTGTTTCTGCTGCCTGTTGAAGCGGAGTCCTATCCTCAAATGGACCAGCATTGCGCAATCTGTTAGCGGCATTTCCAAGTTCGTTTACTAGTGCCCGATTGCCAAACTGAACAAACTTGTTCAAGGCTTCACCTGATACAGCCGCTCCAAATGGCAACTGTTGAGGCCGCCACTGTTGACCACCTGTACTGGCATTATCGAATGTACTGGCATTATCGAATCCTTTGCTTCTAAAGTAATCTTCGTTAAGTGCAACGGCATTTTTTTCCATTGCCTCCCTCTTGGCTCTTCGCCTTGACTCTGCTTCTCTGCGTTCCCATTCCGCCCTTTCTGCGGCGGCTCTCATTTCCTCTGCTTTTCGTCTTTCCTCCGCAATTCGCCACTCCTCTGCTTCTCTGCGTTGCTGTTCCGCTCTTTCGGCGGCAAGCCTTGCCTCTTCCGCCGCCCGTTCCTCTGCCGCCTTGATACCGACAGGAGTCATGTCAAACTTCAACCTTTCGTACTCCAACAAGATTTCGTGCGCCGGAGTGATCCTTCGTTTGATTTCCTCGATACTTAACGACTGACTCCACGCTACTCCGCAAGGAATGACGGCGAGGACGGCGAAGATCGCCAATGTTTTGTCCCAACGGGGCATAATGTCTATAAAGGTTGCTTTCTTTTTCATGATTGTTCTCCTTAATCCTATTAGTCCGATTTCAAGTTTCAATTGTGCAGCAAAGGTAGGTTGCCGACCGCCGGGCGGCAACGTGCGGTACTCCGCACTGGAAGCCGAATACGTTCCCAGTCGGCTATTCGCCGACGCAACCGCCCGGCGGTCGGTTGCCTACCTTGCTGGGAAATCTGCTGTCGGACAGCCTATTCCCAGTCTGCCGACTTTAATTCCTGAATGACCTCTTGCTCAATCAGTGCCAGGTTGGCGGCATCAATGGTTTCCCAACCGACGACCGACTGGGCAAGCAGGCGGTCGATTTCCTCAAGTTCGCTTTGGTCTAAAAACCGCCCTAACTGTTGACGGTTTTCAACGTTCCTGATTTGCAGATCCATTTCCACTAAAACGCCGGAATCGAGTTGCGTCTTGATCCACACGTCGATCTGTTTTAGCAACGTTTCGTCCGGCATCAGTGCTGTTCTCCAGAGAGAATGTGCGGCACGCAAATTTGATGGAATGTCGGCGTGGTTTCCTTTACTGAACAATTCAATGGCTTCCGGGACGGGCATATTCCCTACGCTCTGCCTGAGTTGTGCCCGTTGCGTGCGTACCTTTTGCGAGGTTGTGCGGTACAAGTTCATTGCTTCGCGGATTTTCGTTTCCAAATCTAACCGCTTGCGCAGTAATTGTTCGTAATGGGAAACGGGTTCGGCTGTTTGCGCTGCTGGTTTTGACGTATTCGGAGCAGCAACATCGCCGACTTGATCGCAGCCGACCACAGCGATAAACAGGAGGCAAAACAAAGCACACGTCGAAATGGTATAATGAAAGTACATGGTCAAATGTTGAGTAGCCCGCTTGCGTTTTAGCCGCTTCAGCACACTCAAACGGCTAAAACACAAGCGGTGTTTTGGACTATTACTTGAGGTCGTCATATATCGAAAACGAACTGCGATTGAGATCGTCCCTAATCTGTCCTGTCCCGGTTGGCGTACCGCTCCCTGAGAGAGCTCCCCCGGATAACAGTAGTTCAATCTCTGCTGCCTTCCTATCGTTTTCCTCTCGCAGTTTTTCCAGATCGCCATCCATATTTAGAAGTGCCGCAACTTCATCATCCATAAGGTGAGCAAGGGACTTGGTTCGCTCATAAATTATCACTTGTGCCTTATATTCTCTGAGTTCGCGTTCCATCTCCGCTATATTATTGTTTACAGGCAACATCTGCGCATGAACTTTTTCCGCTAGTCTATCGTAGAATGTCAACAGTTTTTCTTCACGTTCGATGTCTTTGTTTGCCTGTTCCACCTGGGTTCTGAATTCCCGTAGGGCATCATAGAGTTCTCTGCCCGTGTAGGTTCTTGTTCCGATCAAAATGGTTTTCGCCATGTCCTCCGGTGTTGCGGCGGCGGGTTCGGGTAATTCTAATGTCTTGGCGTATTCCCGCAAATCATTGAACGATTTGATAGTTCGTTCTTTTCCCTCGTTGAGCCGTCCGATTTTTCCTTTCACTACTTCGGATTCGACGAAGATGTTGTCAGCGTCTTTTTTCAGTGCATCTCGGCGTGCCTTGGCTTGCGCAATCCGACCTTCCATTCGTTCTGCGATGGTTGCATCTCTGAATTGTTGTGCAAGCCGTTCTTTCATGCCTACCGCTGCATCTTTAACATCTTGACAGCCGATGTAAACAACGAGAAGGACTCCCATTACCAAAACGGCAACGCACATGTATAAGCGTTTCATTTTTGCTCCTTGAAAATAGGGGAAAAGTTCGCCTAGTTCGGCAAGCAAGACCACTACAAGAGAGGAGCGGTGCGTTCAAAAGATGGTTCTCTTCCCGTGTTCCAATACGGTGCTTGCTGTTTTCGAGGCAGTGTCGCCGAAGATTTACCACTGCAAGTGCGCACGCCCCCTTACGGAAGCACGCCACTATTCACTTGCATCGGTTATCTTCACCCGGCACACCGGTTGGAACGTGAAGTCAACCAATCCGCGTCAACAACGCTTCGCAGACGAAGCGGCACCAACACGGCTTTTGAATTGCTGACGAACTCTAATTCGATCGCCCGACAACGTGCCGGACGGTATTTCAAATGTTGATAAAAAGTATAACAGAGTTTTTGCCGATTACAATAGCCCTCTGCCGGAGTTGCGCCCCTTGCGCTTCCTTTGCGTCTTTGCGGTTAAATCCTCTTTTTTTTACCGCAGAGGACGCAAGGGAAAAACGGACAATTTTCTCCATGTTTCTCTCTGGACTCGTTTTTCAAAAATCGCTATACTCCGCCGAGAACCGGAGACTGTGTCTCCGAACAACAGGCTTAGAAAATGAATCGTCTCACTCAATTTATTTTCCTCGTTACCTTGTTTGCCCAGGGAAGTGTCATGTATTGCGGGGCGCAAAACTTTGCTCCGACCCCGCAAGAGATGGTTTCCGGCAGAGGCGGCAACGTTGCACAGAATACGCTTTCCTTGCGTCCGCCGGTAGAAACCGCTGTGCTCGAAGGAGTTTCTCCCGGTACGACGACTTTGGCTCGACTGACAGAATTGTGGGGGGATCCAGAACTGGAACAGATTTCCGGTGATGAAGTTGCCCGGCTTTACTCCATGGAACCGCTCCATCATATTGAGGTCAGTGTCCGCGGCGGGATCGTCCGCTCCATTGCGATTGAATTTGACACCCCGCTTCCTGAAGAAGAGGTTCGCGGTACATTGCAGGCGGAATTGCTTCGGTCAAAACCGGTGCAGATTCCCGATGAAACGGGTGCAATTATCGGACAGGTTTTTCCCGAAAGAGGGGTGATGTTTATCTTTGCCCCGCAATCAACGAGACATAACCTGCTCGTTGAACGCATTGCCATTGAGCCGGTCTCTGCGGAGCCCTTCGTTCTTCGTGCAGAGGCTATTCTGCACGACCTGCCGACCGAAGCCCGGCTGGATTTGAGAGAAGCCGTCCGGCTGAGAGCGGAGCAAGCGAAAATCTATTGGCTGCTTGCCCAGATTGATTTATGGGAGGGGCACGTTGAGTCCGCCATACTTTATGTCGAGAGTGCTATCGAGTTGGATGAACAGCGACCCGCATATCATGTGACCTTTGCCCAAGCGTTGATTCAGATGAATCGTATTGAAGAGGCAAAGCAGTATATTCAAGAAATCATCGGACTTTGCGACCGCTTCCCTCATGAAAAGGCGAGGGCATTGATGATGCTCGGCGAATTGTACCGCACAGGACGGAATCCTGACCCTGCACGTGCCCTGGAATATCATGAAGAAGCGTATCGGCTGGCGAGTTCATTGGTCAACCACTCCAACCCGACGGTGCGTCTGACCGCCAAGGATGTGTTGTTTGAAACCCACCTGGAAATTGCTAAAGCGATTGCGTGGGGAAATTGGAGCAACAGAGAACATGCGATCAAGGAATGGATTTCGCGCGCAAAAATTCTGGCACGCGATCCCGAACTTTTGGATGCACCGCGCTACTCCCGTGATTATCAGTTCAAAATTGCTTCCTGTGCGTTGGCGACACAGATTGCCTTTCCTGACAACCGGAGTATTGATATTTATGTCGATGATGTCATTCAAACGGGCAACGAGTTGATTAAGTCCGCCAATGATCCGATCCTTCGGGCGAAATATTTTTGGGACACCAGCATTTCGTTATACGATGCAGTGCAGATTTTTCAACTCCGGCAACAGTTTATGTCTGCATTGAGGTACGGCGAAATCGCAGCAGAGTATATGTCTATCGGAGTGAAGGGCAGAAACAGCAATACGGATTTGTACTTGCTGGGACGTTTGTATTTCCGGCTTGGGGTGATTCACGCGGTGGGCAATGAAAACCATCGGGCGGCGATTGAATGGTATGACCGGGCGAAGCCGATTTTTGAACAATTGCTCCCGAAAATTGATGCCGGTGCTTGGGGACCGTTCGGTGAAGCACTGGTCAGTATGGGAGTTTCTTACTGGGTTACGGGGCAGCATGCCGAGGCGATCCGGCTCACGGAAATCGGACTTCGGCAACTGGAACGGGGCGTGCGAGCCAATGTGTTGGATCCGTCCATACTGGAAAAGCCGTTAGCGAATCTGGCGAAAATGTACCACGACCTCGGCGACCAAGAACAAGCCATAAGGTATATGAGACTTGGTGCTGATGAACGAAGGATGCGGTAGGGTCCTTTGCGGCTCCCTGCCTTGAAGATTTAATTGCAAAGACGCAGAGAAGCACCGGAGGACACAAGGAAAAATGAGCGGCTCATCCCGGCACAAATTCACGCAAACACGGCAAAACAAGCGGGGCAGTGCCAAAGCACCACCTTGAAAGGGATGCTTCTTTGCGGCTAGAGCGTATTTCTTTTTACTCTGGAATGAACAGAACGGAAAGTTTTTATTTTCTTCCACAAAAGACACAAAAAGCACGAAATTTTCTCTTTTTTCGTGCTTTTCGTGTCTTTCGTGGAGAAAAATTATTCCACAGCAATTTGAAATAGGCTCTAAAAAAGGGAAGTACCGTTTCACTCCACTATTTCCTGCAAGGACTCTTGCATCTCCTCTGCCGGCGGCAGGGGCAGCCCCTTGACGAGTGCTTCGATAAATTGTTTTTGAAAATCGTAATCTGAATCCGTCTCCTTCGGCACCGGCAGCAGAGCAACGCGTCTGGCAAACGAGATTCCCAAAGAGGATTCATCCAGTATTTCCGTGATTTTGTCGAGGTCGAATTCCAACGGCTCCGGCTTTGTCCACTCCACCGCATACTCCGGGGAGACGACGAGATACATCAGTGTTGTCTGCGGATGTGCCAGCGTTTCACTTCTCAAATCCCTGTTGGAAAAAGGAGTGCCGGGAGAATCGAAAAACCGAATGACCGTTTTGAATGGTTCAACATCCGGTGTGTGCGCCAGAAAAATGCTCGGCATGGACTGCTGCGCTGCCAGATTGGCTTCGCTGTCCCACGGCTCGTCCCGCTTGAACTGATTGTAGAGATGTTCCAGTCCCATCGTCGGAAGCAGAGCCACCCGCCAACTCAAAAGCGGCTTCCCTTCGGCATCTAAAATATCGGAGGGAAATTTCCCATGTTCCATATAGTACATGACGCTGATTTCCGCAAGCCCGTTTAATTGATTCGTCCGCCACTGGTACAACAGTTCACGCTGCTCCTGTAACTGTGCTTGTTGCAGCACCGCTTGTTGATCGCCGATCCACCCGGCAAGGGTCGGAATGAGTGTTTCAAAATTGTGGAGAACCACGTGAACCTGTGTTCCTTCGGTATCGACGGACAACGCCCTCAATAGTAATGCGGCAAAATCTTCCGGGAAGGGCAGGAGTTGCCGTTTCGCCTCTTCGCTCAACGTTGCCAGCATTGTTTCCCCCAAGATGATCAAGAGTTCGATTTGTTCGCCGATAAGGGCGGCACTTTGCACATCCCGACCCTCGATGCGAATCGAAACCACCGGCTGCCCCTGCGCTGCTGCCGAAGTCAGCGAAAGCGTCAACGCCCGAAGGTGCCCGGTGATCAACTCCCGGACATCTGCCGGAATTTCCGGCACCTGCGCGATGAACTGTTCAAACTCTTCAGGACTCACGGCAAGCCCTTCCAACGATGTGAGGAGGGTTAAATCATTTATATCTACCGGTGTGTGTTTCAGCCGCTCCAGCAAGGCACTTTTCGGAGTGTCGTCGGAAAAAACCTCCCTAATATCGGCATCAACTCCCTGAACAATCACAATCGTCCGGGCATCAAGCAAGCCGAGGGCAATCCGTTGCGGAACAATTTCCCCCGGCGGCGTTACATCATAGTATTCGTTGGCACCTTCGGTTCGTCGGAGTTGTCCCAGCAAGATGGGGTCAATTTCGTCCACTCCAAAGAGTGCCGCCAGTTCATAGGGTTCTGCAAAGGTGATCAGGGTTGCCTGCCGGGCGATACGGACATGCTGCATCAATGGCGGTGCCATCGGATTTTGCGGATTGGGTATAGACATCACCGCCGAAACGGGGAAGCCGTTGGACTGAACGAATGATTCCACCGTGTTCGGGTCAATGCCGAAATAGTCCAGGTACAGAGCGGCGGCGATATTTCCGCGAACAAGCAGTTCCCCATCGGCACTGAGGGGGGAAGCCAAGAGTTGCTTCGGTTTACCGGCAACCACGAAGAATGGATTCGGTAAAAGACGGTGGACGGGAACACTATTTTCAGGACCGAGTGCGGCAAGTTCTTCGGCAGTCGGCATCGGGATACCCAGTGTCGGAACACCTGCGTCCGCATCAACCGGATCAGGCTGCCTCTTGGGGCAACCGACCAAAACGAGTGTAGCGAGCAGGAGAATAAAAAAATGGTTTCGTGTGGAGAGCATCGTCTGTGGAGTAAGGCAAAAAATCACCTATCTGATTTCAAAGTTATACCATAAACGGCATAAAATTGTACCTTGCGTCCTTTGCGGTAAATTTTAACCGCAAAGAAGGCAAAGGCAAAACATCCTGCCTCCTGCCTCCTGCTTCCTGCTTCCTGCCTCCTGCTTCCTGCCTCCTGCCTCCCCTACTCACCGCCACTCAATACCCAGCATCACCACATTGATGCCGGAGCCGATGCCGAGCAGTGCGACGCGGCAGCCGTTGGGAACGAAACCCTCTTCGATTCCTATCGCCGCCGCTGTCGGCAGTGCCGCGCTGCCTGTGTTGCCGAGATGTTCCAACGTGGAAAAGTTTAATTCCATCGGGAGGCGGAGCGTTTCGAAGAGCAATTTTTGATGGGCGCGACCGACTTGATGACAAAATGTTTTGTCAATATCGCCGCGGGTCCAGCCGATGGCTGCCAAAAAACGTTCAAAGCATCGTGCCGCCGCCGCCACCCCCTCTTTCATCAGTGCTTCGGAGTCGGTTTCCATGAGCGGACTCATCGCATCGCCACCGGATTGGTCGGTCTCGCTCCGGCAGAGGTCGCAGAACTGCGTTTCGGCATGCACCGCCCCGCCGAGCAGACGGTTGCCCGTGCGGGAAAGGTTCTTGTGAGTCAGCAACACGGCGGCACTGCCGGAGCCGATGGTGAGCGATGCAAATGCCGGCTTGACGCTCTTGCGGGTGAGTGAAAGGTCAGAATTGAGGTGCTTGATCGTCGTTTCCATAAGGGAGCGGGAACTTTCCGTACCGACGACGATGCCCGCTTCGATGTGTCCGAGTTCAATCATATCTGCAATCTGTATCATCCCGCTGACGATGCCGAGACACGCATTGGAAATATCATAGACAAAACCAGCTGGCGGGAAATTGAGTGCCCGATGGACACTGCACGCTGTGGCAGGTTCGAGATAGTCCCGGCAGACGGAACCATGAATGAGAGCACCGATTTTGCCCGGCTCGAATCCGGTTTGCTGCATCAACTTTTGCACGGTCAAGACACTTTGCTGACCGGGTGTTTTACCCGGAGTCCAGACCCGGCGTTCCTTGATACCGGTGAGTGCTTCGAGGCGGCCCGCCGGTAATTTCAGACGTTCATAGAGCGGTTCGCAGCGTTTTTCCAGCGATTCGGTCGAAATAATCTCTTCCGGCAAACAGTAGGCAAAAGCCTCTACGCAAACGTTGGAATATCTCATATGTACTACAGTGCAATGAAGTCTTTGCTATTGAAATGACAACCTCATTTTTACCTTATTTTTCCGAACAAAACAACATCAGCCGCAAGACTCCCCTCAAGCCTTAACCTCATTGCCCCCATTTTGGAGGTGGGAAAAATAAGGTCAATGAGGTTAGAGTTTTGTATGCTCCCGATGCTGCTGAGGTGTTTTGTTAAAAAATGGGAACCTCTAAGAATAGATTCTTTGCACTGCATCCTTTGCACAATCTTTGCGCCCCTTGCGGTTAAAATAGTTCGGATTTAACTGCAAAAACGGCATAGAGTTGTACGTTGCGTCTTTTGCAAAGGGAAATTACGGCAGGGAACTTCGGAACGGCTCGTGGACGAGCGGAAGGACATATCTCTGGGAAGAAGACCGGGCTGTGTTGGGCGAAGTCGACGTACTGGTATAATCGCGGCGCGGTGTCACGGTGGTACTGGTACTTTGCGGAATCACATTGCGGCTTTCCCGAAGAGATTGAACCGGTCCCTCTCTTTCAATGGATGCAAAATAAGTTTCTGGACGTTCCGGCAAGCGTGCCATATCGGCTCGCGTCTCCATTAAAAAACGATTCACCCGTTCACTGTAAGTTCCGGCGGTGTTCCGAACCATATCTGAACCAAACAGTACGCCGGCAAGTTCTCCCCGTTGATTCAAAATGGGACCGCCGGAATCCCCCTTGCGGGCACTGACGGAAACCTCCATAATTTCATAGAGGGGAGCACTTCCATCTGTGGGGTTTTCCGGTGCGAGATACCGCACACAGCGTCCTTCCGCCATCTGGTATAAACCGGAGCCGAAACCGGCAATCCAGAGCGGTTCGCCCGGCTGGGAGGGAGTCCTCGCAATGGGGAGGGTCGGGATCGACGACGGCGGTTTGGAAATCGCCACCAGTGCTAAATCCCATACTTTATCGGTCTTGATGACCGCTCCGAAGGAAGAAAACCCGGAAGGAAAATGAACGTGAGCCAACCGGTTGTCTCCGGTCTCACTGACCACGTGGTGGTTGGTCAATACAACGCCGTATTCGCCGTAAGTGCCGACGTATGAACCGGTTCCAAATGATTGTCCGCTGGAATCGAACGCGATGATTCGGACGACATAAGGCAAAATCTGCTGCTGTTGCGGCTGTTGTTGCAACGGAGTCCGGCGCGAAATGCCAAATTCCTCGGCGCGCACACTCAGAGAGCCTATCGAAAGGAGGATACACCCAAGCATCATCTTTCGCAACACGGAACAGGACGGCAACACGGACATAAACCGGGGCAGGTGAAAAATGACATGAAACGTCATCCCACTCTTTCGGTATCTCGGCGGGGCGGACTAAAAAAAGAATCTGTCCGTCCTTTTGACCGCTTTATCGCTTTTGACCGCT
>Ga0099364_10004730_pt1 | contig 20535 bp, 18 predicted proteins | sample TergutTh196P3_FD_73070 | JGI IMG/M metagenome (GOLD analysis project Ga0099364, IMG submission 73070) | Microcerotermes parvus P3 segment gut microbial communities from Pointe-Noire, Republic of the Congo - Th196 P3 | ecosystem: Host-associated > Arthropoda: Insects > Digestive system > Gut ... | reverse complement strand
GATATGAAAGTCACGTCAGGGCAGAAAACCGCGTCGCCAGCGCTGATTTCATATGCCATATACAGCAGTTGCAGCGCGTCGGTTCCGTTGGCGCAGCTAATGCAGTGCTTAACCCCGACATACGATGCAAGTTCCTGTTCAAACCGGGCGACTTCCGGCCCCATGATAAACTGCCCGTGAGCTAAAACTGCCTCAATGGCTGCGTCAATCTCCATTTTCAGGTTTTTGTATTGCGCCTGAAGGTCAATGAAATTCAAAACGTGCCCTCCATATCGGTTGTCGCGAAGTCGCCTAGTGGGAGGCGCACAGGCAGGCCGGTTTTTTTGCTTTTGTACATGGCGAAAACCAGTTCAAGCGCCCGTTTGCCCTCTTTGCCGTCTATCAAAGGCTTTGAGCCTGTTTTTATTGCATTTATAACGTCTTTATACAATGGCGTATGCCCGAACCCATAGACGTTTGGGGGCATTTCCCGGTATTCTTTTTTAACCGCTTCAGAATTGTCTAAAGGATCCGCAAAATTCCATTCCTCAATAAGGTTGACTGATGTCCCGGCGGCTTTCACAGTGCCATTCTCGCCGAAAAGATACAACGTTTCCTCCAGGTTTTTTGGAAACACATTTACGGTGCCCTCAAACAGCCCCAATGCGCCGCCTTTTGCTTTAACAAGCGCCATTCCTAAATCCTCTGCTTTTATGTAGGGGTGCTGCATGTTCTGCGTGTATGCAAATACCTCTTCTATATCGCCAAGGAACCAGATCATAAGGTCGGCGTTGTGGATGCACTGGCTCATCAGGCAACCGCCGTCGTTAGCCCACGTGCCGCGCCAGGATGCTTGCTTGTAGTAGTCTTCATCACGGTTCCACCTCACATGCGCAGCTATGTGCGATAGTTTTCCAAATCGCCCGTCATCCAGCGCCTTGCGGATTTTCTGCACACTTTTGTTGTAGCGGTTTTGATGGCAGACGGATAAAATCCGGTTATGTTCTTTTGCGGCGGCTATGAGCGCGTCGGCGTCACGTAGGCTCATTGCCATAGGTTTTTCCAAAATGCAGTGAGAACCGCTGGATATGCAATGCATCCCTATTTCCGCGTGAACACCGCTGTCCGTTGCTATTGCGCAAAGCTCGGGGTGTTCATTGTCTAAGAGTTCCTGATAGTTTTCGTACTTCCGCACACCGTTGCGGATTTCTTCTGGCATCAGCGTAAGGATTGCGTCCATGCGTTCGGGTACTACATCACACACGGCATTTATTTCTAAATCGCTTTGTGCAAGCGCGGCATTTATATGGTTTTTTGCAATCCGGCCGCAGCCGATCAATGCGTATTTGAGCATAGTCTTACAGCACCTCGATATTATCGCGCACAGCAACATCCTTCATCGCGTTTTTCGTGTCCAAGACCGGCACTCCGGCGGAGGCCGCCAAATTGTAATCAACTGATGTATGCGCCGTTGTCACCGCAATCACATCATATTGGTGCAGTAAATCCGGACTAAGCTCGCCAATGCTTTGCATCCCGACTCCCTTATATGCGCAGCTCTCCACGAACGGGTCGTAATAATCCACAGATGCACCTCGATTTTTTAGTTCCACAATAACGGACATAGCAGGGCTTTCACGGTAATCGTCAATATCCTGCTTGTACGCCACTCCCAGAATCAGCACTTTAGCCCCGTTGAGGGCTTTTTTTGATTTATTGAGGATTCTCGCAATTCTGTCCACGCAGTATTCCGGCATCCTGTCGTTAATCATAGCCGCGGATTCTATCATTGACGTGTGAAACCCAAACTCACGAGCTTTCCAGCTCAGATAATATGGGTCAAGCGGGATGCAATGGCCACCGACGCCCGGGCCGGGGTAGAACGCTTGGAAACCGTAGGGCTTTGTTTTGGCGGCGTCAATGACTTCCCATATGTTGATGCCCATTTTGTCGCATAGCAGCGCCATTTCGTTGACTAGGGCGATATTCACATTGCGGTATGTGTTCTCAAGGAGCTTTTCCATCTCTGCAACAGCCGGCGATGAAACCACATGGACGTCGCTCTCCAGAACAGCCCGGTACATATGCGCGATAACCTCTGCGGCATCAGTACCAATGGCACCAACAACCTTCGGCGTGTTCTTTGTTTTATAGAACAAATTGCCCGGGTCAACGCGCTCCGGGGAAAACCCCAGGTAAAAGTCCGTGCCGCAAATCAGTCCACTGCCCTGTTCTAATATGGGCTTTATCAGTTCTTCTGTCGTCCCGGGGTACGTGGTAGACTCCAGTACGACCATAACACCTTTGTTCATGTATTTTGCGATCTCCGCTACGCTCGATTTGACGTAACATACATCCGGCTGCTGATGACTGTCCAGTGGAGTGGGGACACATATTGCGATGAAATCCATATCACGCACGAAAGAAAAATCAGACGTGGCAGATATCATGCCGCTCCCCACAAGTTCCGCCAAGTCCGTGTCCACGACGTCGCCTATGTAGTTTTCTCCGCTGTTTACCATATCGACCTTGCTTTGCTGTATGTCGAAACCCGTGGTCTTGAATCCGGTTTTGGCCTTTTCAACGGCAAGCGGCAAGCCGACGTAGCCGAGACCGATGACTCCGACTGAAATTTCCCTTGCATCAATTCTTTTTATGATTTCATTTTTCAAACAGCTCACCGCCTGCTTCGCTATAGGCTCTGTTGCACACTTCGCACCGGTAGCTTGCGCCGAGCTTTTCTCCGCATTCGCAAACCCAGCCTACCTGCCGTGCAGGAGCTCCAATCATCAGCGCGTTATCTTTTACATCCTTTGTCACCACCGCCCCCGCGCCAATCATGGAATGCTTACCGATTGTATTCCCGCATATGATTGTCGCGTTGGCGCCAATGGACGCGCCTTCTTTCACCAATGTGCGTTTATAGTTATCTCTCCCCTTGGGGTATTTGCTGCGTGGAGCTAGGTCGTTTGTAAAAACGCAGGATGGCCCGCAAAAAACATAATCCTCAAGCTCGACTCCTTCGTATATGGAGACATTGTTTTGAATCTTGACATAGTTCCCAATTTTCACGTTATTAGAGATGTTCACATTTTGCCCGAGGGTGCAGCCGCTGCCTATTACAGCCCCGCTTTGTATGTGGCAAAAGTGCCATATCTTCGTGCCGTTCCCTACTATCACGTTGTCGTCAACATAGCTGCTCTCGTGGGTGAAAGATTCTGCCATATTAATCCTCTTTTTTATCCTCTTTTTTGCTCAACATTGCCGCAATATCACTCAAGCTTTATGTATAAGAGTACATTGTCAAAATTTCAGTAACCTTTTCTGCCGCGTGTCCGTCGCCAAATTGGAAACCTTTTTTTGAAAAATCAGGTACAACCTCTAACTTCGACAATATTTCTCCAGCATCAGCAGCAGATATTTGGTTGATATTTCCCGCCATAGTTTCCGGCCAAGCAACTTTATCTAATATGGTAATGCACTGCTTATTCATGAACCATGCCTCTCTCTGGAGTCCTCCGGAATCTGTAACCACTTTAATTGCATCACGGGTTAACTTTAGTGAGGTCAGATAGCTAACAGGTTTTATCAGCAGTATATTTTTCATTGAATGTTTAAATAGTAAAACCCTAGCCCTTGACTCGTTTCTGGGGTGAACGGGATATATAGTCGGAATCTCTAAGCTGTTCATAGCGGTAAGTATTTCAGTTAACGGCTCATCGGAGCTTGCGTTTTCTTGCCGATGGCATGTGAGATAATAATAATTTTTAGGTGGACTGACTGTGAAACCATCTAAATCTAGTAGAATTTCTTGTGAAGAATCAAGACGATGCTGAAAAAAAAGCATTGCATCATACATCAAATCTCCTGTTAAATGAATGTTTTTTGTCATGCCTTCTTTCTTCAACTCAATGACAGAACTCTCCGTGCAACACATCAAGAGCGTAGATATTCTATCCGTCAAAATGCGATTTACTTCTTCCGGATTAGAAAGGGTATGCATTCTTACGCCGGCCTCGATATGGCATATCGGTATGTTGAGCTTTACCGCAGCAAGCGCGCCTGCCAATGTGGAGTTCGTATCACCATATACCAAAACCATATCAGGATTTTCTGCAATAAACACATCCTCTAAAGCTCCTAACATAGCTCCTGTCATTTTTCCGTGGCTCCCTCCGGAGATACTCAGGTTATAGTCAGGAGTCGGGATAGAAAGCTCTTCGAAAAATATATCAGACATGTTGTAATCATAATGCTGCCCGGTATGGATGAGGATTTCCTCGTGTGACCGTCTCAATACACGCGACAGCATTGCCGCCTTAACAAATTGCGGTCTTGCTCCTACTACTGATGCAATTCTCAACTTAGCTTTTCCCCCTTAGCCACGCGCATAACAATTTCAAGGTATTGATTGGCAATAGTGTCATAGTTGTAGTTTTCGACAATAAACCTTTCTGCGGATTTCTTCATTTCGCGGAACTCATCAGCTGGCATATCAGCAACCATTGCAATTTTACTTCGGAAATCCTCAACATCTCCTGACTTGAAAAGAACACCGTTATTGTGCTGTAAACGTTGAATGTTAATCTGATAATCGTCTTCCAAAATAACGGGAAGGCCGCATGCCTGAACGTCAAAAAATGTTAGACTGCACTGTTTTGGAAACACCGCTGCATCAGCGCACTGGAAAAACTTATTTAACTTACTGTAGGGCTGCGTCGGAAAGCGGATAACCCTGTTTTGCGATGCCATTAAGGCTTCTTCGACCTGTTTCTTGTAGCCGCTGTTTCCATCTGTAGCAGCAGTGTTGCCGATAATCAAAAACGTCAAATTTTTACTTGAGGGGATACTCTCTTTTATCGCTTCTGCAAGTAATAATCCACCTTTTGCTTCATCAAGTTTGCCGGCATATAGTACTACAAAATCATCTTCAGATATCTCGAATTCATTTCTGGTTTTATGCCGGTTTGATGCATCGGGGTGAAAGAGCTGCAAATTGCTGCCAAATCCTATGTAGGGGCCAAGTTCCCGGTCAATTCCATAATGCTCAAAAATAAACCCATCATCGGCTGTGCATATGACAGTTAACATATTTTTATTTATTTTTGGAGCAACAAAAGCCCGATAGAATTTTCTGAATAGCGGAGAAAGCGGATTTACGGAAGCCAAATCCGTCATATGGTCGTCAAACAGTATAGGGTACGGGAATCTTTTCAATCGCCATGTGGCCCGGATGCCTAGATAAGTGTCCTCGCCGTGAAAAAACGCGACGTCCGGATTTAGTGAGTCCAGCTTCTTAAAATGCCCCGGCCGGTAGATGGAGCGTCCGGAATAGTATTTGATTATCGGCACTCTAATAATCTGCACACCTGTTTCTCTCGTATATTCCTGATCTCTCTCAGCAATGTTTTCAACGCCAAAAAAGTCAGTTAAGAACGCCGGCATTTTCTTTAGTTCACTTGTCAGGATAATGTTCTCATGCCCCTTGCTTTGAATATACCGCGCTAATATATTAAGCTGATACCCAGTATCCGGGATAAAAAAATCTTCGCAATGAACAATTCGCATTCAGCTTCCCCTTTTAGAATAATGTGCTTTCTCATCCGAACAATGATGCTTTTATATTGAGTTTTACAACCCTAACACATTCTCGTCCCTGTAATAAATGGACGTACAAAGTGACGGTAGTCTATTGGCGCAAGCCCCCAAAAATCAATGTGCCTGAAGCCCATATTCTTCATGAAATCCTTACCTTCTTCATAACCGGCGTTTGATGAGTTATCTAAGATTATGACCCCGCCTTTTGATAGCCGTTCAAATGCCATAATCAAGCATTCATTACGAAAATCGCCATCAACGACTACGATATCAAATTCCTCACCAAAACTTTTTATAGCCTTGACGTAATGCTCGCCGGAAAGGCTCTTTAAATCAATATAATGAACTTCAGCATTCAAAATGCCCTTTTCCGCAATGGCATCCTTCATCATTTCAAACCAAGTTAAATCGCTCTCCACAGATACTACTTTATTCACCTTGGATGAATAATAGAGTGTAGAATAGCCGGAACCATACTCAAATACTGTCATGCCGGAATGCAATCGCTCGTCAATAAATGCAACACATGGATAAGTGTACCAAGGTATTGGGGAGCCATTGCTGTCAACTATGCGAGTTTCAATTTTTGACTTCACCCAACCAGTTTCTTTTAAGTACCCTATTGATTTGACTAAAGAAAGGCATCTGAAGGTGAATTTCGCAAACCCTATTATCTTGTTGTGTTTTTTCATAATCATCCCCATGTACGCTGGTTCCTTAGTAAATCAGTGCCCTAGCATAAATTGTCCCATATTGTTTTTCTTATCTTTTCCACATCGTGATTCTTAAGAGCAACGGAATATGCCGTTTTTGCAATTCTTCTTCTGTAGTCCGCGTTAAATATTGGAAGCATTTCGCGTTCTACCTGTTCCGTATTATTACTGCATATTACATGTGCGGCGGCAAAATCTTTCAAGTACCCGATAGATGAAACATCCCCAGGGCCAATGGCAAGCAAACAACGTCCTGATATGAGTGATTCTGCAATCTTTGTCGAGAGCGACAGCCTTGTCACGCGCCTGTACTTTCTGCCAAACGATTCCACATGAACCAATACATTGCTTCTTTTTATCACTCCTGCCAGTTCTTCTGCCTTCAGGGAGCCTTCGTATGACATGACATTGCCGATCGTCAGCGCTTTTTGAATTTTTTCCGGCACATGTACAGGTGAATAAACCTCAAGCCTTGCGTTACAACCTTTCTTTTTTAGCTCGCATAGGCTTTTGCCAAGGCTGCGCAATATCTTCCACCGATTTAATCCCACATTTCCGGCATATAGCAGCTGCAACTCTGACTCTGCATTTTGTTCTTCATCGTCAAATGGGCGTACATCTATGCCGTTTGACGCAAAGTGCATGTTTTCACATTTGTACTTGGCCTCAAATGCTTCCTTCATTGCGGGGACGATAGCATAGGTCGCAGACGATTTACGCAAGCTTCTTGAAAACCATTTATGAAGCCGTGCATAGTTTATCCATGCGAAAGGTGAAAAGCGGTTTTTTACAAAAGTTTCGTCATCAGTCAGGCTGATTTGAAGCTGGGCGCCAGATTGGTCGCATATCCACAAAGCTATCCGATAAGCGAAAGACATATAACTGCCCTGCAGAAATAAAACCTCAGGCTTATAAGTGTCCAACCATTTGATGAGCTGCGGGGATGCATATTTGGATTTCCTCCACATAATATCCCTTGTCAACTCGGCAATTGGCACTCTATTTGCAAAGACTCCATAGATTACAGAACTAACAATGCTCTTGCGACTTGCATCATCCGATGCCGGAGTATCAGGAGTTGAGGTCTGCTGGTCAATTTCGGTACCTTCCGCTGGTTTGCCTGTCAAATTCCCTTTAAGAATGTCATGATCCCGCAATCTGAAAAAACGACTGCACACTGTTTGGCTTGGCCACTCGTTCCAAAAGTATAATTGGGCAATTTTGTCTTTCGGCCATGTGCGAAATAATGAGGTCAGTACTTTCCCGTTACTCTTTGTATCACTGAATGAATTATGGCTGATTATTAACAGCCTCTTATATTCCTTATGTTGCTGCTTATCCATAAAGCCAATACTATCCCCTATCGCATCCTCACCTATAATTCCGCCTCTCCATCCCCAGCGCCTTCGCAAGCGAGATCGCACGCTTAATCATGGGCGCGTCGCTTTTGTAGTCTTCCCATGATTTATTGGGCTGCCCCATCAGCGTGGCAAGCTCATCCTTTGTCATGTCTAGACGTCCTGCTATGTACTCCATATCTTCCATAGCCTCAGCCTCGTCATAGGGCGGGCCGTCCAGCATTTTCAGCACTTCGTCCCTGCTTATCTGCCCGGTCACTATCAAGCTGGAATAGTATGCGCGTCGCTTGTCGAATCCAAATTTATGGTAAAGCCAGTACCCTTCGTAGAAACGGGTGAAGCGGTTTTCGTAGTGCTTGTGTTGGTAAGGCTCCCATCCGAACTCTTCGCCGAGCAGCCGGATCGTGTCTTCTTTTGGGTAAGGGATGAGATCCAATGGCTTTATGACGCGCATACCTTTGAAGTACCTGTAGTACAGCTGCTTGCGGAACATGCCGCATATCGGGTAGTTTTCGAGAGGCTTTGTGCCGAACTGCCGATGAATGTCTTTTAGCTGCCTTATATCGTTAATATGCGTCCACTCCACCGGTTCGCGGATGCATTCCGTGGAGTGGTTGCCGCCGTTGAGGAAATACTTCACCTTGTTTTTTGCGCCGTAGTTGTATGAAGCGGCGAAGATCGCCTGGTCTTGCGGGGTGTCCTGATACGGGACTTGGGATTTGAAATATGCTGTCTGCAGATCCTTTAGAGCTTCCCAGTCTACCGTTATGGTTTCAACTTCAATACCAAGGCCCTGCGATAGCTTTTTTATGTTGGCGTCGGCAACCGGCATATTCCAGTGGGTGTCGATTGTTATGAACTTTGGGCGCAGCCCCCATAGCCTTACTGCCGCGTAAGCGAGGTAGGAACTGTCCAGCCCTCCGCTGAGGCCTACCATGCAGTCATAGTGCTTGTTTTTTCCGTGCGCCTTGATTTCATTGAGGGTCTTTTCCAGCTCGGCTTGCCCATGCTTGCCGTGTTCCCAGTTTGGGAGGATGTTTTTATAGTAGTTTTTGCAATGGTCGCATACGCCGTTTTCGTCGAATATGATTTTCGAGTCGCTTGTGTCCATTACGCAGTTTGTGCAGATTTGGTAGTTTCTCATGTACAGCTCCCGGCACGGCTTTTGCTCAAAAAACCTTAGACGATTTACGAATCGCTTGTGTCCATGACGCAGCTTGTGCAAATTCTCTCATGCTTGCCCTTCCGTTTGTACTCTGAAGCAGCTTCGCGCTAAGCAGTGTGAACATATCACAAACTACAAAAATATCTACTTTTTTATAGTTGTGATTGTACACCATTAATATGCTCGATGCTCTAACACGCCAAAAATTTTACCACGTCGGCGCGTAACTTGCAAGAAGATTTTTGATATCATGCGGTTTTTTTGGTCTATTTAGGCCTTTTTTGTTGGTGTCGGCGAGTTCAGCAGATATTCTTGCAGAATATGGGCGACTATAAAAAAGTGGATTATATTGTAGTCGAGGTGTGCAGTCGCTGTGGCATCAAGTAAACAGGTAAGAGATGTGCTTAATCAATGAACTAACATGAGAAACTAACAAATCTGCACAAACTGCGTAATGGACACAAGCGACTCGAAAATCGTATTTGACGAGAACGGTATGTACGATCACTGCAACAACTACAAAAACTGAACCGACGGAAACGCAGAAATAGGCACCGGGCATATTATACGTTGCCTGTCAATCGCGGCGGCGAGGCGGTAGCGACCCTTTCAATGCGGCGTGGCAGATAGCTAAGAGCGCAAAAATGCAGCCCGATCTTGCAAGGCTGCATTTGCATATCGTTGCGGGGAGATTCAACAAACACATTCCGGAACTTCTGGCTCTGTCTGAGCAGTACCCCGGAATTACGATTCATCAAACTGTAGACATTATGTCAAAGCTGATGCTTGATTGCGACATTGCTGTATCTGCGGGCGGTTCTACGCTGTATGAACTCTGCGCTTGCGGAACGCCGACAGTTGTCTTTGGTGCGGCGGATAACCAGCTTGAGGCTGTTGCGGCCTTTGGCGAGGGATATATGCTTGGTTGCGGGGATTGGCGAGATAGTGAGGAAGATTGCCTTGAAAAGATAATGGACAATCTTCTGAGGTTAGACGGAAATCTTGAATTGCGGAGGGAGCTTGCCGTTATATGCCGGGAACTCGTACCCTCAAGAAAACACCTCCGGTTATAACATGAGTATCCTCGAAAACTCCAAACCATTGCAACTACAGGCATTGAAGTTTCGCGTCGAAACCCTCACCTCCACGTCATGGCGGGCTTGACCCGCCATCCCCTGCGGAGTTCGGGGGGATTGCGGCTCGGAGGCCGCAATGACGAACAGAGTTTTCGAGGAGACTTAACATGAGTATCCTCGAAAACTAAATGCATAAGCTCACCGAAATAGTGAATAAACAGCACAAAAGAGACACCGAAGCATCGAGCAGCGGCGTTGAGCATAAGGTTCCAGAATGCGTTGGAATTTGCGGGCTGTATCGGATATGTTATCCCGTCATCCTGCGAATACCCTGCCCAGGTCTATCACGCATCCATCCAGCACATGGACGGGCACGGCTTCACCTTCGGCGTAGCTTGCGGCATAATATCTGCCGCTGTCCAGCGTATATGCCGAAACTTCCATAATATCCGGGTCTACTATCCAGTATTCGCGGACTCCTGCCTGCAAGTATTTGTTAAATTTAATGTTTTTGTCCTTTATCGCCGTAGATGGCGACAATATCTCGATTACCATGTCTGGAGCGCCGACACAGCATTTACCGTCCAGCTTATCATCGTTGAAGACAACCAAAATATCCGGCTGAACCACTGTGTCGTCATATGAGTTCGGGTTCAGGCGCACATCAAATGGGGCTACAAACACCTTGCAGGGTTTACCTTCGAGAAAGCTATACAGTTGGCTAAACAAACTCCCAAGTATCGTTTGATGTGCCTGTGACGGGGCCGGAGACATTGCATACGGCACTCCGTCAATGAGTTCCCACCGCCCGTCGTCATCCCAAGCGTAGTAATCCTCATACGTATATCGTTTTTCCTTACGTAGCGCTTCCATATGTTACGCCTCCTTCTTCCCCCAGACTACCCTATTAACAATCCCCGTATAGCTCTGAATTATCCTTACAACCTTAGCAGATACGTTTTTGTCTTGATAGTCATGTACCTGCGCGCGCTGCTCCCCGTTTTCCCACATGGCGCGCGTCAGTTTTACTGCATTCAGTATCTCCGTTCCTGTTACCCCGCCGATCACGATCGAGCCCTTGTCCAGGACCTCCGGGCGCTCCGTGGATGTGCGGATGAGGACGGCCGGGAAACCTAGGATAGAGGATTCTTCAGAAAGCGTCCCGCTGTCAGATAATACACAAAAACTGCGGACTTGCAAATGATTATAGTCAAAAAACCCGAATGGCCTCAGCTCACGAACCAGAGGGTGGAACTTAAATCCCCGCCGTTCAAGGAACTTGCGGCTTCTGGGATGGGCGCTGTATATAAGTGGCATTCCATATGTTTCGGCAATGCTGTTCAGCGCGCCCATCAATGACAGAAAATTCGCCTCATCGTCTATGTTTTCCTCGCGATGGGCGGAAACCACGAAATACTTCTCACTTTCCAGGCTAAGCTGTTTTAGGACGTCACTCGTTTCAATCGATTCCCTGTGCTCAGCCAGAACCTCCGCCATTGGCGAGCCTGTGACAAAAACATGCTCTTTTTGTATCCCTTCCGAAAGAAGGTACCGCCGCGAATGCTCCGTGTATGCAAGGTTGATATCTGAAATATGGTCCACGATTTTCCTGTTTATTTCCTCCGGCACATTTTGGTCAAAACAACGGTTGCCCGCTTCCATGTGGAATATAGGTATTTTCAGCCGTTTTGCGGAAATGGCGCTGAGCGCAGAGTTGGTATCGCCCAAAACGAGCATAGCGTCCGGCTTTATTTCTGAAAAGAGCATATAGCTCCTGGAAATAACATTTCCGATAGTTTCCCCGGCCGTTTCCCCTGCTGCGGAAAGATAATGATCCGGCGCCCGCAGCCCCAGCTCCTTAAAGAAAATCTCATTTAGCTCATAGTCATAGTTTTGACCTGTATGCACCAAAATGTGATTAAAATACCGGTCGCATGCTTTTATGCACGCGGAAAGCCTTATGATTTCCGGCCGGGTCCCTACAACGGTTATAAGTTTGAGCATATGGCTATACCTCAACTATAATGGTCAGTCGTGTGCGTGAGTCCTGAACGCATACTTGTTAACCGTATTTCGCACTCTAAACGACAATGTCGGGAAATGTATCAGGTTTTTGGGGGTCAAATAACTCATTTGCCCACATTATGGTTACAAGGTCTGCCGCGCCTGTGTTCTCGATTGAGTGGACGTATCCCGGCGGTATGTCTATCATTTTGTGGTCGCCGCAACTGACCGGGTACTCTTTTATATCGTTTTCGCCCACCTTTCGGAATCGCACTATGCCCTCTCCGCTTACCACAAAGAATTTCTCTGTTTTGGTGTGGTGCCAATGGTTTCCCTTGGTTACGCCCGGCTTTGTGACATTGACCGAAGTCTGCCCGCGGTCGGCCGTCCTGAAAAACTCCGTAAATGAACCCCGTTCGTCAGTTCTTTCCGATAAGGAATATGAAAAATCCGGCAAATAGCTTTGATACGTGCTGTGCAGCTTGCGAGTAAACGCATCGGACATGTCAGGGATATGCAAATCCCTTCGGCTCATACGGAATGAGCGCAGCGTGTCCGCCAAATCGCCCAGCGTTATACTGTATACAGGCCCCGCTTTGCAGTAATCGCCGTCTTTTTCAAAGCGCCCGCATAAAGCATCCAAAAAAGCCCGGCACACGTCGTCAATATAGATCAGCTTCAGTTCATAGGCAGAGTCGCGCACTTCGATAGGCAAGCCGTTTGCAATATTATGGCAGAACGTCGCGACTACGCTGTTATAGTCCGGCCGGCACCATTTCCCAAATATACCCGGCAAGCGAAAGACATAAGCCGGGCTTCCTGTTTCCTGCTCATAGGCAAGAGCTGCGTCTTCTCCCGCTTTTTTGCTTTTTCCGTAGGGGTTATCCAAAGACGCCTGTACCGAAGAACTGAGAAGTACCGGTGGCTTTTTTCCCTCTTTGCAATAAGAGAGCGCTGTCTCTGTCAAGCCAATATTTCCCGTAATGAACTCAGAATCGTCCTTTGGGCGGTTAACGCCGGCAAGGTGAAAAACAAAATCAGCCTTTTTGCAATACTCGGACAGTGAGTCAGGCGGGCTGTCAATATCGTAACTGAAAATGGTGTCCCCGGGGCGCTCCTGCTTTAGGAATTCCTTGAGATTTCTTCCCACAAAGCCATCCGCTCCGGTAATCAATATGTTCATATGGCAACCTCCGGAAATCCAAAACAACAATCACCGCAAATTCAAGGTCTTTTGTAGGTTCTAACCAATAGCAACTCAAGCATCCCCGCTGCCTGATTACCGACAAATGATTACTGCCCGCTGACCATTGCATCCCGTATGACCTGCAGCTTCATTAGTATTTGACTGATCTCATCTATGCCCAGTATCTCTGTGTTGTGTGAGTTGTACTCGCGATCCTCCACGACCTGACCCTCGGTGTAGTACTGGTCATAGTTGAGTGTGCGGTTGTCTGCCGGAACTCTGAAGTAACTGCCCATATCTTCCGCTTTGGCAAACTCTTCTTTGCTCAGCAGGGATTCGTACAGCTTTTCTCCGTGGCGCGTACCAATGATTTTTATCTCATTATCCGCTTTCAAGATCGTTCTGACGGCTTCCGCCAAGTCGGAAATGTAGCAGGACGGGGCCTTCTGAACGTAAATATCCCCCGCTCTGCCCTTCTCCATTGCAAACAGTACAAGATCCACGGATTCTTCAAGCGTCATTAGAAAGCGGGTCATATTGGGGTTAGTGACAGTTATTGGCTTTTTATGCAATATTTGTTCTACGAAAAGCGGAACGACCGACCCGCGCGAAGCCAGAACATTGCCGTATCGCGTGCAGCATATCACAGTCCGCCCCGCACCCCGTGACGCCGCGACCGCAACCTTTTCCATCATGGCCTTTGAAATGCCCATCGCGTTTATCGGATAAACCGCTTTGTCAGTGGAGAGCACCACTACTTTTTCAACTCCGTGCGCAATGGCAGATTGCACGATATTCTCAGTGCCTATGACATTTGTCCTGACCGCTTCCATCGGGAAAAACTCGCAGGACGGAACCTGCTTGAGCGCGGCTGCCTGAAAAACATAGTCCACGCCTTCCATAACGCGGTCAACGCTATCCCTGCTACGTACGTCCCCAATATAGAATTTCACTTTTTCCGAGTTAAGGCGGCGGCGCATATCATCCTGTTTCTTTTCATCACGGGAAAAGACACGAATCTCATTTACATCGCTTTCTGCAAATCGCTCCAAAACGGCGCCCCCGAAGGAACCCGTTCCTCCGGAAATAAGTAAAGTTTTACCTTTGAACATGCCCATGCGGCCTCCAAATAGAATGAGTGTCTTAAAAAATCGCCTCTTAGCGTAAGCTAGGAAATTAATGTCAACAGGTTAAGTGAAATGCCTGTGTAGGGGCGAACTGTGTTCGCCCGCGCGGGGTGGGAGCCGAAGAACGAGCGAACACAGTTCGCCCCTGCGAGCAGATGGCTTCGGCTGCTGCTGCAACGGGATTAATTATACCGTGAGCGCCGGAATATGTCAAGAAACGCGGCTTTAATACTTGACAAGGATATTGTGAATATAATACGATTCAGGCACACAGCTGATTAGACGCAGAAATAGAGACGAGGTGAGGCTATTGAAGAAGGTTCTTATATTCGGCGCAGGGAGCTATATCGGCGAGTCATTTGCACGATATGCGCAAGGCCGGTTCGATGTTACTACGGTGGATTCCACAAATGATCAGTGGCAAAAGCTTGACTTTTCAGGTTTTGACTGCGTAGTATATGTCGCCGGAATCGCTCACCGCAAACAGAATAAAAGCGACGGCGGCATATACTACGCAGTCAATCGTGACTTGGCTGTTTCTGCGGCGCAGAAAGCAAAAGCGGAAAATGTAGGCCAGTTTGTCTATTTCAGCAGCCTTTATGCCTTCGGCGTGACAAAGGGGGAGATTTCCGCAAATACTGATTCATTGCCTGTTGATCCTTACGCGCTGTCTAAGTTTGAGGCCGAAAAATTGCTCGAGCCGATGCAAAGCGAAGACTTCAAGATTGCCGTTGTTCGCCCCCCCATGGTATATGGTCCGGGCAGTAAAGGTAACTTCCCGCAGCTTGTAAAGATGGCAAAAACACTGCCGCTTATTCCAACTGTGAAAAACAAGCGCAGCATGATATTTATTGACAATTTGGCGGAGTTTCTGGCAATTGTCATTGAAGAGCGGGCGTCGGGCGTACTATGCCCTCAAAACAAAGATTATGTAAGTACGGCAAAGATGATGGAGGAAATCGTAAAACACTCCGGCAAAAAGTCTTTTCGCTTTCCACTGATGAACCTACCCATCTTCCTGTTTTCACCGCTATCTCAATCCCTGCAAAGTGCGTTCGGCAGCTTATATTACAGCCCGGCAGTTTCAAAAATGCCATTTGACCGGGAGTATCAGCTGGTGGATTTTGAAGAATCAATAAGGAAAAGTGTATAACAATGAACATTCTCTTTATAACGCAATATTATTATCCGGACAACTTTCTTCTGAATGATATTACGGCGGAACTGGTCCGTATGGGGCATCGGGTGAAGGTTTTGACCGGACTCCCGGATTATTCGACCACAAGGATCCCTAAAGAATTCAAGTGGCTTCGTAGGCGCAAGGAAAACTATAACGGCGTTGATATACGCCGCGTCTCGATAATAGCCCGCAGATCCGGTGCTATTTTTCGCATGCTCAATTATGCGTCCTTTGCATTTTCGGCATCTTTGTATGCATTGTTTTCGGGTGTTGACACAGACGCGATTTTTGTATACGCTCCTTCGCCGGTTTTTCAGGGAATACCTGCAATGATATACAAACGGAGAACCAGGAAAAAATCAGTGCATTATTGCTTTGACCTCTGGCCAGAGTCGCTAAAAGCTTGGAATATAAGCGAAAGGAGCATAATCTTCAAAGCAGTTTCTAAAATCAGCGGCGCGGTCTACCGCGACTGTGACGTTGTCGCGGTCACCTCCAGGCCTTTTCGAGAGTACCTGACCGATGTATGCAAAGTAAGCCCTGATAAAATCGCTTATCTGCCGCAGTACGCGGAAGACCTATACGGCGAAATTGCCGGGCAATACGAAGACAACTCCTGTATTGATTTCGTGTTTGCCGGAAATCTGGGTTCGGTACAGGATCTCCCGGTGATCCTGCACGCCGTTTCGCTCATTGAAACAGAGGAATCATTCTGTATTCATATTGTAGGAGATGGTTCCGAGCTGACAAATCTAAAATCCCTTGCGGCGTCCTTGGGATTGGAAAACAAAGTCATATTTCACGGGCGCCGCCCGCTTGATGAGATGAAGGATTACTATAGAATGGCCGATTGCTTTTTGCTGACACTCAGGGGCGGAGACTTTATTGGCATGACTCTCCCGGCTAAGGCACAGGGATATCTCTGCGCGGGCAAACCGGTAGCGGCGGCGATTGACGGCGCCGGCAGGGAGCTTATAGTTCAGGCTGACTGCGGGGAGGCAGTGCCGGCCGGAGATGCGGAAGGGCTGGCGGAAAAAATGAAGCAGATTATTGAGAATATGGAAAGCTACAAGCAGAAGGGACTGAGCGGGCGGCGATTTTATGAACAGCATTTCACAAAGGAGATTTTTTTGCATAATCTGATGAATATACTGGCATAAATGGGTATATCTTGTTATAATGCATTGAGGTGTTCACCGGATGAAGCTCAACTTTCTAACCAAAATTGGGACCAGAACCAGCCGCCGCAAGCTTATTCTAGTGCTTGTGGACTTTATGGTCATTACATTAAGCTACCTGCTTTCATGGCTGATTCAAATGCGCCGGATCGATATACTGGATTATTTAAACGTAATGTTTTTCAGCACGCTGTGCTTTATTGGGCTGTTTTTCGTTGTCAACTTGCTTTTCGGCATGTATGAAAGCCTCTGGCGCTATGCGGAAGCCTATGAGTTCATGAAATGCCTGATTGCCACCATTGTCTCAGCGGGTTTGTTTATTGCCATAACTTGGTTCTTGTTCAGTCCTCCGTTCACAACGGCGAGGATACCCATAACCATCTATTTTCTGTCCTCAATGATGGCAGGAATCGGCACCCTTTTTGTACGTATGGCCTACCGGGCGTACCGTTCCGCCCGCACCGGATCGCACAAAAGGCAAGGGGTAAAAAAGACGATGATAGTCGGGGCCGGGGAGACCGGAACCGCGATACTGCATGATTTTAACCGTGAATCACCGGGGCGCTACGAGGTCATTTGCTTCGCGGACGACAACCGCGAAAAAATCGGAAGAAGAATCAGCAGCGTCAAGGTCGAGGGCAGCACGGAGGATATCCCCAGGCTCGCTGAAAAACATGGTATTCAGGTGATCGTACTCGCCGTTTCATATGCTTCCGGCGAAGACGTCAAGCGCATAACGAATATCTGTGCTAAAACAAAATGCCAGCTAAAAAAAGTACCGGATTTACGCGCGCTTGTCGCAGATTCACAGTCATACGCAAAGCAAATACTTGACGTCAGCATTGAAGATTTGCTAGGGCGCGACGTTATTGATGTTGAGGCTGAGAAGATTGCTTACCTTAAAGACAAGACCGTTATGGTTACGGGCGCCGGCGGTTCCATAGGATCAGAGCTGTGCAGGCAAATCGTGCTGCGGGATCCAGGCCGCCTTATTATGGTTGACATTGCCGAAAACGGCTTGTATGATATACAGCAGGAGCTTTTGCGCGGCGGCGTCACCGGCAAAATATCCCTGCATGCTGAGGTTGCATCCGTACGGGATGAGGCAAAAATGGACATGCTTTTTGCACGCTATAGTCCCTGTGTCGTGTACCATGCGGCGGCGCACAAGCACGTGCCGCTGATGGAATCCGCGCCGGAAGAAGCCGTAAAAAACAATATCTTTGGCACACTGAACGTAGCCCGTTGTGCGGACAAGCATGGCGCACAGCGATTTGTGATGATTTCCACAGATAAGGCGGTCAACCCGACAAATGTGATGGGCGCCACCAAGCGCATATGCGAAATGGTCATTCAATGCATGGCGCGGGTGAGCAGGACAAGCTTTGTGGCAGTGCGCTTCGGCAATGTGCTTGGCTCCAGCGGCTCGGTTATCCCGCTGTTTAAAAGCCAGATAGCCCACGGCGGACCGGTCACCGTCACGCATCCTGATGTCATCAGGTATTTCATGACTGTATCAGAAGCGGTAAATCTCGTGATAACTGCGGGGGAAATGGCGCAGGGAGGCGAGATATTTGTGCTTGACATGGGCCGCCCTGTAAAGATACTTGACCTTGCTGAAAGCCTTATCCGCCTGTCCGGCTACGAGCCGTACAAGGACATTGATATCAACTTTATCGGACTCCGCCCGGGTGAAAAGCTCTATGAGGAACTCCTCATGGGCGAGGAGGGCCTCACCAAAACCCTCAACCAAAAAATATTCGTCGGCGCTCCGCTGGATATTTCGCCGGATCGGCTGTTCCCGCTTTTGGATGAAATGGAAACGGCGGCGCGCGAAAATGATGCGCCCGAGCTTCTGAATCGCCTGTACGGGTTAGTCCCCGGGTTTACAAAATCGCAGTGAGGAGAGCCTAAAATGTATTTTTTCATTGCCCGGCGCTCGTTGCCTCAGCCCCCGGCCGTAAAACGAATATGAGAACCGCATATCTCTGTTTCAAACGTGTTCTGGACATATTGATTCTCGTAATATTTTCTCCGGTATGGCTGCCTGTCATGCTGGCGGTTTCAGCCGCGATAAAGCTTACGTCGCCGGGTCCTGTTTTCTTCAAGCAGAAGCGGGTGGGCAAAAGCCGCACATTTTTCACTATATATAAGTTCCGAAGCATGTACACCGATGCGCCGAAAGATACCCCCACGCATATGCTAAAAAACCCCGGGGCGTTTATTACCCCCATAGGCAGATTTTTGCGAAAATCCAGCCTGGATGAATTGCCGCAGGTCATAAATATATTCAAGGGCGAGATAAGCCTGGTCGGCCCGCGCCCTGCGCTTTGGAATCAGGACGATCTGGTCGCCGAGCGGGAAAAATACCGCGCAAACGACGTCACCCCCGGGCTGACTGGGCTTGCGCAGGTAAGAGGCAGAGATGAACTGCCTATTCACGTTAAGGCGCAATACGACGGGGAATACTGCGCTAATATAGGGCTGTTTCTTGATATAAAAATACTATTTTTGACGTTTCTTGCGGTGTTCAGATCCGACGGCGTCATAGAAGGCGGGACAGGTACGCTTAATACTACTGATATGGATGGTAAATGAAAATGGCAAAAGCAAAAACAGAGTCTCTTTTAGAGCGAAAAAAGGCGAAAATGTATGAGAAGGTCGATGTGTGGCAGGGCCGGATAGCACGGCTGCTGGTGATTTTGCTTTTGTGCGCATCGCCGCTGTATTTTAACTCCGAGCGTTACATCAGGCTGACCGGGCATAAATTCTGGTTCTTTTTTACATGCATGTGCGTCGTTTTGTTCGGGGTTTTAGTCGTATGGACCGTACGGATGCTTCTCAGCGAACCCCGGCTGCCTCCTCAAGACAGGCTTTCCGTTACTGATTGGGCGGTGTTGGGTTTTGCGGCAATAACTCTACTGTCAGCCCTGCTGTCGCCATTTAGGGACTTGGTCAACGTTTGGATCGGCATAACGGAACCCGGCGGGCGATATGACGGCGCGATAACACAGCTCATGTACGTTGCGGCTTTCTTCATTGTTTCCCGGTGGTACAAGCCACGTGAACGAGATTTCGTCTGGTTCGGCGTCTCGGCGATATGTGTGTCTCTGATAGGGATTTTCCAGTTTTATGGCATGGACTTTTTCAACCTATGGCCAAACCACATTGCGGCATATCACATGGAAAACTATTACAATATCTATTTCCGTTCGACCTTGGGCAACATCAATATTGTGTCGACATATGTATGTGTAGCTATATTGCTGTGCGGGTTCATGTACTTGAAAATGAAGTCAAAGTGGCGCTACTTGCTTCTTGCCGCAAGCGCGCTCAGTTTTTGGATGATGATAATCGGAAGTTCGTTTTCAGGCATGGTCGGCACTGCGGTTGCAACGTTTTTAGCCATACCGTTCATTATCGAAAACAGAAGGAGTCTGGGAAGCTTTTTGATTTTGGCCGCTTCCTGGCTCGCCGCCGTTACTGTGCAGCGGCTCTTTTACAACACGCTCATACTGGGCGCTGTAGCCCCGGTCAGCCTGATGCCTTTTTTCGCCGGTATTGTCATTGGGGTGACGGCCGGGCTGCTGCTCATTTTGTTTAGCAAGGAACCCGATCCGGAAGCGCCTGCAAAATGGAAACTGGGCGTGGTTTTAGTGGTTGCCGCCATCATTCTAGGCCTCACTTTCATTGAGGTTGTAGGGCGGTCGGAAAGCACGGCTATGATCTATCAGGCGCGCCAGGTAATGCACGGGAACATAGATGATACCTTTGGCAGCTTCCGTATCTTCATATGGCGCAACGCGCTCATTGCATTTCCGCAATTCCCGATAATAGGCAGCGGGCCGGATACTTTCTATTACGCGTTCCCGGCTGATATGCACGGGTTTTACGGCGAGGCGTATGATAAGGCCCACAACGAGTATTTGCAAATACTCATATGCCAGGGTATTCTCGGGCTTCTCTGCTAT
>Ga0099364_10004729_pt1 | contig 20536 bp, 15 predicted proteins | sample TergutTh196P3_FD_73070 | JGI IMG/M metagenome (GOLD analysis project Ga0099364, IMG submission 73070) | Microcerotermes parvus P3 segment gut microbial communities from Pointe-Noire, Republic of the Congo - Th196 P3 | ecosystem: Host-associated > Arthropoda: Insects > Digestive system > Gut ... | reverse complement strand
ATTTTACATCCCGCAAGGGATATTTACGCCTGCGCGGCAGGGAATCCCTTTCCAGTTATTACCGTCTCAGTCTCCTTGCCAGAAGGCTAACATCCTTAAAAGCCGAAGCCACGACTCTTTTGGAATACGCCCCGACCCATTATCATCATCTTGCGGGTATCACCTGTTACTACGACAGCGAAAGTCACTTTTGCCTGTACAAAACCTATGACGAAGTAAAACAACAGGAGATTCTCGCGGCGTATGCTTTCGAACACAACGCCATGCGGGTGATCGGGAAGCCGTCAGCGCTTAAAGCCGGCGCGCCCCTTTGGCTGCGTATGACGGTTGAGGCGGACAAGCTTCGTTTGTTGTACAGTACCGACGGGGAAGCGTATCAAACTTTTGGCGACCCGCAAGACATCACCGTACTGTCTGATGAACACAGCAAGTGTGGATGCTTCACAGGGACATTTGTCGGAGTCTTTGCTCAGGACACCCATACGCAAAGCAAATGGGCGGATTTCGACTGGTTCCGTTACGATGTTCTCGAATGAGGGTACAACCTTGATGAAAGGAAGAGTCATATGAAAAACGCTTTGGTCACAGGCGCCGGCGGCGGGCTTGGCCGCAACATCTGTGCGGAATATCTCAGGCGCGGTTACCGCGTGTTCGGCTGGGACTACAAAAGAAGCGCCGCCACCGATGAATTGGAGGAAAAGTACGATGGCAGTTTGTTCCTGTCAGCGGTGGATGTGGGCAATTACCCATCTGTGGAGCAGGCGGCGGCGGAGCTGTCGGCATGTACCAATAGTCTCGACGTTATTGTCAATGCCGCGGGGATATTGCCTCCGAACAGCGCCATGCAGCTTCCGGATTTCGACATTGACGCTTCTTTAGCTGTATATAACATAAATTCGCTGGGGCCTCTTCGTGTTATCAAGGCCCTGCTGCCTCTGCTAAAACAGGGAGAGGACAAGCTGGTTATCCAGATCAGCTCTGAAGCGGGCAGCATGTCAAGCCATATGCCGCACTATGTACACCGTTATGACTACTGTATGTCCAAAGCCGCTCTCAATATTCAGAGCATAATCCTCCAACGCTACCTGAAGGACGATGGCATCAGGGTATACCTGATTCATCCCGGTTGGATGAAAACCTCTATGGGGGGAGAGCAGGCGACGCTCGAACCCTCCGTGTCTGCGGCCTGCATTGTAGGCCTGTTTGACGGCAGTAACCGTCCCTGTGACATGTATATGGATTACGACGGAACCCCCCGCGGTTGGTAAAAATAACGGCAGTTAAGCGGAAAGAGGAATCAATTATGCAAAAGGCGAAAGTTATCCTTGATAAGGACTATGAGATCGCTCCGGTTGACCCCAAAGTATTCGGATCTTTTGTGGAACCGCTGGGGCGTTGCATTTACGGCGGTTTGTATGAGCCGGGCCATCCCAAAGCTGATGAAAACGGTTTCCGCACCGACGTGCTTGAACTTACAAAGGCTCTTAACCTCACCGTGAACCGGTTTCCCGGCGGGAACTACACCTCTACGTTCCGCTGGGAGGACGGCATCGGGCCTAAAGACCAGCGGCCCCGCCGCGCCGAGGTGGCGTGGCAAAGTATCGAACCAAACCTCTTCGGCATGAACGAGTTCGCGGACTGGTCGAAACTCAACAACTCTGAAGTTATGATGACTCTAAACCTTGCCACACGCGGTATTCTGGAGGCCATGGACTGCGTGGAGTATTGTAATCTTCAAAGCGGTACATATTGGTCTGATCTGCGTATCTCCCATGGTTACAAGGAACCTCACAATTTCCGGTATTGGTGCCTGACCAATGAGATCGACGGCAGGTGGCAGGTGGGGCAGACCACCGGAAGCCGCTACGGCGAACTTGCGCGTGAGACATCAAAAGCTGTCAAACTGCTTGACCTTGACATCAAAACTATTCTGGCCGGATCATCCGCGCCGACACAGCCCACCTTCCCGGTGTTTGATTACGAAGCGCTGGACGAATCCTATGAATATATAGATTATCTCTCGGTACACCAATATCTGTCCAATATTAAAAACAACGATTTGGATTATCTTGCAAAACCACTGTCGACCGATCAATTCTTTAAAGATGTAATATCGGTAATTGACACAGTTCGCGCTAAACATCGCTCATCGAAGAGAGTAAATATCTCATTCGACGAGTTCAACACATGGCATACGCTTGGCAGCGTGGGTCGTTTCGACTACCGCTGGCAGACAGCAGCCCCGCTCTTGGAAGACGTCTACACCCAAATTGATGCCGTGGTGCTGGGAATGATGTTTATGTCCATACTCCGGCACTGTGATCGGGTAGAGATTGCCTGCGTTTCTGAGTTATGCAACTGTATTTCACACATCCGCACCAGAACCGGCGGCGGCGTATGGGTATTCCCGCCTTACTACACCTGGCTTACTTTTTCAAAGTACGCGCGCGGGACATCTCTGCTGCCGGTGGTGAAGGAGTCTCCAAAATTCGACAGCGATAACTTCACTGACGTGCCTTACCTGGATATCGCCGCGGTGAGTACAGAAGAGGGTGGGTTGAATATCTTTGCTGTCAACCGCAGTATGGAGGCAGCTCTTCCGTTGGAAGTAATTTTACGCGGTTTCGAGAGCGCGGCTCTTATCGAGCACATAGTACTTGAGAGTGAGAATCCATGTGATACCAACTCCGAAGACGAGCCCGACCGCGTACAGCCTCATAACCGGGGAAACTCAGCGCTTGATGACGGAATCCTCACGGCCATGCTGCCCCGGCTTTCGTGGAATGTACTACGGATTAATAATGTAGCGGGCTTACTTTAACGCGAGTACCTCAACACTCTATACCGGAAGTCAGCGTAATGCCTCAATATATCCTATGTCAATAATCTTACACAGCGCTTCAAACCGGCTGCGCCGATCTCCGGGGAACAGAACCTCATGGTGAGTCCCGCCATAGGCGAGCCATTTATCCATCGTTTGTCCTGGAAGTAAGATATGCGGTGGCGTATTGACATATGGGAAGAGAGTAATATAATTATGGAACGTTCAATTTATCGTGCAATTTTTTAAGCGCAGTTTTTCAGCGCAGTATAATGAGATTGATTTTCTTGAAGTATCTATTCAAGAAATTTGCGGTTTTTTTTCCAAAAATAAATAATATTAAGGAGGCAGTCACAATGAAACTCGGTTTACTCACCTGTTTGTTCAGCGACAGAAATCTCGCGGAGACCCTGAAGCTGATTGCGCCCAAAGGCATAACCGCTGTAGAACTCGGCTCCGGCGGTGTTGTGGGTACGACGCACTGCAACCCTGAGGAGTTATTGAGCAGTACGAAAGCGCTGGAAGACTTTAAAGACACATTCAAACCTTACGACATCACGATCAGTTCACTCTCCTGCCATGAAAATCAAGTACATCCCAATGAAGCGCTCAGGAAAAAATTCAATCACGAACTAAAACAGAATATCTTGCTTGCAGAGAAACTAGGGGTTCCCGTGGTCAACAATTTTTCCGGCTGCCCGGGCGAGCCAGGCGGTAAATATCCGAATTGGATAGTCCAGCCTTGGCCAAGTGATTTTGAAGAGCTCTATGATTGGCAGTGGGAGAAAGTACTAATACCGTTCTGGAAGGAGATAGGAAAGTTTGCGGAGGATCACGGCGTAAAGATCGCAATCGAAATGCATCCCGGTTTTAGCGTGTACAATCCTGAATCGCTCCTGAAACTGAGGAAAGCGACTTCGCCCGCCATTGGCTGCAATTTTGATCCATCCAATGTCGTTTGGCAGGATGTCGATGTGCCAACCGCGCTTCGCGAGCTGCGCGAATGTATCTATCACTTCCATGCGAAGGATTCCATCGAAGTCTGGCACAACATCGCTAAAAACGGACGTGTTGACGCGAAAAACTACAACACATATAAGGCGGATAGACAGTGGCTGTTCAGGACGGTGGGTTACGGCCATGATGAATTCTATTGGAAGAGGATAATGTCTACGCTCGTCGACATCGGCTACGACTACGTCGTGTCTATTGAGCATGAGGACACATACATGACGCGGGAAGAGGGGCTCGATAAAGCGATCGAATTCCTGAAGAACGTCATTATCTTCGAAAAAGCCGGCGAACTCACGTGGGCGAACGTCGACCGAGCCGAATAATCATCGAGTTATAGCGCAGGCGGCGGGGGACATCTCCCGCCGAGTTATATTGAGTACGAGGAGGAGAGTAATATGCTAACGTATGGAATAGTCGGAGCGTCAAAGAGCTCATTCATTTCCGACGTGCACATCCGCGGGATAGACGCTACCGGAAAGGCAAAGATGGCAGCCGGTTGCTTTTCAAGGGATGTCGAAAAAAATAAGGAAGCCGGCGAGGCGCGTGGCGTCGCAGCCGACCGGATCTACGCCACAGCCGCGGAAATGGCTGAAAAAGAGGCCCAACGTTCTGATAAGATTGATTTTGTGGTGATAACGACGCCAAACGTGTTTCATTATGAGATAGCAAAAGCGTTTCTCGAAGCGGGGTTCCATGTCGCTTCCGATAAACCGGTCACCACGGACGAGGGGCAAGCGAAGGAACTCCAGAAACTTGCCGAGGAAAAGGGCCTGAAGTTCTGCGTGACGTTCACTTATGCGGGATACCCCGCGCTGCAAAATGCGGCGAGCATTATCAAACGCGGTTCCATCGGGGATGTTGTAATGGTTATGGGCGAGTATGTTCAGGATTGGCTTGCGGGCAACACCGGCATTGCTCCGTGGCGTACCGACCCCGAGTTCACCGGAAGAATGAACTGCATTTCGGATATTGGCAGCCACGTGATGTTCGCCGTTAATTGGATTACGGGATTGGAGATCAGTGAAGTATGCGCTACGCTGGATTGCGTGGGTGGCTACAAGACCGATACGAACGCCGGCGTACTTCTGAAATATGAGAATGGGGCGACCGGTATGTACTGGGCGACACAGATCGCGCACGGCAACGACAATGGTATCCGCATTCGGATCTATGGCACCAAAGGCTCGATCGAATGGAAAAATGAGGATGCGGAGCGTTTTACGCTTACCCTTGAGGGCTATCCTCCCATGACGATTTCTAAAGGGCGCGGCTACGTGCCCGAGCTGCCATTCGGCAGCGCAGGCAGATTGCCTGCGGGGCATCACGAGGGCTTGTATTATTGCTTTGCGAATATTTATGAGCCATTTATCGATGCTATCGAAGGTAAGGGCGAGACATGCTATCCGTCCATCGTCGATGGCGTGAGGTGTATGCGCTGGTTGGAGAGCTGCTATCAATCCAATCAGAAACAGGCTTGGGTCAAGCTTTAATTTTTGTTGGACAATGCCGGCTTTACTTCAGTAAGGTCGGCGTTGCGTTATCCGGGAGGAGAGTTAATGCTAAGCATAGAACAGGAAATGAAGGGAAAGACTGCCGTTGTGACAGGCGGGAATACGGGCATAGGATACGGATGCGCGGAAGCCTTTGTCGACGCGGGTATGAACGTAGTTATTGCGGCGCGGCGGGAAGATCTTGGATACAAGATGGCGGATAACCTGACGGGGCGCGGCGGGGGAGAATGCGTATTTTTTAAATGCGACGTGTCTGTGCCTGATGAAGTAAAAGCTCTGATTGATTTTGCCGTGGATAGATATGCCCGTCTCGATACTATGGTGAATAACGCGGGCTATGTTCCGACACATTTCGATGCGTGCGACATGAGCGTTGAAAGCTTTCAGGACGTTATCGCCTGCAATCTTATGGGCCAATTTTACGGTTGTAAATACGCGATACCACATCTGCGCAAGACAAAAGGCTCGATAATCAACATGTCGAGCATTATCGCCAAGATCGGGCAGGAGCAGACCGCTGGGTATTCTTCGACAAAAGGGGGAATCATATCCCTAACCCAGACGTTATCCATCGAAGAAGCGCGCCATGGAGTCAGGGTCAATGCGCTTTGCCCCGGCCATGTCGTTACTGAGCTTTTTTACAATGAAATGCGAAAGGTTGCAGACCCGGAAGCCTATGAGAACAGGTGTAACAATTACGCATGGATGGGAAGAGGCGGAACGCCGGAGGAAATCGGGAAAACAGCGTTATTCCTTGCGAGTCCGTGGGCAGGATTTATCACCGGCGTTGCGCTCAATGTTTCAGGGGGTATGGAGTTTGGGACGATACCAAAATATTATGCCTTCGATGTGTCCTCGGAGACGATGAGAAATGAAGAAGCCGTTTCCGATAATTAAGAACAAGGCTGTGCTGGGCGAAGGCCCGTGGTGGGATGCGGAGGAGAATAAGCTCTATTGGATAGACGGATTGGAGGAATTTGGGCGGGGAAATGATCTCCATCGATACGATCCGTTAATTGACGAGGATGAAATATGGCATATCGGCAAACACATCGGCTGCGCCATCCCGGCAAAGGACGGCGGAGTGCTTTTGGCGCTTCAGGATGGTATCTACATCTTCGACACAGAAAGCAAAAGGGTGAAAGAACTCAGCAATATTGAACGCGAGATCGAAAACAATCGGCTCAACGATGGAAAATGTGATTCGAGGGGCAGGTTTTGGTTTGGGAGTATGTCTATGACGGCGAACCAACCGGATAGAGAGTTCGAAGTGGCGGGAAGCTTCTACAAAATGGAGCGCGACGGCGCTGTGAAAAAACTCTTCAGCGGTGTGGGTATTTCTAACGGCCTGGTATGGAATGCGGACGAAACAAGGATGTATTATATTGATTCAATCGCGGCGACCGTATTTGCGTTCGACTTCAACGCGGAAAGCGGAGATATCTTGAACCGCAGAACCATAATTGCTTTCGACTCCAAGGCGGAAGGCGTTCCGGACGGCATGTCGATTGACGCGGACGGCATGCTCTGGATCGCACACTTTGGCGGATGGAAGGTATCGAGATGGAACCCGGAAACGGGCGAACGCATCGAAGAGATACAACTACCGTGTTCACAGGTGACAAGTTGTTGCTTCGGAGGCGCCGCGCTGGACGAACTATATATTACGACGGCAAGCATCGGTCTTTCGAAGAGTGACCGTGAAGAGCAGCCCCTTGCAGGCATGGTGTTTATGGTCAAACCTGGGATCAGCGGGACGACCCTTAATAAATTCCAAGAGCATTTTCTATGAGATCATTTTAAATTATTAACGCAAACCCGCTTTTGCAGATGAATTGAATAAAATACGGGAATTTATGGACGGATTCCCGATAAGTGCCAACCTTGCCCCGCTGCCTGCAAAACAGCCATTATAAGAAAAAAAGAGAGCTTTACTTCCGGCTCGTAAAAAAATTTATGATACAATTATCACTTGTAAAAATTATAAGAATCACGAGGGGGGATTCCGGAAAATATTTTTTGACTTTATTCTTGTAAGCGCAGGTAAACACCTTACGAGGTGCGGGGTGCAGGTCTTTTGAAAATCGTCCAGGACGTCAACAGTCTTCATACATAAAACGGTGAAAAGTTACGCCCTTTCTGAGGCAAGACCCTGTCAAACTGTTTAAACCCATTGAAGAAAGGAATATGAACTATATGGAAAGACGTAAAAAAGATCACAACGTATTTCTCAAAATGGCTTTGCAGAACTACTATGAGGCGGCGGACGCGCTGGAACTTCCGGAAGGCGTGACTCAGTTTCTCGCACACTCGGAGCGCCGGCTTTCGGTGTCGGTGCCTGTGACGATGGACGACGGATCCGTGGAGATTTTCCGCGGATACAGAGTCGCGCATAACACGGCGCTTGGCCCCGCGAAAGGCGGTATCCGTTTTCACACGCACGTCGACCTCGACGAATGCGAGGCGCTGGCCATGATGATGACGTGGAAGTGCGCGCTTGCCGGCATTCCCTACGGCGGCGGCAAAGGCGGAATAGCCGTCATCCCCGAACGACTGTCAATCACGGAGCTTGAGCGCCTATGTCGCAGCTTTGTCATGCGCATCGAACCATTCATCGGCGAATGGACGGACATCCCCGCTCCGGACGTCAACACAGGCGCGCGTGAGATGATCTGGTTCATGGATCAGGTCAGCAAGATGCGCAACCGCATATCTCCCGCCATATTCACCGGTAAAATGCCGTTCCTCTTCGGTTCGCGCGGCCGCGGCCCCGCCACCGGCTACGGCGTCGGCACCTGCGTACTTGCGTGCATGGAAAGCCTGAACATCCCTATCGAAGGTATACGAGTGGCCGTTCAAGGCTTCGGCAACGTGGGCTCCCACGCGGCGGCGTTCATGGCGCGCCACGGAGCGAAGGTAATAGCGGTAACAAACTCGCGGAACACATGGTACAAAGACGCAGGGCTCGACGTGGATGACATGCTGAAATACACTTCCCGCGCTCCCAGGGGCAAACTGCACGGCTACGAGGCGCCGGGCGTGGAGATTCGGGATTCCGGCGAGGCGCTCTACTGCGACTGCGACGTCCTGATCCCCGCGGCGCTCGAAAACAGCATCAACGAGAAAAACGCATCGCGGATACAGGCGCGATATATCTTCGAGGGCTCGAACGGTCCCACCACGCCGGAGGGGGACAAAATTCTCCAAAGCAACGGCGTCGTCGTCGTACCGGATATTCTGGCGAACGCCGGCGGAGTCATCGGATCGTACTTCGAGTGGGCGCAGAACCTGAGCGGACTAACATGGGACGAAGAGGAGTACGAAACCAGGCTCGTGGATCTCATCAGGAAAAACTTCAAGAAAGTCTGGAGCTACGCCAGAGAAAAAGACCTCCCCATGCGACAGGCGTCGTTTCTTTTCGCGGTCGAACGTGTTGCCCGTGCCCAACAGGCAAGGGGACTGGGACTGTAACAAAGTATATTTCAGCCGAGGGCGAAGACCGCCCCCGGCCTTTTTTATGCGCTATTCAGCGTTTCCCCAATATACCAGTCCGTGTTCGCTCTCGCCGTCGAGGTAGACGAAAAAATTTCCTCTGTAGATGCGTACCGCCGGATGCTCACCCAGTTCATATTCCGCTTGATCGAGCCAGTCCGACGCGTAGACGTTGTTGCTCTGCCCTGCGAAAACCGGTAAATAGAGAATATTGTCGGAGTCCATGTCCAAAAAGAAGTGCGACCCGTAGGACAGCTCGGGGTTGAAATTGTACTGCGGCGCGCTGAGTTCCACCAGACATCCGCAGTTATATATGTCGGCGTACCGTATCGGCACGCCGATGAGAGGGTTGCTGCTGCCCCACCGCCCCGGGCCGGCCAGGATGTAGTTAGTCCCTTTCAGCTTGTCGTTTATAGTCCTTACTGCGCCCGCCGCTTTCTGCGGGTTCCATTCGTTGAGGTATTTCAGAGGTTCGACGTAGACCAGATAAGGAACGTTTTTGATCCTGCCGTTACTGACCATACGATCCCCTCGAAAAATCACCTGATTTTTCGGCACGTCCGGCACAATCACGCGGGACATTTCCTGGAAATGGGTCAAGGGGCGAAGCTGAACAAGGCGGAAGTCGCGGCTCGTTGTGTCGTAGGTGAACTCCATGTCCACGGGAAGGCCGAGATGCTTTTCCATAAGTTTGATAAGGTCATGTACCAGCTCGAAAAGGTAAACCTGACGCTTGTGAAAGGCCGGGAAGGAAGCCAGAACGCGCGTCCCGGACATGGTGTGGTACGCGCTGTAGGGCAGCAGAATGTTGCTCTCCTCGTCGTAAAACTCGAAATAATGGTTGAGATCTTTGTGATGAGTCGATATCATGGAAAACCAGTCACCTATAAAACCTGTCTTGATCACACCCTCGTTTCTGTCTATGTAGTCGAAAAATTCCTGGCTGGAACCGGCTATTCGTTCGGGAGAGTTGCCGGAAGGACGCAGTTCGGGATTAGTCAGGTAGAAGCTTCTGGCCGCTCCCCTGTCCACGGCTCGCGTGCCTATGCCGAAACATATGCACATCAGTCCGTCTTCCTTTTGTATGCGCGGCGACGGCCGCCGGAAAATGCGTGAGAAAATCGTCCCGGCCAGTTTTGGGTAATAGAAGTTCTGCCGATCCTTGCCTACCATGGACTGCACTATGACGGCCATCGATTCGTCGCGGTGTACCTTTCCGTGCTTTTCCCTGTATTTTCTGGCTGATGGGTTGAACGTCGAAAGCCACACAGCGCGAATGCACTCCTCAAGCTTCGCCATGCGCCACTCGATATCCCTGATGTTGGCCGAAAAGAACGAGTCGTACTTCCCGGCGAACGCCAAGTCCACTGAATCCTCCATCAGCGAGCTCGATCGAACGACCAAAGGCGGGTTGCCGATCTTTTCGAAGTCCCGCAGGATACGCTCTATATCCGTTTTCAGGGTGGATGGAAACGAGCCGCTGTTGAAACGCGACTGCACTTCCTCCCAGTCTTCTTCGTCGTATAGGGCTTCCAGCCCGTTACGGCTCAGATAATCCTCGAAGATCTCGCTCGACAGAACGTGGCTCAGAAGAGGAAGGTCAACTTTCTGCGAAAATTCGGAACCTGACAGCACCATGTCGGCGAACGCGAGGCCCTTGGCTTTTCCTCCGCACTTGCCGCTGCCCAGAAGCCTGCCTTCGTTTCTGTAATATTCTTCCGCTTCGTAATTCAAAAAATCTTCCACAGCCATTTTGGGAACCTCCCGCAAAACTCAGGTGAAGGGCGTCTCACTGAGTCTAAGTTTAATTCTGTAACGAATATAATATCACCGTTGCCGCCGACGATGTGAAGAAAGTTCATCAATATATGGGTGATTAAGATTTTTTCTCGCATCTCACTAAAAAACGGGCGGCCGCGAAGCCGCCCGGATAATTTATCTCAGATTCATGAACACCGTGTCCTATTCGTTCACATGGTCGTCCTCGTTATCCCCGGCGGCTTGCGGAAGCGCGACAGCCGACAAAAGGTTCAGGTACGCCTCAAGCATGTCGCCGCCCTCTTTGAATACAATTTTGCCCCCGCTGTTCCCCGAACGGAGAACCCTTCCGTATATCACGTCGAACGAATCGCGCAAAGCGGCGGCCGCATCGTAAATCTGCCGCTCCTCGCCGCTCATATTCCGCCCGCTCATGATGACAGCCGTTTCGGCTATGTTGAGCGCCACGTCAATAAGCCTCGACGAAACGATCGTCCCGCTCACGTTGTCTTGCGAGAGGTAAGGTTTGTTTTCGTCGGGAACCGCGAGTTTTCGGCCAAGGCTTTCATCGGTTCCCAGGCCGAGCAGGAGCGTCCCTTCATTTTTAGCCAACACAATGTCGGGAATCTCGGGAATGGGAAGAGACCAGACCGTCGCATTCCGCCATCCCGGTATCTCCACGCTCGTTCCTTCCATAAAATAAGACAGCGCGAAAAGTTTGTCCGCTGTTTCGGGCGATTCCGTCTCCAGCATCAGATACGCTGTGGATAACAACGATCCATCCTCCACGCAGACTACCGACAGGACGCTGTCCTTGATATTCCTGACATCGCTCTCGCTCAGAAAGGACGACATTTCGTCGCCGATCAGGGCGGGCAGCAGTTCCGCCGGAACATCCGCGCCGAATAACAGGCTGCGAAGTATAAAGTTCACATCGGCCGAAAGAAAAAAAGCGAGGCCGCCTTCCCCGTAAATGTCGGGAATGTCTCGCGATTCGAGTCTCCGTTCAGAATACTCCGGATTCAGCGCGAAAATATCGCTGTACGAGTCGAAATCCAGAGTGTCGCCGTTGAATGTCCAGGAGGACTCAGCCGTGGTTCGCAGGATGCGTTCCTTATCCACGGCAAGCGCTTCCAACAAATCAATGTAACCGCTCTCGGGCGGAAGACCTTTGAGCATGTCCGCGACCGTTATACCTTCCTTCAGTTTTACATGGTAGTAACTGTCCCCGGCCGTCACACGCGCGGCTTCGAAGCTCGGGGAATCAAAGCGGACTGCGCTTAACATCTCCTCGATACCGCCGGGGGCGTTCGAGATGAGAACCGTGGCGTCGGGTTCGCCTGGGAGCTTCATCACGTACAACGCATGATCCGACTCGAGCTCGTCGGCAGGTTTGATCGTCCATCCGGTTCCCAAGGAAGCGTCGAACCAATCACCGACGCGAAACAGGCTGTTTTCGAAATCGTGCGGTTTGGAGATGAAACCGTCGAAAATATCCTCGTCCACGAATAAGGAGAGGTAGAGGGCGGGATCGTCCGACAGGTTTATCAGCAGCGATAACTCGCGAGCGGCGGATAAAAATTCGTTTAGCGCATCGATATTCGGCGTCAATGCCTCCATCATTTCCTGAAAGCCGAAAATTTTCGACAACTCATCGGCAGTCCGGGACACAACCAATGCAGCCGTCGCAAGCGAGGACGCATCGGACAGCTTCAACACCAGCGTGCCGTCCGCGTCAGGTACGGCGGGAAGCGCGCCTTCGGTGGAATCAGGGCCGCTCGGGAGCTCAGGAACTGCTGTATCCGGCGCGCCCGGAGCGGCATCAATTGCGGCAAGTAATTCCCGGTACACGTCGGAATTTCGGAGGCGCGGATTTACGGAGGCATAATCCGCCGCGCTCCGTCCTTCGTTATCCGTAATTGAGGCGTCCGCGCCGTTTCTCAGTAAAACGGAAACGACCCCCGGATTGCGGTTTGAACGGGAAGCCACCATCAAAACCGTTTCTCCATATTCATCTCTCGCGTTCACGTTCGCCCCGTCTTTGACAGCCGCCTCGACTTCCTGCTCCGTACCGGCCACGCATAATTCCAGAAATTCTTCATCGCTCATAGCCCTGCTTGCGGCGGCCGCTGCCAATTGCCGGTACGCGTCAGTGTTTCTGATACGCGCGTTAACGGCGGCATAATCGGCCGCGTTCATTCCTTCATCGTCTATTTTCGAGGCGTCAGCGCCGTTTTCGAGAAGAATCGAAATAACTTCCGCATTGCGATTTGAACTGGCGGCCAGCATCAAAGCCGTCGTTCCGTATTCGTCGGCTGCGTTTACGTTCGCCCCGTCTTTGACAGCGGCCTCGACTTCCCGCGCGGTTCCGGTCTGGCATAATCTTAAAAATTCTTCGTCGCTCATGCCCGAAGCCGGCGAAGGTTGCGGCGAATCTGCGGCTCTGTTTCCATCACCGAATTTCATCGAATCGATGAAGCCGCTTATAAGCTCATCCGGGGCAATTTCAGACAAGGGGGTATAAATAGAAAAACTTACCGAATATAACGCGTCGGGAGCGGCAATCCAATAACTGGCGTATCTTAACTCTTCATCCTCGTTCAACCAGTAAAACATAGCGAGAGCGTCGTTTCCGTCAACAGTCGCATCATTGTACTCAAAACCGTGGTTGTTCTCACTTCCCGCTATGTATATCGCCTTCGCCCCGTCGGTAAGCTCGGCTTTAGGATGTTTCATAATTCTGATTGATTGAAGCATACCGCCTTTGAATGAAACGCTGTTCTCATTCGACAGTTCGTCGTCCTTTTCCCAGCCGTCCGGCAGGGTAAGGGTAAATCCGCCGCCATCATAATCAGTTCCGCCGCCGTCAGTAGAATCGGGTAATTTTCCGTCGCCAGGGTCGTTTGGCCTGTACAGAAACTTAAGAATGGGCAGTTCGCCGCCCGAAGTAAAAGCTGCGGCTAAAGTCTCGCTCGGTATATTCCAAACGTCGGAACTCCAGCCGGCAAACACGGCCGGTTGCGGCTCATCGGGCGCCACGTCAGCGCCATCTATTTTGTCCTGTCCTATCTCACTGGGTTGCACAGGCGAGTCGTTTCCTTCTTCGATCACCATATCAACGAGGGCTTTGTTGTTTGCGAGGGTACTTGTGCTGCTGCCTGCCACGCGCCCGACTTTGGCGCCGCTTCCGTAATTTGCGGCAACAAACGCGCCAAGCGACACGCATGACGTTACTGTTCCCTCGCTTACAACGCCGCCCCTGTCCACGGCAATGTAGTTATCCCCAACGACGCCGCCGACATAGTTATTGCCGTGGACAGGGGCGGCGTTGTAGCAGAACGACACATTCCCCCCGTCATTATCCCCCACGACGCCGCCGATATTACTGCCGCTGCTGGAAACGGCGCGGATGTTGAGGCAATTTTCCACTGTGCCGCGGTTATCCCCGACCACGCCGCCAACATAATCTCCGTAATATTCATTGGCGTTGACGACAATATCGACGGCGCTGCCGCACTGCGACACCGTGCCAAAGTTCCGTCCCACGACGCCGCCGATATTATCACTATCGCCGGTTACGTTGATGCTCCCCACGACGCCGAGACGTTCCACTTTGCCGCTTGAGCCGACGCAGCCGAACAAACCCTGATAACCGTCGGCGGCGTTTATGCTCAGCCCACTGATTATTTTGCCGTTGCCGTCAAAGGCGCCGTTGAAAACGTCAGTCAACGTACCGATGGGCGTCCATGGATCGGCGAGTTCGATGTCGTCGGCGAGCTTGAAGAATCCGCCTTCGAAATCCTCGCCATCATTCACAACGGTTGCAAGAATCCTAAAATCTGTTTCATTGGCGATAATGAACGGGTCGCTCTCCGTGCCGCCGCCGGAGAATGGAAGCATTGCAAGCGCCTGTGTCGCCGGAAGCATGGCAAACGCCAGCGCCAGCGTTAAAATAACTTTCCACTTCATGTTATTCATGCTGCGTTCCCTTCCTTTCCAATTTTTTGATACGGTTTGCTGATCTGATCGATTGCCCGCGCCATTTCCTCGTCATTAAATCTCGGTAAAAGTTCGTATTTTTTAACGCGGCGCGGCTCCTTTGCCCAAAAACGCAAAAAACTATTTACCTGCACGTTTGTGCGGCCTCTGTTTTTTCCGCGTACCGTCATTGTTCGTTTGGGTATAAATTTTACCTTTTGGATATTTTCTTTACTAATTTCCTTCACTATCTTTTCGTGTTTATCCAAAAGGCAGATTCGATCATCGGTAACGAAACAGTACTTGTATTTCGACCCTTTAAGATAGAAATTGCCGTAGTGCAACATATATAAACCTAAACCGCAGAAAACAATAAACGTCACAATGGGCGGCATATTTCCGTGCTCCGCCACGGAAAATACGATGCCGACCAAAACGAGGAAAATACCCCCAACTATATAAAAAATACCCGCCCAGCCTCTGTTTATCGTCGAACAATAACTCAACAGGGTTTCGTTCCCTTTAAGCCCTCTGCGCGCGATGTTTTCGGTTTTTCTCGTTTCTTCCGTAATTTTTTCTTCCACGCTCATAACATACTCCTCCAATCAATGCCTTCTCTCGTTATGCAACGCGGTTGTGCCGAACGCACCTCCTTCTTGGGCAGAGCCTGCGGTTTTAGTTTTTTAATCCGCCGGTTCAGCCGCCTCCGGATGCAGCGAGATATATCCGATTAGACCGTCTCGCGTACTCTCCATGTGAAGCTTCATCTGTTCCTTCGAGCAAGCGGCGTCTCCCGAGAGAATCGCGTCTATTATCGCGATATGTTCCTTCGATGAGTCCGCTTTCGGTATGCTCCCTATGGCGTAGTGCCTGCAAATCTGGATTATGTCCCCAACTTTGCCCAGCATGAAATCAAGATAGTTGTTGCCGACCATGCGCGACATCCCGGTGTGAAATTCCTCATCCATCTTCATGAACCTGTCCGCGTCCCAGTCGTTTGAAACTTCCTCGAACATACCCTTCTGACGCAGCAAAAAATCCCTGGGCGGATTAACACAGAGATGCTCCACGGATATGCCTTCCAGCGCGTTTCTTATCTCGTACAGGTCGAAAGCGTCCTTAGCGGTAGGCAGCAAAACGTAAGCTCCCCTGCGAGGCGAAAATGAAACCAGGCCGGTCTCCGCAAGCTGCCGTATCGCCTCGCGTATCGGCGTGCGCGACACGTCGAACTGCTTCGACAGGTCAAGCTCGGAAAGCCTCGACCCGGCTGGAATAAGGCCGGTCACTATCGCCTCTTTTATCTTTTCGTAAACTATTTCCCCGAGATTCGGCGATACGGCGGGAGCGAAAATCGAAGGTTCCATGGCTGTTCTCCAGTGATTTATTGTTTTTCTGATACAGGTTACCGTATAAAGAATATCAGCGAGGGGCAAGACTTGCAAGCCCTGACAGCAGGACCGCGTTGTCCTCCTCGCTCCTTACGGCCACGCGGAAATAGCTGTCGTCCAGCGTAGGGAAATTCGCGCACTTGCGAATCAATATCGAGCGGTCCAGAAGCATGTCATACAAATCACTCGCGCTCACCTCGCCGCTCCTTACGAGTATGAAATTCGAGGACGACGGGTTTGGTGAAAATCCGAGGGCGGCGATGCCTGATGACAATGTGTTTCTCATTGAGGAAATTTCGATCGCGGCGTTTCGCAAATACGGTTCAGGATTCTCCGCACAGGCTATAGCGAAAGCCTCCCCCACACAGTTGAGCGGCCACGGTTGGATTTGTTCGCGGACGGCGTTCGCAATTTCAATACTCGCGGCAATGAAGCCGACGCGAAGGCCGGGGGCCGCGAAATCTTTTGTGAGCGCGCGCAATACGATGACGCGCCCTTCACTTGTCATATCCATACAGGAGGACAGAGACGGATGGGCGAGGTTAATGAAACACTCGTCCGCCATCATGTACCCACCGGAGGCCGAGCAGAACCCGGCCAGCTCACGCAGTTCGTCCTCCGTCCACGCCGTGCCCGTCGGATTGTTCGGCTGACATATCACAAGCAGGTCGCCTCTCGAAAATAATTCACGGATTCCTTTGACGTCAAAGGCGAAAACATTCGCGGCGTCAGACGGCACGCCCACTGCCGGTATGCCTAATGACAGAGCGCATGACTCGTATTCGGAAAAAGTCGGGAGCGTAACAAGTATCCTGGTCGGTTTGAGCGCGGCGATGACGGCCCGTATCAGTTCGCTCGCCCCGTTGCCGAACACAAGCCCGCCGGGCGGCATGCCCAGCCACCGAGAGAACGCCTCGCGTATCGCCGACTGGCGCGCGTCGGGGTATCTGCCCACATGCCTGAGAGCGTCCGCGGCGGCAGCCATCGCGTATTCGGGAGGACCGGCTGGATTGATGTTGCTTGAAAAATCAAGCAACTCCTGCAAGGGATAATCGTAGATGTTGCCGCCATGGATACCGCCCATGCAGGCTTCCTTCAAGAGAATATCCATGCGGTAAGCAGGGACAAAACGGAAAAGAGCGCGTAGGAGTTCCAGTACAAAGACATGGCCCGTCCAAGGTCCGAAAGATCGGGGCGGTGACCTTGTCCTATGAACGGTTTTTCCTTCATCTCGCCGAAGTAGCTCGCGGGGCCGCAGAGCTTCACTCGGAGAGCTCCGGCGAACGCCGCTATCGGGTATCCGGCGTTGGGGCTGTCGAGAGACCCGCCGCAGTCCATAACGACGCGAATCGTTTCGCGCAGGTTACCGCCGGCAGTCCCGGACGCGAGCGCGATTATCAGCGCCGACAGTCTCGACGGAATGAAGTTGAGAACATCGTCGAGCTTTGCGGACGCATAGCCAAAATCGACGTATTCCTCCGTCTTGTAGCCCGCCATAGCGTCGAGCGTGTTCGATATCCGGTGGATCCACGCCAGCACAGGTCCCCCTATGGCGGCGTAAAGCAGTGTCGCGGCGGCGGAATCGCTGAAATTTTCCGACAGCGTCTCAATGGCGGACGACGCGATCTCCGTTTCCCCCATATCATCGACGTCACGGCTCACAAGCATTTTCAAGCGTTTTCTCGCCTCGGCAACAGATCCTTGCGCGAGGGCGTCGAACACGGCGCCAACCTCACGCGCTAGACATGCGCCTCCGAGCGCGAAATAAATCAACACCCCGTTCATTAAAATTCCGAGTGGTCCGAGAAACGAGGCCGCAAACCAGATGACGGCGATTGGAATGATGAACAGCATATTGAACGCGACGTAAACACAACCCTGCGTGGCAGGACTCACCGGCAGAGTGCGGCAATAGGACTCCACAAAATCTATCTGGCGTCCCAACAATTTGACGGGATGCCAATCACCGGACGGATCGCCTAACATTAAATCCAGAATCAGAGCTATGACTATAGATAAGATCGACAAAATTGATCCCTCCAAATAAAAAATACTGAACAATCCTCGAATCGAAGTCCCGGCCGAGGTGGCGGAATGGCAGACGCAGCAGACTCAAAATCCGCCGCTCCGTAGACTTAGCTATCCAACCTCTCTATATAAGTCGGCTTCTCGACTTACCGAATATTAAAAAATTGATATAGAAACAACGGAGCCTATGGTAATTACACTCAACGGAGTGTTTTCATGATACTCCTATTAAACTACATATTTCACTTTTAACGGAATCTTGGATTGTTTTCGATATACTCCCAATTGACTTGATTACTATACCTTGATTTAAGGTGTATATTTTATCACCGCGTATAATTGACGGTTTCGGAAGCTGTCCGCTGATCATGTCGCTATTGGTAATTGGAATTCCCGTTTGGGTGGGATTTGATGTTATAGCCACTACTATCATATCTTGACTTCCGACATTGTATTTATCATCCGAAATAATAAGAACTGGTCGTTTCTTTGAAGAGGATAAATCTGTAAAAGGAACAGGCAACAGCACGATTTCGCCCTGCCTATGCATAATCCCACGCCTCATCGAATTCGTTATCCCAAAAATCCATACTACTCATACTTGCCGCTTCAAGATCGCGAAAAACCCCTTTGTCATGTTCAAATAAGCTAGGCTTCTCCGCATCATCAAGAGTTACCGATATCCTAATTGGAATTTGATCTATATACTGCTCAGGAATACGTATCAAATTGTCCTCTCTATCAACTTCAAAATGAACGACCCCCATAACGAAAACCTCCTTCGTTGGTTGATTCATTTCCACTGAAATTATAACAAACTTACGGGAGATAGAAAAAACCGCTATCCTGCTGATGATAACGGAGCCGATGATGATTAGCCTCAGCGGAGTGTTTTCAGTTCGTTGCCTCTTCCCGAGTTTAACAGTTGAATAAGTAAAAAAAGGTTCTAAAGTCATGCAATCAGCGAGAATTATCACTATAGAACCAAGTATAAAAACATAGCTACATAAAAGTGGCTTTGTCGAAGTTGTATTTCATCTGCCTTAATTCTGCGATCGTGGGTATATTGAATTGTGCGTCTAAACCAAAAGCATCTAAAATTAACCGCATGTCCGCGTTGGGTTTGGTAAGCCGATAATAACCGCCGGGTAAAGCGTCCGCCTGATATGAATCGAGGGCTTTCTGCATTCGCTCGGCAGTAATGCCGGACTCCCATCCGGCCGAGGTTAGGGTGTTTTTTCCCGTGTATTGCAGAACCCGATACTGTATCAGGCGAATCATCGTAAGAGCGATAAAGCACAGGAGAAAATGTGCATTGATATGCTCTTGCGTTCTAACGAAAACAGGCCTGCCATCAAGGTCGCTTTTCGTTATCCGGAACGAGTCTTCGATGCGCGATAGTCCGTGGTACTTGTCGATAATCTCCCTGTCCGTCTTGGTCAATTCCGAGGTCATGATAGTGTAATAACCAAACATGTCCATATACTCGCGAATCTTATCCATGTCAAGTGTGAGTCTTATTTTGGCATCGAGAACTTCTCCGGTTTTTTTGTCGACAGGTTCTTTTTTGAGGAATTTTTCAATCTTCCTGGGTTTATCCTTGAGTTTGCTGGGATTAGCAATGACGGTTTTAAGATACTCGACAAATTTTTCGTTCTCACGCAGTTCCCTTTGGTAATGTTTTCGGCTCCAGTAGCAAACGAGCTTTTCTTTGATGGTTTCTTTATTCCCGTTTTCGTCTTTGATGATACGTTCCCTCACCATGGACTTGACCTTGAAAGTACGCCCCTCGTTCCATTCGTAGCCGTTATCATCAAGAATCCATTTTTTAACCGCTTTGTCACTCTTTCTGGTACTCTTCGACAGGATATATCCATTGCCGGATTTTAGTATGTGTGCGATGTTCTTGTCGCTGTTTACGCCCCCATCGGCGACGATTATGACCCTGCCGAAACCAAGGGCGTTAATGTCTTTTGTGAGGGCAGGGCGGAGTGTCGTCTGGTCGATGTGGTTTCCCGGGAATAACCTGTATGAAACAGGCAAGCCGTTGTCGTCGATGAAAAGTCCCATCTGAACTATCGGTGAATTGCGGTATTCCTTGGAAACTCCTCTTTTGCGAAGTCCTTCAAGTATTAGTCTTCCTGCCTTGTCAAACGTGTCCGGGTCATTTTCTCCAATCTCGAAGTAATAATTTGTAACGTCATAGAAGCAAATTTCCATGTTTCGCCCAATATTTGAGGATATTTTATGATTCATCCGTTTCTGTATGGATTGGGACGCACAATTCAGGCAGTCGAGCGCCCTGTAAATTTCGATCTGATTGCCTGAGGATGTGATATCGAAAACATAGCGATCTTTTCCATTGAATGTTTCAAGTTTCGAGTCTGGATTCATGACTCTTCCAAAGACCAGCAGTTTTGTGAGGCCATTGAGATCGTATTCTAATTTTGTGTTCGATTTATATTTGTTAAGGACGTCATATATCCCCAGGGAATCATACAACGCGTCAAGTATAAAATATCCGATATTTTGGGGATTGGAAAAGC
>Ga0099364_10004728_pt1 | contig 20540 bp, 19 predicted proteins | sample TergutTh196P3_FD_73070 | JGI IMG/M metagenome (GOLD analysis project Ga0099364, IMG submission 73070) | Microcerotermes parvus P3 segment gut microbial communities from Pointe-Noire, Republic of the Congo - Th196 P3 | ecosystem: Host-associated > Arthropoda: Insects > Digestive system > Gut ... | reverse complement strand
TCCGCCGCCGAGTTTGACTTCGCCGTTCTCCTCTTTTTCAATCGTCGGACAATCGGTCGCAAAAGTTACGTCCGTTGCAATTCCGACGTGCGGTTCGATGCCGAACGAACTTGTCATCGCACCTCGGCAACCGACTTCTTCCTGGACGGTCGAAACGGCAAAAACGCCGACTTTGAGTTTTGCCGGGTCAATTCGTCGTAATGCCTCCATCACGACCCAAACGCCCGCCTTGTCGTCCGTTGCCGGAGCGGCAATCATATTGTTTCGCAGTTCGCGGTACTCCAATTCTACTGTAATCGGATCGCCGACGCTGACAACTTGTTCGGCTTCCTCTTTGTCTTTCGCTCCGATGTCGATCCAGAGATCTTTGATTTTCGGTGATTTCTCTTTTTCATCCGTGTCCATCAGATGAATCGGCTTTTTGCCGATAACACCATCGACGGGACCGTTTGCCGTCCAAATTTTGATGCGAACGCCAACGAGATTTTGAATGTCCCAGCCGCCGACGGTCAAAACGTAAATGTATCCCTCTTTGTCAATGTAATTGACGATGAGTCCGATTTGATCGCAGTGTCCTGCCAGCATGATGCGGAGCGGAGCGTCAGGATTGCGGGCGGCGACAACATTACCGTGAATGTCCGTGCGGAGAGAATCGGCAAAGGGAGCGGCGTAGTCGCGAACGAGTTTTTGTACAGGTTCTTCAAAACCGGTAACGCTGGACGTGGTGAGGAGTTTTTTCAGAAAATCTTTTGCTTGGGATTCCATCGGTATTGCCATTGGTACTGGTAAGGGAATAAAGGGGAAAACGAATCGTATCTTAGTGGTAGAAATTTTCAAGTCTCCCCGGCTGGATTAAATATATCAAGGGTGTGTCCAACTTTAGTGAGCGTACATTGTTCCCCGTCATTCCACTTCGTTCCATTCCGGCTGTTGTGAACGCCCACTAAAGTTGGACATACCCCAATTTCTCCCGCTTGCATTTTCCTTCTTTTCGGTGTACAATACTTCGTAACAATTAGCCACTCTAACAACAGCCCATGTCAGCGGACAAAAATATCGGTCGGATCACACAGGTTATCGGCTCCACTTTTGATGCGGAATTCGCAGAAGATAAACTTCCGGCAATCTACAATGCCGTCAGAGTGGACAACGAAGGCAAAGGAGTCCACATTCATCTCGTCGGCGAAATTCAACAGCACCTCGGCGGCGGAAAAGTTCGATGCGTCGCACTCGGAAGCACCGACGGACTCGTCCGCGGAATGGATTGTCTCGATACCGGCACTCCCGTGTCCGTCCCAGTCGGCAAAGAAACCCTCGGACGCGTGTTCAATCTGCTCGGCGAACCTATCGACAAAAAAGGTCCCGTCAACGCTACCGAATACCGACCGATCCACCGCGATGCTCCCGAATTGACGACCCTCGCCACCAAGACAGAAATCTTTCCGACCGGTATCAAGGTGATCGATCTGTTGACTCCCTTCGTTCGCGGCGGAAAAGCCGGGCTCTTCGGCGGTGCAGGTCTCGGAAAGACTGTTATTCTTCAAGAGTTGATCGCCCGGATTGCTTCAAAATACGAAGGAAACTCCGTCTTTGCCGGTGTCGGTGAGCGAACCCGCGAAGGAAACGACCTCTGGCTCGAAATGTCCGAAGCGAAAATCGGCGATACCGGTCGAAGCGTCATCGAACAAACCACGATGGTCTTCGGACAGATGAATGAACCGCCGGGTGCGAGACTCCGGGTTGCCCTCTCTGCATTGACGATGGCGGAGTATTTTCGCGACATAACCGGCACGGACGTGTTGCTTTTTGTCGATAACATTTTCCGTTTTTCGCAAGCGGGTTCGGAAGTATCCGCTCTGCTGGGGCGTATGCCTTCGGCGGTGGGTTATCAACCGACGCTGGCTTCGGAAATGGGAGCGTTGCAGGAGCGGATTGCTTCGACGAATCGCGGGGCGGTAACGTCGGTGCAAGCGGTCTATGTTCCGGCGGACGACCCGACCGACCCCGCACCGGCGACGGCATTCGGACAGTTGGATGCATTTATCTATCTTGAAAGGGCGATTTCCGAAAAGGGGATTTATCCGGCGGTCGATCCGTTGGCTTCGTCGAGTCGGGTGCTTGACCCGCAGTATGTCGGACAGCGGCATTATGACTGTGCGAGAGTCGTCCAGCGGACGTTGCAACGGTATCGTGAGTTGCAGGACATCATTGCGATTCTCGGTGTGGACGAGTTGGCGGAGGAGGATAAACTTGTGGTGCATCGTGCGAGGAGGATGGAGCGGTTCTTATCGCAACCCTTTATGGTGGCGGAGGTTTTCACCGGCAAGAAGGGGGAGTTCACGCCGTTGGAGGATACGGTGCGGTCGTTTGAGGAGATTGCCTCGGGCAAGTGGGATCATCTTTCGGAGCAGGCGTTTATGTACGTCGGCGGTATTGAGCAGGCGGCAGAGCAGGAGGAAAAATTGCAAGCGGCGGCGAAGAAGAAATAACATTTAGCCGGTACTCCGGTTTTATACTGTAAAATGCCGATGATTGCACTTTTTTCTTTGTGAATCTTTGTGTTCTTTGTGCCTTTGTGGTAAAAAAGGATTAACCACAAAGACACAAAGGGCACAAAGGAGACACGAAGGGAAAAAGGTAAGTGGTTGCCGTGCCGCAGTATAGCCGCCACACCTGTGCGGCGCAATAACCAGACACGATATATGGAAGAGTACACAGTTTATGCAATTATTGACGGCATCACGCTAAAAAAAGTTGCCGAAACGGAGGAGTACGGAGAAGCGGAAGAGTATTTTCACAAAGGCTACATTGTTGACGAATACTACATACGAAAAATCAAAATTACACACAGCACTTATGCGCAGATCAGCATCATAACAAATGGAAAAGCGGACTGGGTGTGATGCAATTTACTACAGGAGGGATGAAAATGACGACAACGAAGAAGCGAAGTGAACGCGATGATTTTCTTATGAATCACACAATTAGTAAAGACATCGAGCGCAGAATCAAGGAACGCGAAGAGTCTCGAAAAAAGACAGCCGTTTGCCTACAAAGTGAGAGACCACAAGCGGCGGAGCAGGAGGAGAAACTGCAAGCGGCGGCGAAGAAAAAATGATTTAGCCGGGACTCCGGTGGCAGAGCCGCAATCGTAAGATTGCGCAATCAGAACAAGAGCCGGAAGTGTAGCGCAGCGTAACTTCCGGGTGAAACCGCAAGTTTCACTTCGTTGCACTTGCGGCTCTTTGGGAGAACGCCACTCATACATTTTGTCTTCAATCAATGGAGCGCATCCACGAACCAATGTCGTCTTCCGTACCGTCCATCCTATCGGGACCACAGGACCAGATGTCATAACTTCTTCCATCTCGCCCCGGACTGACATAGAGATAGTCGTTGCCCCAGGGGTCTCGGGATGTCGCATTACTTTTAATGTAAGGACCTGCCCATTTACCGTCAGGAAGTTCAGGCGGCTTTGATACCAACGCCCATAATCCTTGTTCCGTGGTGGGTGGTTGACCTGCCTGCATGGCGTACTGATCTACGGCATTGGCAAGCAGTTTCACATAGGCGAACGCGTCGGTCTGCTCTCGAGACAGTCTGTTACTTCTAGCACTACTACTTCTAGCACTACCCTGTTTGTACGTTATATTTCGACCGTCACTATCTGTAAGCGTAAGCGTTTTCCGCGATATTTTGTAGTTGTATGCTATCGCTCCCAAAGAAGCGGTCAAATAGAGACGACCGCGTTCTGTTTTCCAAGTTACCCCCATATCGTCAACGATTCCGGTTCCGTCTTTCAACAATTCTAAATCTTCTGGGACGTTGCGAGTCTCTTGCCCTTCTTCTATCTGCCATATGCCCACAAGCGCAGATGAGCCGCTTTTGCCACAACCGACCACTGCGCTAAGCGAGAGCATTGCGAGTGCCAACGTGAGCAAGCCAGTGGTCGTGCCTTGTTTCTGTCCATTGCCATCGGTGTAAAAATAGTTTGCCATAAGTGTTAAGGGGGTTACAATTTTTGCAAACAACAAGAAAGAGTGCCGTCATCGTGTTACCATAAACACCTTACCACAGGCACAACACATAACACCGAGAAAGCACTCCCTTTCGGGAGCGTCCCTTGTGTGTCGCCGTGTGTTTCAAAGTGGTAATTGTTTGTAGGCAACAGAACGCTAACGCATTCGTCTAATTGTCAAAACGAAAACTTATTTCGATAGGATAAATCCTTGGGGTTAAAAAACGGCGGCACGGCGTACCGACGACGTGGAGGGGATTATACATCGGCGAGGCAAGCGGTGCAAGAGGGGGCGAAAAACAGAGCCGCAATCTTCAGATTGCGGCTCTGCTGCCGGAGTACCGGCTAAATGATTCGCCATCTCGATTGCGGGACTGCTACCCTTGACAAATTTCTCCAAAATGTGTAAAAAGAGACACATATTATTTAGAGTCTGTTTTTAATGCCAGCCAAAAATACAGGTTTTTCCCTTGTCATCGTCGAGTCTCCCGCAAAGGCACGCACCATCAGCAAGTTTCTCGGAGACGGTTACGTCGTCGAAGCAAGCATCGGACACGTCCGTGACCTGCCGAGAGTCGCCGCCGAAATTCCCGAAAAATTCAAGAAAGAAAAATGGGCAAGACTCGGTGTCAACGTCGATGCCGACTTCGAACCCCTCTACGTCGTGCCAGACGACAAACGCCGACAAATCAAAAAATTGAACGACCTCGCCAAAGGAGCCGAACAAATCTACCTCGCAACGGACGAAGACCGAGAAGGAGAAGCCATCAGTTGGCACCTCGTCGAAACACTCAAACCGAAAATCCCGGTACACCGACTCGTTTTTCACGAAATCACGAAAAAAGCAATCCAAGATGCCCTCGCCTCCCCCCGAAGCATCGACAACGATCTCGTACAAGCCCAGGAAACCCGCCGAATCATCGACCGGCTTTACGGGTACGAAGTCTCGCCGCTCCTGTGGTACAAGGTTCGACCGAAACTTTCGGCAGGACGTGTGCAGAGCGTTGCCGTCCGGTTGATCGTTGAAAGAGAAAGGGAACGCATTGCGTTTCACAATGCGACGTACTGGGATTTATTAGGAAATTTTTCGCACAAAGGCACGAAGGACACAAAGGAGGGAGCGTTTAACGCAGGTTTAACGCATGTCGGCGATAAAAAGATTCCCAGTGGGAAAGATTTCGATTCAAACACAGGGAAACTTTTCAATCCCGATGCGTGTTTGCTACTCGATGAACTCGGTGCGTGTACACTCGCAGATCGTCTCAAAAAGTGTCCGGCAACGGTCAAGTCGGTCGAGGAAAAACCTTTCACCGAAAGACCTTACGCACCCTTCACGACCAGTACATTGCAACAGGAGGCAAACCGGAAATTCGGATACACCGCAAAGACCACGATGAGTCTGGCGCAAAGTTTATACGAGAACGGTTACATTACTTATATGCGAACCGACTCGACGAATCTTTCCAGCGAGGCAATTACGGCGGCACGCAATCACATCAAAAGGGAATACGGCAATGAATATCTGCCGGAGTCGCCGCGTATTTACGCTACGAAAGTCAAAAACGCTCAAGAAGCACACGAAGCAATTCGCCCCGCTGGAAGCGTCTTTGACATGCCGGAGAGTCTACGGGGACAACTGTCGAGTGATCAATATCGGATTTACGATTTGATTTGGAAGCGTACCGTTGCGTCGCAGATGTCCGATGCGAAAGGAAAACGCAAGCAAATCGTCGTGGCAGTGGACGATGCGCTCTTTTCCGTCAGCGGAAAAACGATAGACTTTCCCGGCTATCTTCGTGCTTATGTCGAAGGAGCAGACGATCCCGATGCGGAACTGGCGGATAGGGAAACATTGCTCCCCGATGTCCAGCCGGGAGATTCCCTCAAGATCGGCAAGTTGGAACCGAAGTCGCACACGACGATGCCGCCGTCCCGATACTCCGAGGCGGCACTCACCAAAGTTTTGACCGACAAGGGAATCGGCAGACCGAGTACCTACGCTTCGATTATCGAAACGATTCAGACACGGAATTATGTCTTCAAAAAAGGGGGTGCGCTCGTACCGACTTGGGTGGCGTTTTCCGTGTGTCAGCTGATGGTCGAACATCTCGGCGATTTAATCAACTACGATTTCACCGCCCAGATGGAGGATCAACTTGACGCAATCAGCCGGGGGGAATTGGAGTACCTGAAATACCTGAAAGAGTTTTACTTCGATGGTGCGTCCGGTCTAAAACCTCTGTTAGAGAACAAGACGGAGCAGATTGATGCCCGGCTGGTCAATACTTTCCCGCTGGCAATACCGGAGGAGTTTGTGGAGGAAGAGCAGATTGTTGTGCGAGTGGGCAAGTTTGGTCCTTATGTCCAGCAAGGGGAACGCACCAGTTCGTTGCCGGAGGATTTGCCGCCGGATGAATTGGACTATACCAAAGCGTTAGAGTTTTTGAACACTGCCAAGCAAGCGGATGCACCGTTGGGCAACGATCCAAAAACGGGCAAGCCGGTGTATCTTAAAAATGGTCGGTTCGGTCCCTACATTCAACTGGGGGAAATGGACGACAAGGAAAAAAAGAATGCGTCGCTACTCAAGGATATGCAGCCGGAGTCGATGACGTTGGATGTCGCGTTGCAACTCTTGAGTTTGCCGCGCAACTTGGGCAAGCATCCTGATTCGGAGGTTGATGTTTTTGCGCAAAACGGCAAGTTTGGACCTTATATTTCTTGCGGCAAAGACACGCGGTCATTGCCTGCCGGTCTTTCGCCGATAGAGATCAATTTGGGACAGGCGTTGGAATTGCTTGCACAGCCGAAGCCGCAGCGTGGTCGTCGTGGGGCGGCGAGTAAAGAGCAGGATGCGCTCAAGACGTTTGAAGCCTCACCGGTAACGGGCAATCTGATAAAACTTCTGTCGGGCAGATACGGCGACTACATTACTGACGGCACTACGAACGCAACGTTGCCGAAAACAGTTACGGCGGAGGAACTGACGTTTGATCGCGCGTTGGAACTCTTGGCGGACAAGGCGGCAAAGGGTACCGGTACTCAGAGCCGCAACCGGAAGGTTGCGAAAAAGACAGCCGTTAAGAAGGCGGCGAAAAAAACAGCAAAGAAGGCAGTGAAGAAAGTAGCGAAGAAATGAAAACGTTGATAGAACCGCAATAGCAAGAGCGTGTAACAACGTTCCGCATGGCAGAATAGTAGGAGATAAGTGATGGACACAAAAGTAGATATGACCTATCGTTTTTTATGGAACAGCGAACCCAAAGACGAACAACTGCATATAACTATGCAAGAAGTCGCCGCGAAAGCGAACGGAAAATGTTCCGCTAAATTTTACACACCCTAATACTTCGCTACACCTCTCTTCTCACTTCTATCTCCTATCTCCTTCAAAATGGATCAAGTACAAACCCGTTCATATCTTATGAAAAAGTTCGAAGCGATGGGGATTCGTCCCCAAACTCGCCTCGGACAAAACTTTTTGATTGACCTCAATCTTCTCCGGCTCCTGCACGAATCGGGAAACATCACTCCCAACGATGTCGTTCTCGAAGTCGGTACCGGCACAGGTTCGCTGACCGCTCCGATGGCGGACAAAGCCGCCGTGGTGATTACCGTCGAACTCGATCCGGTCATGCAAAACCTCGCCAAGCAGGAACTGTTCGGACGGAAAAATGTCCGGTTCATCAAAATCGATATTCTGAAAAACAAAAACCGGCTACGAGACGAAGTGCTGGATGTCATTCGGGAAGAACTTGCCCTGCCCGGCGAAGACGGAGAACAACGGCAGTTCAAACTGGTTGCCAATTTACCGTATAACATTGCTACGCCGCTGATTTCCAATTTGCTGTTGATCGATACGCCGCCGTCGTTGATGTGCGTAACGATTCAAAAGGAACTTGCCGACCGGATCGTTGCCAAGCCGCGCAGCAAAGATTGGGGGGCATTGTCGCTGTGGATTCAATCGCAGTGCCGGACGGAAATCGTGCGGATTATGCCGCCGAATGTTTTTTGGCCCCGTCCGAAGGTGGAATCGGCAATTATCCGATTGACGCTCGACGAAAAACGGCGTAATAAGATACCTGACTTAAAATTTTTCAATGAATTTTGCCGGGCGATTTTTTTTCACCGGCGTAAGTTTCTCCGGGCTGAACTTTGCAGTGCGTTCAAACAGACGATTCCGAAAGAGCAGATCGACGGCATTATGGACGAAATGCAGTTTGACACAACGACCAGAGCAGAGACCTTGCCGCTTAAAACGATGCAACGGCTTTGCGAACTGTGCCGCCGCGAACTGCTCAAATTGCCGGAAAAAGAACGGAAAATCTTGTAAAAGATTACCGTATTATACTGCTACACGTCAACGATTTGCCTTTTTCCCTTCATGCTCCTTTGTGCCCCCTGTGTCTTTGTGGTTAATCCTTTTTTGACCACAAAGACACGAAGAACACAAAGATTCACAAAGATTCACAAAGAAAAAAAGTGCAATCATGGGCATTTTACCGTATATCTACCGATTGCGGCAATAATATGGTACAATGACATGTTGTCCCTTCGATGTTACGGGTTATCGGCTTAAATTATCGTTCTACGCCGCTTGAAGTGCGGGAACAGTTGGCTTTTTCGCCGGCACAGATTACCGTTGCGCTGACAGCATGGCAAGACCAAACGACGGATCTCGAAGCCGTCATCCTCTCGACCTGTAACCGGATCGAATTCTACGTCGCCACCCCGGAAGACGAATTGCCGCAAACCGATCAACTGCTCCAGTTCCTGCTCGATCAAAAAACCTGTCCGCCGACGGGATTCACATTGGCTTCGCAAATTTTTACTATGGAAGATGCCGAAGCGGTTGAACATCTCTTTGCCGTTGCTTCAGGGCTCGACAGCATGGTTCTCGGCGAAGTGCAAATTCTAGCGCAGGTCAAAGCCGCCTATCAACTGGCACTGGAAGCAGATACCGTCGGCACATGGATTCATGCCCTGTTTCAAACCGCCCTGAAAACAGCGAAGCGGGTCGCCACGGAAACTGCCCTGCACAAACATCGAACCAGTATTCCGAGCATTGCTGTTTCCGATCTTGCCCGGCGGGTCTTCGAACGGTTTGAAGACAAAAACATTTTGGTTTTCGGTGCCGGCGAAATGGGTCAGGAAACCCTAAGGTATCTCGTCGAATATGGAGCGAAGTCTATCACCATTTTGAACCGCCGTCAGGCGCGTGCCGAAGCACTGGCGGCACAGTTCGGCGGACACGTCGCCGATTGGCAGGACAGATTGGAACTCATGGTCGAGGCGGATATCGTGGTTTCGACGACCAGCGCGGAGGAACCGGTCATTACGCTTGTCGATTATCAAACAATAGAATCGAGACGGGCGGGTCGGACGTTGTTTGTGCTCGATCTTGCGGTGCCGAGGGACTTTGAACCGGCAATCGCCGGATGTGCCGGTGTACATCTTTATTCAATTGACGACTTGCAGGAAGTATGCAACCAACACCGGCAGGAGCGGGATAAAGAAGTTCCCAAAGCGGAAAAAATCGTTGAACAATCGGCGGAGACTTTTATGAAGGAAATGACGCTTCGTCAAAACGGGACGGTCATTCAACAACTTCGGGAGCGTTGGACGAAGACGAAGGATGCGGAATTGCACCGGCTTTTCAACAAGTTGCCGGGATTAGAGGAGCAGGAGCAGGAGGAAATCCGTTATGCTTTTGAGCGGTTATTGGCAAAATACCTTCATTCGCCGTTGGAATCTCTTCGGGACGAGCCGCTGAACGGCGAGCCGCACAAACTCGTCGATGCCCTGAAAAAGTTATTCAGGCTGTGAAAAAGCCCTGGAAGAAAAAAATGTGTGTGTTCTGTTAACTTTTATCTTCCAGGACAGTCAGGCTTTCGCCGAAAAAGAACAAGCAAGACATGAAAGCCGGGAGCGTAACGCAGTGGAGCGACCAGACAACACGCCGAACGATCCGGTCACTGCGCTGCGCTCCGTTCCCGGCTTTCATTTTGTCTCAAAATTTTCCGGCGAAAGCCTAACATCGGATTTTGCCCCGCCGGGCAGAATTTCCTTGCAATTTTCCCTCGAGCAGGTTAAAATAGGGGTATCATGAGTTTATCGGTCAATTCTATTTCGGATTCACTGGCGGCGGCGCAACAGGTTCAGCGGACTTATGCAAGTCTGGCGAACACGATGACGCAACTCTCCACCGGTCTGCGTATCAACTCCGGCAAAGATGATCCGGCGGGACTCATTGCGTACGAACTACTTCGGTCAGAAATTGCCGCCAGTAATGCCGCTACCAAAAATACTGTGATGGCGAACAGTATGCTGAACATCGCCGAAAGCGGAATGCGGCAAATCAGCAATCTTTTGATTGATGCAAAAGGATTGGCAGTCGAAGCGGCAAATTCCGGTGTGATGACCCCTGCAATGATCGAGGCAAATCAAATGCAGATGAACGCAATCCTCGATTCGATTGACCGGCTATCCGGCATGACCAACTGGCTCGGCAAGCCGCTCTTGGATGGTTCGCTGTCCGCTCAAAACGGCGGAGCATTGTTTCAACTCGGTCCTGATGTCGTTTCCAATCAACAGGTTACAGTGCCTATTGAGGGAACAAAAACGCACCAGGTCGGCAATGCCGCCGGAACGCTCATGGACTTACGCAGCGGCGGAGTGGCTTCATTGGCAACGAATCCGGCGTTGGCAGACCAAATTTTGAGTTCGGCAATTACTCAAATATCGGCGCAGCGCGGCGAAATCGGAACAACGCAAAAATACACCCTCGACACCAATTTGAACGCGTTGCAAGATTCTATCGTTCAGTTGACCGGTGCGAAATCCATGATTGGCGACACCGATTATGCCCTTGCCGTATCCCATATGGTGCGGGACCAAATTCTGCTCCAGGCTGGTATGCAGGCACTCGGACTGACCAATCAAAGCCGAAGTTACGCCGCTTCGCTACTCTTCTAATGCGGGCAATGAAAGCCGGGAGCGCAACAAGGGGGAATACCGCATCGGGAGCATGACCGTCAGGAAAGTAGTTCGAGCGTTTCATTCATACTGCCGGTGCGGTACCCTTGTAGATCAGCCGAAATGTACGTGAAGCCGAGTTCCTTGAACCGGCGATAAATTGCCTCCCGAAGGCTTGAAGATAAAAGCCGATGCAGCCCCTCTTCATCCGTTTCGATACGTGCCAAGTTGCCGTGAAACCGCACCCGAACCTGACGCAAGCCCGACTCTAATAGATACTGCTCCGCTGCGCCGACCATTGCCAAACGTTCCTTCGTGATCTCTACGCCATAAGGAAAACGTGAAGCGAGGCACGCTAAACTCGGCTTGTTCCACGTCGGCAAACCGAGTTCTTGGGAAAGTTGCCGGATTTCCTGCTTCGTGAGTCCAGCCGCTCGCAGCGGACTCAAAATACCGAGTTCCGAGATTGCCTGCATACCGGGACGGTAATCGTTCACGTCGTCGGCATTGGAACCTTCAACAATATGGGGAATTCCCCGCTCTTCTGCAATTTGCCGAATTCGAGAAAAGACCCCGGTCTTGCAAAAATAACAACGATTGACGGGATTTTGAGAAAATCCTGGTACATCGAGTTCGCTAAATTCGACAATAACATGTTCGATACCCTCGCGGCGCACAAACTGTACGGCTTCGTTGAGTTCCCTATTCGGCAAGGTGGCGGATTGGACGGTAACGGCAAGGACCCGGTTGCCCAAAAGGTCGTAAGCCGTTTTGAGCAGAAACGTAGAATCTACGCCGCTCGAAAATGCAACAGCAACGTTGCCCAGTTCGCCGAGAATATGTTTTAGTTTGTCGTGTTTGGTTTGGATCGTCATAATTAGCGGGGTTCTTTCCATTTATTGCTTTGTGCTGTTATTGCTTTGTGCTGTGCGGCAGGAACGCAAACGTTGTTTTTCTAATTCCTCTCGCCTTGCGAGAGGGCTAACTCTACCGAAACGACACGCGAACGCCGGTGCCCCCCTCTTCGGGATACATGATTTTTCCCTTTTCCAGTCGTATTCCGCTACCGATTTTTTTGTCAATGAGGAGCGGACCGTCCACGCCGACGAAATCCAACAGCGGTGCAATCTGCGCCATTGCTGACGCACCGATAGGAGATTCCACCGTGTTTGCTCCCGCCACTTTCAAACCGAGTTTGCGTGCCTTTTCAATAATTTCCCGCACCGGCGTTAAGCCGCCGCATTTTGCCAGTTTGATGTTAACACCGTCGAACACTTTGGCACAACGTTCAAAGTCCTTGTCCGTCCGCCACGACTCGTCGGCAAAGACCGGTATGGTACAGCCTTTCCGCTTCATTGCCTTTTTCAATTTTGTCATGCCCTCAAAATCATGAGCATTGAGCGGTTGCTCCAAAAGTTGAACGCCGTACTCCTTCAACGGCTCGATCATATCGAGGGCTTTCTCCAATGTCCAGCCGCCGTTGACATCCACGAGGAAGGGGGCGGTCGTCTTTTCCCGGAGAAAGTGAAGCGTTTCGACATCTCTTCTGCTGCCCAATTTGACTCGATATAGGGACCAGTCAGGTATCTCGGAAAACCGTTCGCCCAGCCGCTCCAGGGAATCGATGCCGAGACTGTAACTGGAAACCGGCAAACTTTCTCGGGAGAATCCCCAAAGTTTCCAGAGCGGACGGTTTCTCATTTTGCCCCACAGATCGTTAGCGGCGCAGTCTATCGCACTTTGGGCAAAGGTCTTGCGTCCGAGCATCGGCTGCATAAAATGCCAAAACGCAACGGGGTCGGCGAGGGCATATTGGTCGATTTTTTCCCGGCATCGGTCAAGTTGCGTATAAACATCTTCTACGGTAACACTGTAAAACGAATCTTCATAGACTTCACCGTGTCCGCGCAGACCGTCCTGTTCCAATTCGACGACCACAGTCCGAACGACACTGACTTCCCGTCGGGCATTGATAAAAACGTGTTTGAGCGGCAAATCCACTCGAATCAGACGTAACTTCATAGAATTTTAGGTTGTACAACTCACACGTCGCTACCTCCCATTCTAAAGTTTTACAGTGCGAGAATCAATTCCCCCTCTCTTTTTTTCTGTCCGGCGAAAACGTTGTGCTCTTGACCCTAACGGCGAAAATCGTTATCGTTCCCTGAATGGCAAAGCGTCCCATCGAAGACGAAGACGACGATATTCCAAAAGTCCGAAAGCGGCGGTACAATCCTAAAAAAACGGACGATGACGATGAAGATGCGCCTGGTCCGCCCCGAAGGGGCATGTCGATGGACGACGATGACGACGAAGACGGCAAAGGGGGCATTTCCACCGGAAACGTCTATCTTGACATCGCCCTCGACTTCCGGGATGACTGTATCGACTGGTCAAAAGAACATATCCTCTACGCAGCGATCATCGGAACAACAGTATTTCTGATTGCCGCAACGCTTTCATTTCTCCTCATCAACTCTTGGATTCGTTACCTGAATCGCCCTTCGCTGGAAACCGTTATCAAGGCATATGATCTCGGTGCTTTTCCTGAAACAAAAATGCTTGCCGACTACGCCCTTCGATACATTTCCACGCGACACCCCGAAAGGCGATCCCCCTTTGTATTTTTACAGGGTGCCGCCCTCTGTGCCATTGCCGACCGGGAAACATCCGCCAACAAGCCGGATTACTATCTGGTCGCCGCCAATTATCTCAAAGAAGCCGCCGTCTATAATTTTCTCCCCAGCAGAGCGGACGAAGGCTGGTTTTTGCTCGGAAAAAGTTTATTCCACTGCGGCGAACTCGAACAATGCCGCGATCCGCTCCTCTTCGCCCTAGACGAAGGATACCCACACACCAAGGAAATCTATTGGTACTTGGCAAACGCTTACCTTTTGGGAGCGTCCCCCGATTTGTACCGCGCCCGGCAATACTTACAGTATTATCAAAACGAGCCGACTGCCCTCGAAGAAGAAATTGCCGAGTCCCGGTTGCTCGAAACGGTCATCACGCTGCACATCGACGGCATTGATGCCGCCGAAGAGGTTTTTGCCAAAGTTCCCCGCTTTCGAGCATTCGACCTGATGCGTAATTTTGCTGAAGGACAAATCGAATTTTTCAAAGCGCGTGAACTCCGGCAACAAGCGATTGATCTCGAAAACGATCCCAATCCGAGTCTGCTGCGGTCAGTACCCGTTGCTCCGCCTCCTGTCCGACCGCTACCGGTTTCACCGCCAGCGGAAACGCCCATCGCCCCGGTGCCGATTCCTGTTGACGAAGAAGCCCTTCGTGAGTTCATGCTTCCTGTCAAGCCGCCGGTCGCGGTTGTGGGGCAGTTCGATGAAACATCGGTCGTCCAACAGCGGATTTCGGAACTACGTTCCCCCTACGCTCGCAATCAGGCGGAGGACGACGTGATCGTGGTGCCTCGGGAGGATTCGAGACCGGCACCGGAACCGCCGCCGCAACCGACGACCGAAATACCTCATGACCCCTTCGGCGGCGATCCCATCTTGAAACGGATACAGGAACTTCGGGAGCAGGCGGACACCCATTACCGGCAAGCCATCGGTATGTTTGGCGAAGTGATTCGTCTTTCCGATGCGGTCAATCCATGGGGACGCGCTGCCCGACTACTTGCCGGACTTTGCTTCGCGGAAATGGGAGAACCGCGAAATGCAGAGAATCATTTACGCAGCCTAATTGAAGCGTTTCCCTATTCTTCGGAAGCCGCCGCCGCCGCTTTTCTGCTGGGGGAACATAACCGCATGCGAGGCAATGCCGATGCCGCTTGGCGTTCCTTTGCGCACGTCTTTGAAAACCTGCGGCAAAACGACCGGTACGCTTCGCTGTGGATGCCTAGGGAAATGATCGTGGAGCGGAGTGCCGAAATGGTGCGAAGCGACATCGAAAAGCGAAATTACACCGAAGCGGTCAGGCTTTTGGGTATGCTCCGCGGTGTAATGTCCGCTGCCGAGATTGCCCAATTGCGCGGCGAGACCCACGAAAGTTGGGCGGAACTTCTCCAATCGCAAGCCGAAGTAACCTTCGGAGAACAGGGAAATCAACTCGCTAGGGAAGCCGAATTACAATGGCGCAGTGCCGGTGCCGCATTTGCAACGCTGGCGCAGTTGCGCTCCGATACATTGGCTTTCTCTGAGTTGCTTTGGCGCGGCGCAGAAAATTATCGGCTTGGCAAAGATTACCGCCGGGCAATCGTGGAGTACAACAAGTTTATCCGGACGAATCTGCGGGATCACCGTCCCGAAGTGCATCTCCGGCTCGGCGAAATGTATCTGCACCTTGATTTCCTTACCGATGCCGCCGCGGTACTGGAAGAAGCCTTGAAGGACTTCCCAACGCACCATTTGGTGCCGCAGATCCGGCTCGTGTTGAGTTACGTCTATTACGAAAGGATGGAATGGGAAAAGGCTCGGGACTTATTGCGGTTAAACCTGATCAGCGAAGCCGCTCCCTCATCGAGTCCCTATCGGGATTCGATGTACGCTCTCGGCGAAATTTGTTTTGCACAGGGGGACTTGGATTCCGCTATTCCGTATTTGGAGGACGCACTCAAGGTTCATCCTGATGCTCTTCAAGCGGCGGAGGCAAATTACCTGTTAGCGCAAGCCTACCTTCGGCAGACCGAAGCCTTATTGGCGGAACTTGAGGAGAATCCGCCGGAGGCTGTCCGCCGGGAAATCGAATCGAGGGTGCAAACACTTCGGTATCGGGCGATGTCCTTTTTAGGGCAGACGGAGCATATTCTTACGGATCGTCAGCGGGCGATGGGACTGACCGATGCGGAGCGTTTGATGCTCCGCAATGTCCATTTTACGGAATGTACTTTATTGCTGCGGATGGAGCAGTATGAGCAGGCGGTTTCGCGGCTCAATATGGCGGCAACGATGTACCATGACCAACCGGAGGCGTTGGACGCTTTGCTCCAAATGGCGTTTGCTTTGCGGATGACCGGCAAGGACATGGAGGCGCAGAGGACGTTGCGGCAGGCGGAAGTACTCCTGAACCAGTTGGAACAAACCGGTACGATTACCGACGGCACCGAATGGCGAAATAAAATACAAGGACAAAGGGGACGGTGAACCAGATGGACCGTCGTTGTGGTTGCGTTCCACTCCGGCTTTTAACGGTGTTCAGAACCGCTTAACCTGATTGCCTTCGACTTGACAGACCACTTTTTTCATTTGCAAAACCGCAATCGTTGCACGAACAATATGAACCGGCAACTGCACCCAAGCGACAACATCGTCAATCGGAATCGGTTCCGTTCCGATTGCCTCCACGATTTTGCGCTCCGTTTCGTTCAACTCCAATGTTTCGACGGGCTTCGCCGCCTGAGCCGGCGGCTCGTGCGGTGCGGCAGATGTTTTCGGCGGCAACGGTTGTTGCGGAACAGATTTTGCTGCCCTATTTTTTGCCGCTAGTCCTATCGCTCCCCCTTCCGGCAGATAAGTGTTGAGCGGACAATGAAAGCAATCCGGTCTCGACTTATCGCAGAAGTCCCGACCGAGCCGAACCAACAATTCCTGCATCTTTTGAAACAGTTTTGCACCGTAAGGTTCTTCGTCGGGCGTGAGTTCCCGATAGATCAATTCCCGAATTTGCACATCGTTAGCACAGGGTTCAACGATGCCGTGGCGTATCAACACTCGGCTGGTGAATGTATCGACCATATACACCGGCAACCGTCCCGCATAGAGTAAGATGTTGTCTGCTGTGCCGTGTCCGATGCCGGAAATGCTCAACAATTCCCGGCGGATAACGTCAACATCTCTGGCGAAATAACGGTCTAAATCTCCTTCGCATTTTTCCAGCAGGAGTTGGGCAATCGCTCTGATCCTCGCCGCCTTTTTGGTTTGAAAACCGACGGGTCGGATCAACGTTGCCCATTCCTCGTCTGTTTGTTGAACGATTTTATTGAAGTCGAGCAGTTTTTTCGAGCGGAGTTCGCTCAACACTTTGTCGACGGATTTCCACGTTGAACCTTGTACGAGGATGGCACCGAGAATGACTTCAATGGGATCTTGGGGCCACCATGGATAGTCGGACTTCGCCGCGTAGCATTCCCGAAGGGTCTCAAAAATCTGGCGAAGGATGGACATGGCACTTTATTTTAGCATAAAAAAGCGGAGCCGCAATCGTAAGGTTGCGAAACCGATTCCACGGGTGTGTCCGGGTTTTGTGGATAACCGTTGAATCAGTATTTCGTTTTGGCTTTTTGCGTACTTTGCGGTTAAAAAAGGACTTAACCGCAAGGTACGTAAAGAAAAAAATGTTCCATTTGTCCCCGATTACGGTAGAATAGGATTTCTCAAACCCTGTCATTCCGGCTTGCGCAGGGACGACGAAAAGCGGCGTAACACTTTTCGGTACAAGCCTCACGTCCCTCGGATTTTTTCACAAATCGCTTCGGTCATTTCTCGGGTGCCCACAGCAGTCGGATCATTCCGGTCTGCCTTCATATCGTACGTTACATTCTTTCCCTCCGCAATGACTGCCGCTACCGCATTTTCCAATCGGTCTGCTGCATCGAACTCCTTCAAGTAACGAAGCATTAACATTCCCGAAAGTATGACCGCCACCGGATTGACCATGTTGAGCCCCTTATACTTCGGTGCTGAACCGTGAGTCGCTTCAAAGACCGCTCCTTCGGGTCCGATGTTCGCACCGGGAGCCATACCCAAGCCGCCGACCAAGCCCGCACAGAGATCGCTTAAAATATCGCCATAAAGATTCGGCATCACCAGGACATCGTACAATTCCGGTTTTTGAACCAGTTGCATGCACATATTGTCCACGATCCGGTCTTCAAATTCAATGTCAGGATACTGCTTCGCTACCTCCCGCGACACTTCGAGAAACAACCCGTCGGTATATTTCATGATGTTTGCTTTGTGTACCGACGTAACCTTCTTCCGCTTGTATTCTCTTGCGTAGTTGAATGCCGCCGTGACAATGTTTTCCGTTGCAGAAATGCTGATCGGCTTGATGGTGATACCAGTCACATCGCCGCTGGTACTAATTTTTTTTCCTTCGGCAATGGAGTTGATATAGGAAATCAATTCGGACGTTTTCGGATTGCCTTTCTCGAATTCGATACCTGCATAGAGGTCTTCGGTGTTTTCCCGAAAGATCACAAGATCAACCTTTGTCTTGTCGTACAGCGTCCGTACGCCGGGATAGTATTTGCAGGGACGAAGACAGGCAAAGAGTCCGAGTTCCTGCCTGAGATGCACGTTGATACTGCGAAATCCGGTGCCGACAGGGGTGGTGATCGGTGCTTTCAGGGCGCATTTGGTACGGCGAATGCTTTCTATTGTGGAGTCGGGCAACGGTGTGCCGAGGCGTTCTAAACAATCGACACCGGCTTCTTGGATGTCCCAGTCGATTTTCACACCGGTAGCGTCGATACATTTTTTTGCGGATTCGGCTAAATCGGGACCGACTCCATCGCCGGTGATGAGTGTAACTGTGTGTGTCATTGATTTCGGAAAAGTGAGCAAAGCGTGAGTTTCCCTAATTGTACCACATCTACGCCGTTTGGTCAGCACCGGTGTGAAAAATGCGGGCGCGCCATCGGAACTGTCTCCCGAATTCGTTATACTCTTCAATTTCTTCCGGTGCGGCAACGGGACACTCCAACGCCAATCGGAGTGCTTCCTGCCGGTTCTGTTCGACATCCTTGTTAGTTTTGAATTCCATGAAAAGGCGTTTTCACCTCTCCGGCGAAAGTTGTCGGACCAAGTCAAAGACTTGGTCGTATCCAATGTCGATTGTTACTTGCATGATTTTGTTTTTTGGTTATTGTGCCGCACAAGTGCGGCGCAAAACATTTCAACAGCAAAGGGATAAGAGCAATGGATGCACTACACTTGGCTTGTGCCAAGACTGCTGGTGTCGATAGTTTTATTACAACAGATTTAGGTATCATAAAAAAACAACTCACGGACATTCGAGTATTAAATCCGCTCGATTTCGTTCGGCAAATTAAAGGAGATAAACATGAATGATGCTGTATGACTCGATAATGGAATGAATTTGCTCGTAGAACATCTCGGATTGGTGGAGGCAGAGCGGTTTGTCTATTTGGTGAATTGCGACCGTTTCGATTACACTCGCTGGCACGGCATTCTTTCTGAAGGCAAGACCATTGAGGAAATTGCCGAACGTGCTACGAAAAAACGGGAGAAGGAAAAACAGCAGACGGAATGACGGAAACCATTTAGCCGGTACCCCGGTGCAACGAGTTTTAAAGAACATGACCACCGCAGACCTTTATTGTTTCCCCCGTGATCCACGAAGCCTTATCGGATGCCAAAAATACGATCATGGAAGCAATATCCTCCGGCATTCCAAGCCTTCCAAGCGGGATTTTCGGTAACACTTGACTTGTTAAATCAGCGTCTATCCAACCGGTTTGTGTTGGTCCAGGAGCGACTGCGTTGACAGTTATTCCGAGTTGTCCAACTTCACTTGCAAGACTTCTCGTGAGAGACTCGACGGCAGATTTTGAAGCCCCATAGGTGATTTGACCCGCAAAAGAATGGGCAGCATTATCGGAACTCAAGTTGATGATCCTTCCGCCAATCTTATCACGTTCTTTACGTCGCCTCACAAATTCGCGAGTCATAAGCAACATTCCTTTGACATTGATGGCGAAAGTCGCATTGATAACATCTGCGGTCAGCGAAAAAATCGTATCGTTTCCGTGTACGTCGGCAACGGCAGCATTGTTTACCAAAATGTCAACGTTGCCGAAACGTTTTTCGGCGGCATCATAGATAGCATGCACATTGGTTTCGTCTGATATATCAGTTTCAAGAATGAGATAATCGGTCAACTGTGATTCCAGTTTCGCAGCGTCGCCGCTGTTCGCTTTGAAGTAACGATCCAGTCCGTCGTGTCCTGTTGCATCTTCGTTGTAAGTATATGCGATTTTCTTGTACACAAGTACGAGTTTTGCTTTTTCACAAGCGAAAGCCGATGCCGTTGCCGCACCGATTCCCTGCGGATTGTTGACACCCGTAATCAACACGACTTTATCTTGCAATTTCAAGTCCATATACTGACTGTATTGCTTTATTTTGCGGCTGCGATCTTATCATTGTACCGTTTGCCTCTTCCGCCGTCAATGTCAGTAGGTGTGCAAGATTTGCTTTCGGCAGCAAAGGTAGGCAACCGACCGCCGGGCGGTTGCGTGCGGTACTCCGCACTTGAGAGCGTGAAGGGCAGGATTTACCGAACTCTCTCCAGTCGGCTATTGCCGACGATGCCGCCCGGCGGTCGGCATCCTACCTGTGTGAAACAAACTTGCACATCTACTGCCGTCAATGTCGTGTGAAAAATCAACCTCATTTTTTTGACGAAACAACCTCAGTAGCCCAAGCGTTCCACAACGACTAACCTCATTTACCTCATTTTCTCGCAACGATAAAATGAGCGACTGTGTATCGGTCAAGGGGGGCTTCTGGGTGAATTTTTCATATTTTAGTTCCTTTCGCAGTTCGTTTTTTGCTCTTGCCAAGGG
>Ga0099364_10004727_pt1 | contig 20542 bp, 19 predicted proteins | sample TergutTh196P3_FD_73070 | JGI IMG/M metagenome (GOLD analysis project Ga0099364, IMG submission 73070) | Microcerotermes parvus P3 segment gut microbial communities from Pointe-Noire, Republic of the Congo - Th196 P3 | ecosystem: Host-associated > Arthropoda: Insects > Digestive system > Gut ... | reverse complement strand
CGGCCATCGGCCGGACCCGAGTAGGGCGAGGCAGTGCCGAGCCGTGGTTCTCGTTTTTGCGTTTGTTATTTACGCCTCGCCGGAATGCTTCCCTCCAGCCGTTCCAGAATGCCGCGGGTGCCCGCCGTCCGTGCCAGCTCCAGCAGCTCGCCGCGCCGGACGGGGCGCCGCTCCAGAAAAGAAAGATAGCCGGTGAGCACGCACTCCACCGCGCTCATAGCGTCCTCGGGGCTGAAATCCGGCTCCCGGTCCTCCAGGATGCACCGCGCGAAGTGGTCGTCCTCCCTGCGCCCCGAAATAAAATAATAGAAGGGAAACGCCCCGTGCTCAATTTCCGGGCTGTACCACTCCTGCTGCATTTCCTCGCCGGCCTGCTCCGACGTGGAGAAGATGCGCACCGGGGATTCGTCGTCGTGGCATTCCATAATCGTACCCTTTGTGCCGTAGATCTCCAGGCTGTTGGTGGCGGGGGTGACCTGCGTGAAGCTGACCGCCACCTCGGCGATGGCCCCGTTTTGAAAGGTGGCGATGCTCAAGGCGTTGTCCTCGCCTTTTTCCGGCAGGTCGGTCACCTGCTTACGCAGCAGCGTCGTCACGGAATCCACCCGGTCGCCGAGGATATATTCCAGGGCGGCGAACTTGTGTACGGCCATATCCATGAAGGCCCCGCCGCCGGCCATGCGCAGGTCGCCCTTCCAAAAGCCCTGGCGGCTCAGGCCCTCAATCTCGTTCACGCCCTCATAGGCCCGCACCAGGTTGACCTCACCGATCAGCCCTTCGGCAATGGCGCCGCGGATCCAGCTGTGGGCCGGGAGAAAGCAGTGGTTTTCCGCGATCATCAGCTTGACCTTGTTGCGCCTGGCCGCCTCAATCATTCTGCGGCAGCCCTCCAGGGTGGTGGCCATGGGCTTTTCGCAGAGCACATGCTTGCCCGCGCCGGCGCAGCGCTCCACAATTTCCTCGTGCAGGTAATGCGGCACGGAAACCAGAACGGCGTCGATATCCGAGGCGAGCATCTCCTCCAGCGTGGGGTAGGCCGTCATCCCGCCGCCGAACGATTCCGCGATATCGCGGGCTTTTTCGAGGTCGATGTCATACACGGCGGTGTATTCTATGACGCTGGAGCTTTCCGCGTCATAAGTATGAAAATAAAAAGGGAACCCACAGCCGACAACGCCTGTTTTAACACGTTTCACGCTTCGTCCTCCCAGCAATTGATTCTTTTTGCAATTTATTTTTTCGGGCAATTCTTTCTTTCGGGCAAATATGATTGGCAAACGCCCGGCGCTGCAACCTTTCGTTGTGACGCCGGGCCCGGTTTCTTTTCACATTACAGCGCTTTCAGATCCGCGTCGATCTTCGCGAGCACTTCGGCGGTCAGCCCCATCTGAACCGCCTGGGGGAATCTGGCGATGGTTCGGAAGGTCATGGGGTAGCCCATTTTCAGCTGCGGATTTTTCGTGAAGCCCGGAAAATTCTTTTCCAGAACCTCAACCGCCGCCGGGTCCTTCATCAGGTCTTTCAGCTTCATGTCGATGCTTGCCATTTGATAAGTACCTCCCGTGTTTTAGAGTTGATGCGTATTTAGGTGTGTAAGCGTGGAGCTGGCAGACGGACTTGAACCCCCGACCTGCTGATTACAAATCAGCTGCTCTACCAACTGAGCTATGCCAGCATGCATGCGCCCGCGGCTTATGCGGCGCAACATTTTTATTATAGCTGATTCCGGCGAAAAGGTCAACCGCTTTTTGAAAAATTTTCAGCGTCAAAACGCAAATTTTTTTCTTGCATTTATGGCCTGTATTTGATAAAATATAAAGAATATCATAAAGCCGTTTTTTCGTTTGGAGCCAGAGGAAGGAGAGATTTCATATGCGGGTATGCAACGAGCGATTTGGCAAAGAGGGCTTGACCTTCGACGATGTGCTGCTGGTGCCGGGCGAAAGCGCGTTTCTGCCCCGGGACGCGGACATCAGCACCCGGCTTTCCAAGTGGATTCGCCTGCGCACGCCCATCGTCACGGCGGCGATGGATACCGTCACCGAGGCGCGCATGGCCATCGCCATCGCCCGGGAAGGCGGCATCGGGGTGATCCACAAGAACATGACCGTGGAGCAGCAGGCCGAGGAGGTCGATAAGGTCAAGCGATCCGAGAACGGGGTGATCGTCAACCCCTTCTTTCTGGCGCCCGAAAACACCGCTGCCGAGGCCGAGGCGCTCATGCGCCGCTACAAGATCTCCGGCGTGCCCATCTGCCGCGAGGGGATTCTGGTGGGCATCATCACCAACCGTGACATGCGCTTTCTGGAGGATTATTCCCAGCCCATCGCCGAGGTGATGACCAGGGATAACCTCGTCACCTCCAGCATCGGCACCACCCTGGACGAGGCGAAGAAGATTCTGATGCGGCACAAAATCGAAAAGCTCCCCCTGGTGGACGCGGAGGGGCGGCTCAAGGGCCTGATCACCATCAAGGACATCGAAAAGAATGTTCAGTACCCCAATTCCGCCAGGGACAGCGGCGGGCGGCTGCTCTGCGCGGCGGCCCTGGGCGCGACCCCGGACGTTCTGGAGCGCGCGGCGGCCCTGGCGCAGCACGGCGCGGACGTCTTCGTGCTGGATTCCGCCCACGGGCACAGCCGCAATATTCTGGAGGCCATTGATAAAGTCAAGGCCGCCTTCCCGGAAATCACCCTGGTGGCCGGGAACATCGCCACCGGCGAGGGCGCGAAGGCCCTCATCGCCGCCGGGGCCGACGCCGTGAAGGTGGGAATGGGCCCGGGCTCCATCTGCACCACGCGGGTGGTGGCGGGCATCGGCGTGCCGCAGATCACCGCCATCTATGACGCCGCGGAGGCGGCCGCCCCCTACGGCGTGCCCATCATCGCCGACGGAGGCATCAAGTATTCCGGCGAGATCGTGAAGGCCATCGCCGCCGGGGCGGCCTGCGTGATGGTGGGCTCCCTCGTGGCCGGCTGCGAGGAATCCCCCGGCGACACGGAGATCTATCAGGGCAGGCAGTTCAAGGTCTACCGCGGCATGGGCTCCGTGGGCGCCATGGCCCAGGCGCAGGGGAGCCGCGACCGCTACTTCCAGGAGGATGGCCCCAAGCTGGTGCCCGAGGGCGTGGAGGGCCGCGTGCCCTACAAGGGCCCCCTGGCGGACACGATCTTCCAGATGATCGGCGGCCTGCGCGCGGGCATGGGCTATACCGGATGCAAAACGATACAGGAGCTCCAGACCAAGGCCCAATTTGTGCGCATCACCAACGCCGGATTAATCGAAAGCCACCCCCACGACGTGTTCATCACAAAGGAAGCGCCGAATTACAGCGCGGGATAAGATAAATACCAAAACAGGGGGCCGCGAGCATGGAAGAGCCGACAAATAAAATGAAAAATAAAAGCAAAGTTAAAATAGAAGACAAAGATCTAAATGAACGCATTCCCGGCAAAGAGAGCCGCGCCTACTGCGTCGGCGCGCTGGGCCAGGGCATGATGTACGCCATCATGTCGTCGTATATCTCGGATTTCTATATGAACATCATGGGCCTGGGATACATGTTCGTGCTGCTTTTGATGCTGCTGGCACGCATCTGGGACGCGGTCAACGACCCCATCATGGGCATGATCGTCGACCGCCTTCATCCGAAGCGCGGCAAGCTGATCCCCTATCTCATCTACTTCCCCGTGCCCATCGCCATTCTCACCGTTCTGATGTTTTACAACCCCGCTTTCCTTTCGGGCAGCATGAAAATGGTCTACGCCGCCGTGACATACGTGCTGTGGGGCGTTATCTACACCATTGCGGACGTGCCCTTCTGGAGCCTGCCCAACGCCATGACGCCCCGGGCGCCGGAGCGCGGCAGGATCTTTTCCCTGGCGCGCACCTTCAACGGCGTTGGCTCCGCGCTGCCCAGCGCGCTGGTGATCGTGATGGGCCTGCTCCTGCCCAGGGTTATTCCGGATTTTGCCCGCGTGGATGAGATGAAATTTCTCTATACGGCGCTCATCTGCTCCGCGCTGGGCTTCGCGCTGTTTTTCCAGACGCCCTTTTCCGTGAAGGAGCGGGTGCCGCTGCCCGGGAAAAACCGCGAAAAACGGCCCCGGGGCCAGGGCTCCTTTTTGGTGGTGCTCGGCTGTAAGCCCCTGGTTCTCACGGTGCTTATGGGCATTCTTGCCAGCGGGCGCTACATGCTCTCGGCCGCGGCGGCCCACGTGTCGCGCTACGCCTTTTACCGCGGCGATTTCGGCGCGCTGGAGCGCATGTCCCCGGCGGAGCAGACTGAGGCGCTGCAGGCAAGCTTCAGCATGGTATCCCTGGCGCTTCAGCTCGCCCCCGCCGCGGGGATGTTCCTGGCCATGACGCTCATCCCCAGGCTCATCAAGCGCTGGTCCTATAAGCAGCTGATCGTCAGCTCGTGCCTGGCCGGCGGCGCGGCGGGGCTGATCATGTATTTCCTCGGCTACGAGAGCTTCTACGCCATCATCCCCTGTCTGGCCGTCTGCGGCATCCCCGTGGGCATGATCAACAGCCTGGCCTTCGCCATGGTGGGCGACTGCCTGGATTATATGGAATGGAAAACCGGCTACCGCGAAAATGGCCTTGGCCTGGCCTTCCAGAGCTTTGTGACAAAGCTGTCCAACGCGCTGGCCACCTCTGCCATTGTGCTGACCTACCGCGTGGTAAACCTGGATATCGGCAAAATGGATCACGCCGGCGCGAATCTGCTGAGCATCCCGGCGGCCCGGCGGCCCGCCGTGCGCCAGGGCATGTTCAGCCTGGTGTCGATCATCCCCGCGGTTTCGCTGCTGCTTTGTATTATCCCGCTTTTGTTCTATGACCTCACGGGCCAAAAGAAGGACCGGGTGATGGCGGAGCTGGCGGAGAGAAGAGCTGAGGAGAAAAGCGGACCCGATCCAATCATAAAAAAAGATAATTGGGTAAAGATAATTGAGTAAAGATAATTAGAGTAAAGATAATAGAGTAAAGATAATAGAGTAAAGATAATAGAGTAAAGATAATTAAAAAAAGATAATTGAAAAAAGATGACAAAAACAAGGAGGTCACCCCATGACCCAGCCATATGGCGGCGCAATCCTGATCACCGGCGCGTCCTCGGGCATCGGAAAGGCGTCCGCCGAGGCCTTCGCCCGGGCGGGATACACGGTCTTCGCGGCGGCGCGGAGCATGGAGGAAAAGACGGAGAGCGTCGGCGCGGGCAGCGTCACAGGGCTGCGCGTGGATGTCACCGACGAAGCCTCCGTGCAGCGGGCCAGGGCGCTCGTCGAGGCGCGGGGCGGCGTGGGGATTCTCCTCAACTGCGCCGGCATGGGCATCGCCGGCGCGGCGGAGGATACCCCGGAGGCGGAGCTGCGCTATCAGTTCGAGGTGAATTACTTCGGCGTGCTGCGGGTCAACCGGATCTTTATGCCCCTGCTGCGGGCGCGCGGCGGCGGCCTTGTGCTGATCGTCAGCTCGGTGGCGGGGCGTGTGCCGGTGCCCTACCACACGCACTACAGCGGAACGAAGCACGCGCTGGACTGCTACGCGGAGGCTCTGCGCATGGAGGCGGGGCAGTTCGGTATCCGCGCGGCGCTGATTCAGCCCGGCGGCACACGGACAAGCATTACCGCCAACCGGCATATCGCCGTGCCGGAGGGCTCGCCTTACGCGCCGGGCTGCGCCGCCGCCGAAGCGCGTTTCGCCCATGACGAGGAAAAAGGGATGCCGCCGGAGAAAACCGCCCAGGCGGCATTGAAGCTCGCGCAAATGAAAAACCCGCCCGTACGGCTGACCGTAGGCGGCTTCTATAAGCTGATAATGCTGCTGCGCCGGATTGCCCCGGCGAGGCTCTTTGAGGCGGCGCTGAAGAAGATGTATCGGTAGGGGTGGGAGATGACGCTGTGAATATTGGAAAAATTTGTTGACTTTTTAGAACGTATGTGCTATACTGTAGTTGCGTTTACGCTTGCACGGAAAGCGTTAGTCCCTCTGGAAGTCAATGAAGATTGACAAAGGAGGTGAGGCGTTACATGGAGATGCTGCTGGCAATAGGTTTCGTATACCTTTGCGCCATGTTGTTGCTCGCCGTAGCCAAAAACAAGAACTAACCGCTCTCCCTGACTAGCAACCAGCGAGCGGTTAGTACCTCGTAAAAAAAGAGGGACGCCTCTGGCAACGCGTTCAACGCCCCCTTACATCTTTAGTATACACCAGTAAACCGAGGATGTCAAGGGGGCATTTCTTTTTAGATGGGCCGCTCACAACCGAAAACAAGAAGCGCGGCCGGCAATTGTGTAAATCTTTCATGAATTCTTGCCGCTTGCTCTTGCTATTTGCGCGCGCAGCGGTTATACTTATTGAAAATATATACTCGCAACGATCCAAGAGCTACAAGAGCTATCCAAGAGAAAAGAGGGTAACGGCTTCATGAATGAATCAACGCGCAGCGCCATATCCATCCAGAACCTCACGAAGTCCTACGGCTCCCACGTGGTGCTCGAGAACATCAGCCTCGAAATCCCCCGGGGGCAGATCGTGGGCCTCATGGGCCCCAATGGCAGCGGCAAAACCTCGCTGATGAAGATTCTCACCGGTATGATCAACGACTACTCCGGCCAGGCGCTTATCGACGGGGAGCCCATCGGAGCGCGGACCAAGGCCGCCGTGGCCTATCTGCCCGACAAAAACTTTTTGCCCGGCTGGATGACCGCAAAGCAGGCGATCAATTACTTCGCCGATTTTTACAAAAATTTCGACAAGGCAAAGGCCTTCGAGATGCTGGGGGCCTTCTGGCTGGAGCCGGGCATGAAGGTGAAGACCATGTCGAAGGGAATGCAGGAAAAGCTGCTGCTGCTGCTGGTGATGTGCCGCGCCGCGAAGCTCTATGTTCTGGACGAGCCTCTGGGCGGCGTCGATCCCTCCGCGCGGCAGTTCATCATGGACACGATTCTGGGCAACCGGCCCGAAGGCTCCACCATCCTGCTTTCGACCCACATGGTCTACGACATGGAGCGCGTGTTCGACATCGCGCTGATGATCGGCCGCAAGCAGGTGCTGGTCAACGACCGGGTCGCCTCACTTTCCGCGAGGGGCAAGACCCTCAATCAACTGTTCCAGGAGGTGTTTCCTTATGTTGGGTAAATTATTGAAGCATGACTTCATGCAGACGGGCCGCAGCATCTTTTGGCTCATGGCCGGCGGCGCCGCGGTGGGCGGGCTGGTGACCATCATCTCCAGCACGAAGGATATCGGCGCGGGGCAGTTCGCGGCGGCCATGCTGCTCAACGCCCTGCTCATCTTCGTGGCCCTGGCGATTCCGGTGCTGAGCCTCGTGTTCATCCTCGTGAGCACCAACCGTTCCCTTTTCACCGAGCAGGGCTATCTGGCGTTTTCCCTGCCGGTTTCCAGCGAAAAGCTGCTGCTGTCAAGGTTTCTCACCAATGTGATCTGGATTTTGCTCAACTATCTTGTCAGCGTCGGCCTGTTCGCCGTTATGATGACCAACCTGCGCCGCATGTTTAAAAACGCGGGCGAATCCCTGCTGGCGTCCATGGAGGGCGCGGGCGATCTTCAGGCGCAGCTGGGCGACGCGTTTTATTTCCCGAGCTTTTCGGCGGTGCTGCAGTTCGGCGGCCTGCTTCTGGCCACTCTTTTGATGTTCCTCATCCTCGCCATGATGACCGCGATTTTCGTGATCACCCTGAGCCATGTGCGGCCCTTTCAGCAAATGGCCGGGCTATGGATGATCGTCTTCCTCGTGGCCTCGTCGGTGCTCTTTTTCTTCTCTGTCAAGTGGATCAGCCAGGCCTTGCCCTGGCCCTTTATCCTGACCATTTTCGCCACCGGCGATATGCTGGGGGGGCAAAACGAGAGCGTTACGGTCAACATGACCACGGCGCTTGTGATGCTGGGGCTCAGCGGCGGGCTTTTCGCCGTGACCGACTGGCTCTTCAAGCGCAAAATCAGCCTGAAGTAGGGGCTCAAAAATTTGAGCCCATGCGCAAAGATTTAAATGACCAGGGTTCAAAATTTTGAACCCCTACCCGGATGGCTCCGGGCCCGTAGGGGCTCAAAAATTTGAGCCCATGCCAACAGCCCATAAGCCCATAATTATAATAATGACCAGGGTTCAAATTTTGAGCCCATGCGTGCAAAGATTTATATGACCAGGGTTCAAAATTTTGAACCCCTACGCACAAAAAATCAAACATGACCAGGGTTCAAGTTTTTGAACCCCTACGCACAAAAAAATCAAACATGACCAGGGTTCAAATTTTTGAACCCCTACGCGAAATTTAATTAGGATTTGAATTTCATGGGACGTCTTGGAATCTTTGGCGGGAGCTTTTGCCCGCCGCACCTGGGGCATCGCCGCGCGGCCGTGTTTTTTGCCAACGCGCTGAGGCTTGACCGCGTATTGATCATTCCCGCCGCGCGGCCGCCGCTCAAAAAAGCCCTGTGGGGCGCCTGCGCCGATGACCGCATGGAGCTGTGCAGCCTTACTTTTTCGGGGGATTCCCGCGCGTGGATCTCGGATATTGAGCTGCGGCGGGCGGGCCCTGGCTTCACCGCCGACACCCTGCGGCAGGTCGGGCGGGATTATCCGGGCCAGGAGCTGTTCCTCCTCGTCGGCGCGGATCAGCTGGCGAAATTCGACCAGTGGAAGGACTGGCGGAAGATTCTGAAGGCATGCGTATTGGTCGTTTTGCGGCGGAATGACGCAGCCTTGGAGATGCCGGAGGCACTGGAGCCGTTCCGGGACCGCGTGGTTCTGCTGGAGGGCTTCACGCCGCTGGAGGTCAGCTCCACCGAGCTGCGGGCGAGGCTTCTCGCGGGGGAGGACGTATCCCCCTGGATGGAGCCCGCCGCGCTGGCATATATTAAGGAAAAGGGGCTGTTTACAGTCCCGCCCGAAACGCGCGGCGCGTGCAGGGCTATCCTTGAGCCGCTGCTGACGGAAAAGCGCCTTGCCCACTGCGAGCGTGTCGCCGACGCGGCCATGGAGCTGGCGCGGCGCTGCGGCGCGGATCCCCACAAGGCGATGCTGGCGGGGATGCTTCATGACGCGGCAAAAAATATGCCTCCCCACAGGCAGCTGGAATTATGCGAGCGTTACGGAAAGCCCTTGAAAAAAGGCCGTACGGGCGCGCCGCCCCAGTCGGTTTGGCACGCCTTCGCGGGGGAGGCCTTTCTGGCGCTGGACTGCGGCGTCACCGACCCGGACGTACTTTCCGCCGTGCGCTGGCACACCACCGGCCATCCCGGCATGACGCTGCTGGAGGAAATCATCTTCGTGGCGGATTTGATCTCCGCCGACCGCTGCTATCCGGATGTGGGCAGGGTGCGCGCCCTGGCGGCCGGCAGCCTCCGGGAGGCGAGCAGGTATATCCTGCGCTTTATCATCGCCAAGGCCCGGCGCGAGGGGCATCAGCTGTATCCCGCCTCGCTGGACTGGTACGAAGAAATAAAAAAGGCCTAACGACAGCGGGCCGGCCCAATTGTTCATTGTTAATTGTTCACTGTTCATTAAAAATCAGGAGGAAGCCTATGACCCCCGAAGCACTGGTAAAAGCCCTCGCGGCCATCCTGGACAGCAAGAAGGCGCAGGATATCAAGGCCATTCACACCACGGAGCAGACCATTCTCTCGGACTACTTTTTGCTGGCCAGCGGCACCTCCTCCACCCATGTGAAGGCCCTGGCCGACGAGCTGGCGTTTGAGATGAAGAAACAGCACGGGATCTCCCCCCAGGGCGTGGAGGGCCGCGCCACCGGCTGGATCCTCATCGACTACGGCGCGGTGATCGTGCATGTCTTCCAGGCCGAGCAGCGGGAGTATTATAATCTCGAGCGGCTGTGGGAGGACGGGGAGGCCGTTGCGCTGGAGCTTGAGGATTAAGCCTGAGAACTTAGTGTGAAGATTTAGATTGTAAATTGGCAAACAACAAATAATGCGATAAAATCGGAGTGATTACTATGCCCAGCCCATACAACGTTCACGAGGTCGAGGCCAAATGGCAGCGGCTGTGGGAGGAAAGCGGCGTCTTCCACGCCAAGCAGGATTTCAGCCTGCCCAAGTTTTTCGCGCTCATTGAGTTTCCCTACCCCTCCGGGCAGGGGCTCCATGCCGGGCATCCAAGGCCATACACGGGCCTGGATATCATCGCCCGCAAAAGGCGCATGGAGGGCTATAACGTGCTCTTCCCCATCGGCTGGGATGCCTTCGGCCTGCCGGCGGAGAATTACGCCATCAAGAACCACGTGCATCCCGCCGCCATCACGGCGCGGAACATAGCCAACTTCAAAAAGCAGATGCGGTCCCTGGGCTTCAGCTTCGACTGGAGCCGCGAGGTGGACACCACCGACCCCCATTACTACAAATGGACCCAGTGGATCTTTCTGCAGATGTTTAAACAGGGCCTTGCCTATAAGAAGGAAATGGCCGTCAACTGGTGTACCTCCTGCAGCTGCGTGCTGGCCAACGAGGAGGTCGTGGGCGGCGTGTGCGAGCGCTGCGGCTGCGACGTGGTGCAAAAAAACAAAAGCCAGTGGATGCTTCGCATTACCGCCTATGCTCAGCGCCTCAACGACGACCTGGACGAGGTGGATTTCATTGAGCGGGTAAAGGTGCAGCAGCGCAACTGGATCGGGCGCTCCACGGGGGCGCAGCTGCGCTTCGCCACCACGGCGGGGGAGGCCCTTGAGGTCTATACCACCCGGCCGGACACCCTCTTCGGCGCGACCTATATGGTCATTTCGCCGGAGCATCCGATGCTGGAGGTCTGGAAGGACAAGCTGACAAATTGGGATGAAATTCACGCTTATCAGCGCGAGGCGCAGAAAAAAAGCGAATTCGAGCGCACCGAGGTCAACAAGGAAAAGACCGGCCTGCGGCTGGAGGGCGTGCGCGCCGTCAACCCGGTTACCGGCAGGGAAATCCCCATCTTTATCTCGGACTATGTCCTCATCTCTTACGGCACGGGGGCGATCATGGCGGTGCCCGGGCACGACACCCGCGACTGGGAATTTGCCCGCGCCTTTGATTTGCCCGTCATAGAAGTCGTCGCCGGCGGCGATGTCGAAAAAGAGGCCTTCACCGACTGCGAAACCGGCGTGATGGTGAACTCCGGCTTTTTGGACGGCCTGCCCGTGGATGCCGCGAAAGCGAAAATCACGCATTGGCTCGCGGAGCGGGGCCTGGGCGAGGCCAAGGTGAATTTTAAATTGCGGGACTGGGTCTTTGCCCGCCAGCGCTACTGGGGCGAGCCGATTCCGATTGTGCACTGCCCCTGCTGCGGCGCGGTGGCCCTGCCCGAAAGCGAGCTCCCGCTGACGCTGCCCCAGGTGGAGCGCTACGAGCCCACGGACACCGGGGAATCCCCCCTGGCGCTGCTCACGGACTGGGTGAACACCACCTGCCCCCAGTGCGGCGGCCCCGCCAAACGCGAAACCGACACCATGCCCCAATGGGCGGGCTCCAGCTGGTATTTTTTGCGCTATTGCGACCCGACGAACAGCGAAGCCCTGGCAAGCGCCGAGGCGCTGAAATATTGGATGCCCGTGGATTGGTACAACGGCGGCATGGAGCACACCACGCTGCATCTGCTCTACAGCCGGTTCTGGCACAAGTTCCTCTGCGACATTGGCGTGGCGCCAAGCCCGGAGCCTTATCAGAAACGCACCAGCCACGGCATGATCCTGGGGGAAAATGGCGAGAAGATGTCAAAATCCCGGGGCAACGTGGTCAATCCCGATGAGATCGTCGCCCAGTATGGCGCCGACACCCTGCGGCTTTATGAGATGTTCATCGGCGACTTCGAGAAATCCGCGCCCTGGAACTCCGCATCCATCAAGGGCTGCCGCAGGTTTTTGGACCGCGTCTGGGCCCTGCAGGATATCGTTGTGAAGGGCGGGGGCTATCGCCCTGAGCTGGAAGGGGAATTCCACCGCGCCATCCGGAAGGTAACAAATGACATTGAGGCGCTCAAGCACAACACCGCCATCGCGGCGCTGATGTCGCTGCTCAACCGGATCTGCGACAGCGGCGCGGTGACCGGGGGCGAGCTGCGCGCGTTTTTGCTGTTGCTCAACCCCTTCGCGCCGCATGTGACGGAGGAGCTGTGGGAGCGGCAGGGCTTTGGCAAGCGCGTCACGGACCAGCGCTGGCCAAGCTACGACGAGGCAAAGTGCCAGGAGAAAAGCGTCGAGATCCTGGTGCAGGTCAACGGCAAGGGCAAGGCGCGGCTCCTGCTGCCGGCGGATATTTCCTCCGAGGAGGCCCTGCGCCTGGCAAAAGAAAACGAGGCCGTCGCCGCGGCCATTGCCGGCACGCCTTTGGTCAAAGAGCTCTATGTGCCCGGCCGGTTGATTAATTTAGTTGTCAAAAAATAAAAACAGTTGACAACCGGCTTGTTTTGCGATATAATAAAATACGGTATTCTTTGAGTAATGGATCACAATACATCAGCAACCGGATCCAGCAAATGAGGGGAGGGAATCGCATGAGTCAAGTGAAGGTAAAAGAAAACGAGTCGTTGGACAGCGCGCTCCGTCGGTTCAAAAAGCAGACCTCCCGTGACGGAGTCATTCAAGAGGTGAGAAAAAGAGAGCACTACGAGAAGCCTTCTGTCCGGAAGAAGAAAAAATCGGAGGCGGCACGCAAGCGCAAGTACAAGTAGCACCCGAAAAAACAACAGGAGACGCTCCGTGGGCGTCCCCTGTTTTTTTATTTGTGTTCAAGTGTCTCTTTTCATGAATTATTCCGGATACCGCTCCACCCGGATTCCCTGGCGGGGGAAGAATACCGAGCAGATAAAAGATGTGATGGGGATGGCTGTGATGATACTCAGGCTTCCCACGAGGGACTGCAGAATATCCACCGCGATATGCTCCCGGTTAAGCACCTGCGTCAGGTTCGCCGAATAGTTCACCACCAGCAGGATTACGCCCATGGAGCCGCCGATATAGGCCAGCATCAGGGTGTTTGTCATGGTGCCGATCATGTCCTTGCCGATGGCGAAGCCCGAGCGCATGAGCTCCGCCGGCGGCAGCTCCGGCTCCTTGCTGCGGATCTCCTCCAGGGCGGAGACAATCGACATGGTGACGTCCATCAGCGCGCCCACGGAGCCGATGAGGATCATGCAGAAGACCGTGGCCTTCAGGTTGATGGGATGATCCGGGTTGAGCTGCAGCAGAAAGACGGATTCGTCGTCCAGAAGCCCGGTAATATGCATGGGGCGGTCCATCAGCAGCATCAACAGCCCGGAGACCAGCACGCCGCTGACGCAGCCCAGACCTGCCGTCAGGCTCTTGATGCTCGGCCCCTGCACCAGCAAAAGATTCGTCGTGACAATATAGACGCAGATCATCAGCGTCCACAGATAGATGTTGCGCCCGGTCAGCACGGCGGGCACAAGCACCGTAAAAATCGCCAGAACCGTCAGGCACAGCGAAAGAATCGTGTTGATGCCTTTTTTGCGGGCAAAGAGAATCACAAGCGCGATGAAAAGCGCCGTGAGCAGCAGCAGGGGAGTGGTGCGCATGTAGTTATAAAAGATATAGCCCGTTTCCCCACTGGCCTCCTCCTCCACAAGAAGCAGCACGCTGTCGCCCCGCCCGACACCGGTGTGGTCCGTGGCATAGGCGCTGTCGATCTCCTGGACGCAGTGGATGGTCTCATTTTTCAGCGGGCCCCGGCTGAGAACGCGGGCCTCGAAGCGGATCGTCGTCAGCGTCAGGTCGTTCTGTTCGCCGTAATCGCTGGACTCCTCCGCGAGCATATGGAGCACCCTGGCCGCAATGATACTGTAATCCCCCTGGGGGTTAAAAATCCGCTGCCCGCCCATGGCAACGCGGTTCCCCGCCAGGAGGAAGCCCAGGGACAGCAGCAGGGTGATGCCGTAGACGATCCATTGCCTTTGCCGTTCTTCTGTGATCTGTTTCATAGCGCGCCGCCCTACCTGTTTTGATAGGCCAATTATACGCCATGAAGAAAGGCTTGTCAAGAACGGGAGCGCCTGCCGCCCCCCAGCAGCAGCCAGGCCACAGCCAGCAGCAGCGCAAGCGCCAGGAGGGTATAGACCGTGAACCCTTGACGCAGCACAAAAAAACAGCCGAACTGATAGACGAGAAACGAGGCCCCGTAGGCGAAGGCTGTCTGATAGCCCAGCGCGAAGAGCGTCCAGCGCAGGGAGGCCATCTCCCGGCGCAGGGCGCTGACCGCGGCGACACAGGGCGCGCACAGCAGATTGAACAGCAGAAACGAGTAGCCCGAAAGCGGCGTAAAGGCCTCCCGAAAGCCGTGCCAGAGCTCCGCCGCTCCGCCCTCGTGAGAGAAGCCATAGAGGATTCCCAGGGTGGATACCGCGTTTTCCTTGGCGAGAAAGGCGGTCGCCGTGGCCGCCACAGCCTGCCAGCCGCCAAAACCCAGCGGCGCGAACAGCCAGGCGGCGGAGCGCCCCGCCCGGGCGAGAAGACCCTCCGAAAGCGTTCCGGTCAGCGTAAGCTCCCCATCCTTCCAGGCGGCGGAGGAAAGGAACCATACCAGCATGGAAGAAAGCAGTATCACCGTTCCGGCCTTTTTGAGGAAGGAAAGGCTGTGCTCCCATACGCCGCGCGCCAAATGGCGCAGCGGGGGCAGGCGGTAGGGCGGAAGCTCCAGCACGAAGGGCGCGTCGTCCCGGGGGAATACCCGCAGCTTTCGCAGCAGCGCCCCGGAGACCAGCACAGCGGAAATCCCCGCGAAATAGACGCTGGGCGCGACCCACCAGGCTCCGCCGAAGAGTGCCCCGGCGATGAGCGCGATGATGGGCAGCTTCGCGCTGCAGGGCAAAAAGGTGCAGCTGATCATCGCGACGCGGCGCTCCCGCTCGTTTTCGATGGTGCGGGTGGCGAGAATGCCGGGCACACCGCAGCCGGTGGCCAGCAGCAGGGGCATAAAAGAGCGGCCCGAAAGCCCGAAACGGCGAAACAGCCGGTCCAGCAAAAAGGCGATGCGCGCCAGATAACCGCAGCCCTCCAGAAAGGCAAGGCAGAAAAATAGCAGCAGCATCTGCGGCACAAAGCCCAATACCGCGCTCATGCCGGCCAGAAGGCCGTCCAGCAGCAGGGCGGAAAGCCAGGGGCTAAGCGCCCACTGCGCGAAAAGCCGCTCCAGCCAGAGCGACAGGCCGGATAAGCTCTGGCCCACAGCGTGCGAAAGCCACGCCCCCAGCGTCGAAACGGATATGTAGTAGACCAGGAGCATGAAGAAGGCAAAGATCGGCAGCGCCAGAACGGGATTGGTCAGCAGGCGGTCAATGCGCTGGCTGGGCTCGGGGCGCTGGTTCTTTTGCAGGCAGCGGCGCGCGAGTACGCCGATCTGGTCATAGCGCCCCCCCGCGATGACGCTGTCTCCCTCCCTGTTTTCCGGGAAAATGCCCGGATGCTCCCGCGCCGCGATCGGATCCCGCTCATACAGCTTGATCGCGGTAAATCTCCGCAGCCGCGATGGGACATGCCGGGGCAGGCGGGCCTCCAGCGCGGCGAGCTCGCCCTCGGCCACGGCGCTGAAGCGGCTCCAGGGCTTTGGCGGGGGCTGCGCGGCAAGCGCCGGCAGCCGGCGGAGCAGCTGGGGCACCCCCAGGCCCCGCAGAGCCGAAATCCGCACAACGGGGCAGCCCAGCGCCTTCGACAGCGTTTCCAGCCGCAGCAGGTCGCCCCGTTTTTCCAGCACATCCATAAAATTCACGGCCACAAGCATGGGGATTCCCAGCTCCAGCAGCTGTGTGGTTAAATAAAGATTGCGCTCCAGATTTGTGCCGTCTACCAGGTTCAAAACGGCTTCCGGGCGCTGGCGGAGCAAAACATCCCGGGTAATGATTTCCTCCGGCGAAAACGGCGACAGCGAATAGATCCCAGGCAGGTCCAGCAGCGTTACGTCCGGCGCGCCGCGCAGACGGCCCTCTTTTTTTTCGACCGTCACGCCCGGCCAGTTGCCCACGGACTGGTTCGAGCCGGTAAGAGCGTTGAACAGCGTGGTTTTGCCGCAATTGGGGTTGCCAACCAGGGCAATGGACCGCGAGGCCTTGCGCATGGGAATTCCGCCTTTCCGCAAAGGATGTCCTCTTCCTTCCATATGCGAAAAGGCGGAAAAAAATTCTTCGGCCGTTATGATCCTGCGTGGGGCGGGGTTGATTGTATAAAATAAATTATTTTTGTGGCCTGTTGTTTGTGGTTATTGTGCGCACGCGAGACCATGCGCGACTACACTCGCGAGTGTAGTCGCGCATGGTCTCGCGATCATCTCTTGTCTCTCTACTCTTCCTTGAACGCCCGCAGCGTTTTGACGCCGCCCAGAACCAGCGCGGCCATGGCGCAGCCCAGGGCGATGCTGTGCCCAATAGACAAAGCGCGGGCAACGGACATGGCGCGGCGGCTCAGACGCAGGGCTTTGGATGTCTCAATCATGGAATTTCTCGCTCCTTTGCTATGATTATTTTCGCGCCAAGGCTCATTCCCCCACCAGAAGCACCCCGTGGGCAATGGCCGGAATCGTCTCGCTTTGCATGGGCGAAATCGCCGAAAGCAACGCGCCCGTGCCCAGAAACAGCACGCGTTTGAGCTCGCCGCGCTCCAGCTTCGGCAAGGCATCGGCGCAGAGCACGGCAGCGGAGCAGCCGATGCCCGAACCGCCCACGCCCGCGTCCTGCCTGGCCGTGTCATACAACAGCACGCCGCAATCCTGGTGCACCGGCGAAACATCCAGCCCCGCCTCTTTCCGCACAAGCCCGCGGAACAGCGTGGAACCGATTTCCCCCAAATCCCCGGTGAGAATCTGGTCATAGTCCGCGGGCGATGTTTTGGTATCCCGCAAAAAGCGGATAAGGGTATCCGCGGCGGCGGGAGCCATGGCGGCGCCCATCTCGTTGGCGTCATTGACGCCGAGATCCATCACGCGCCCGAAAATCACCTGGGATACATGGGCGCTGTGGGCGGAAAGCGCGTTGCCCTCGTCCGTATCGATCACCACGGCCCCGGCGGCTGTCGCCGTGCGCTGGGCCGTGGGCGTAGGCTGCCCGCCGTATTCCAGGGGGAAGCGGAACTGTTTTTCCGCCGAGCAAAAGTGGGAGGAGGCCGCCGCCATTGTGCGCCGGAAGCCGCCGCCGTCCACAGACAGCGCGGCCAGGGCCAGGGCCAGCGCGAAGGTGGAGCAGGCGCCGTATACCCCCGCCAGAGGCATGCTGTAGTCCCGCTGGGCGAAGCTCGTGGCGGTGCATTGGTTGAGCAGGTCCCCGCCAAAAAAGAGCTCAATCTCCTCCGCCTTGCGCTGCGAGGCCACCAGGGCGCGTACAATCGCGGCCAGCTGCAGGCGTACCTCGGCTTTTTCCCAGGAGCTTTCGTCAAATTTGGGCTCCGGGAAGATGTCGTCCAGCTGTTGGCCCAGCGGGCCCTCGCCCTCAATAGTGCCGCCGATGGCGGCGCGTCCCGCGATAAAGGGCCGTGAGGGCAGCTCAACCGTATATTTTCCGACACGTCTGGGCATTCGGGATCGCTCCTATCTGATAAAGAAATAATATATCACGCCATACAGCGTACAGACCGCGCTGCCATAGACCAGCACCGGGCCCGCCAGGCGGAACAGGTTCATGCCTACCCCGAGAATCCGGCCCTCGCTCTGGAATTCCATGGCCGGCGAAACGATGGAATTGGCGAAGCCCGTGATCGGGACGCCAAGACCCGCCCCGGCGTGCTTCGCCAGCCTGTCATAAAGGCCGAAGGCGGTGAAGACAGCGGTGAGCACGATGAGAGTGACGGGCACCATAGCGCGCGCCTGCTCCTCGGACATCCGCAAATGCTTGAAAAACAGCGAAAGGCCTTCGCCAAACGCGCATACCGCGCCGCCTATCAAAAAACTGAGCGCCCAGTTCTTCAGGTGCGTGCTGGGAGGTGAAGCCAGCTTGACCATATTTTGATACTGCGTCTTGTCTGTTTTCATCTTGGAATACGCCTCCGTTCCGGGCTTAGCTTTCCCGCCTTTTGATTGAATAGTCTTTCGATTGAAAAAATTCGATTGAATAATTTCGATTGCATAATTTCGAAAAAATATTGCTGGGAAAAATTACTGAGATCACAGTATCGCGAAATAATTATACGTAATGCCCTTGTTCAGCCAGACCACGGAGTTTTGCAGCACCTCCCTGCCAACCGTGAAGCCCGTCTGTGTGATCGACATCGCGCAGTTTGTGTAGTTGGTGCTCTCTCCCCGGATAGCGAAGCCGAAGAGCTGCTCCACCGGCACGCTGCTGCCGGATTCGTATACGGCGGGAAAGCTGGACGGAAAAACGAACACCGCCCGGGCCCGCGCGCCGATCTCCACCGTCTGCGAGGACGTGGTGCTTCCGTTGCCGGGATAGGTTCCCATGCGGAAGGGCCCGCCGAGCCAGTCCTTCTCCCCGGATGTCAGATGGATATCCTCATTGCCGATATGCGAGCCGCACAGCAGCTCCTTCTGCAAAAATGAGCCCAGGCTCAGCCCCGTGCTCACCGCGGGGCAGAAATCGGCGACGATCTGCGCCCAGGCCTCCAGCACGAAGGCGTCGGTGTCCCGGTGCGCGGTCACGCTGCCGCAGCCCGAGGCCTCGACGTTGAGATCGCTGGCAAAGGTGATCATGTCCAGCACGCTGGTGAAGATATCGTGACAGCGGTCACCGCCCTCCGCGAAGGGCACATGGACGCTCAGCCGCAAACGCACCGCGGCGCTGCGGCAGTATTCCTGGCGCTCCAGCACGCCGTCATTGTTTTCCACAAATTTATCCGTGATCCGCACGGAATCGAGGCCCACGGCCACCAGGGCGTCGCGCAGCGGCACCGCCTTGTTCGCCGCGGGATATTCCGTTAAAAAACCGATGCCTTCGAGAGCCTCCTGCTGGTCCAGCCATTCCGCGATGGCGCTGGGCATCGCGCTGATCGCGCTGTTCATATGTGTTCCTCCTTTAAATTTTTGAGGAGTTAAATTTGAGAATTTAAATTTTTGAACCCCTACGGCTTATTCTACCATGCTTCTGATAATCGCCCAAATGTGGCTTGGCGTGTCGCCGCAGTAGACCCGTTCCGCCCGGTCGACGGTGTAGCGCTCGTCGCCGCACTGGATCCACAGCTCGCGGCCCAGCTGAGTCAGGTCGTGCTCCGGCGGGCCGAGATAGAGATAATACCCCTCCCGGTTGAAGCCGATGCGGGTGTTGATTCCGCCGAGGTACATCTTATTCTTATAGCGCAGCGGCTGGATAAACGCGCCGAAGTGCTCCGTCTGCCAGTTGTCGGGCAGGCACAGCCGCACCTGCCGCCCAAAGCGCTCCATCGCCTGCTTGATTTCTTTTATTTCCTGCATGTATGTTCTCCTATCTTCGCTTCCATATCGCGCCGTGCACGCCGAAGCCCGTGTCGCGCAGCAGCTCGCGGATCGCCTCAAGGGCGGCGACGCGCAGCTGCTCCGCCTGCTCCAGCCTCTGCTTCGTCAGCTGCGCCGTTCCCTGCTTCGTCACCGTGATATCCCCGGCCTTGAAGGTGGAGATATCCTCCTCGCCGGCGGCGGTTTCCCGCAGCAGCATCGTGCAGTAGGCCATACAGGCCGCGGCGCGGTCAACGCGGGGATCCTCGGCGTAGACGGGGCGCTTGAGCTGCGGGCGCAGCTGGGCCAGGGCGGCGTTGCAGAAGGGCAGCGCCTCCCGCGCGGTATCGTCGTCAAGCTCCGTGAGCAGCCGAAGCTGCCCCAAAACGGTCCATTGGCTCATGGGAACCTCCTTTTTTTGAATCAGAAATAACAAATTTCAGTTGATAACCAGGGCAGTTGATAATCAGGAGGCGGAACCTCCGCCCCGCCTCCCCGCTTTTTTCATCCTGTGTTTTCAACGAGCTATCAAAACCGCGTTTGCGGATTGACGCTTACTGCAGCACCTTCGCGGCGCCGGGGAAGAGCTTGGCGAAGCCCACGGTGGCGCTGATCGCCGCGCGGTCGAGCTGGCGGTCGATGAGCTTGTCGTAGTCGGTGACGATCTCGCCGGCCTTCACCATCTCAAGGGCGCAGTTTTTGTCCAGGGCAACGATTTTGCCCGCGGGCACGGCGGCGGACTTGATCAGCTCCGCCCCCAGCGGGGTGATCATGCGGCCTGCGCCATGAAAATTGAGCCCCGCCGCGGCGTCGCGCATCTCGTCCAGGGCAAGGAGCTCCTCCATCTGGGCGGCGGACGCCAGAATAGTCGTCATCTCGAAGGGGTCGAAGCTGTTCCACAGGCTGATGAGATCGGCGTAGGCGATATTGCCACCCGACATACTGACCGTGCCGGCGGTGGTGCCGGAGCTGCCGTCGCCGTTGATGAGGACATCCACCGCGTCGGCCAGCAGGGTCTTGGCGATGGTCGCGCCGATATGGCGCAGGGTGACGGTGAAGAGGTCCAGGCGGTGAAAGCGAACAGCCTCATAGGAGGCGGAAAGCAGGCGGCCGCGCTTCTTCATGGTCACCAGGCTCTCCTTGGTGCGCAGCGTGGTTTCGGGCAGTGAAT
>Ga0099364_10004726_pt1 | contig 20544 bp, 17 predicted proteins | sample TergutTh196P3_FD_73070 | JGI IMG/M metagenome (GOLD analysis project Ga0099364, IMG submission 73070) | Microcerotermes parvus P3 segment gut microbial communities from Pointe-Noire, Republic of the Congo - Th196 P3 | ecosystem: Host-associated > Arthropoda: Insects > Digestive system > Gut ... | reverse complement strand
CCACTTCGCCTTGCGACTTTAGTCGATTGCGATTTGAACTTGCCACTTTAGTGGCTTAGTGAAATCGACAGCGCAGCAAAGCGGAGATAGAGCGAATGGATAACGAAGCTTTGCTACGGTGTGACCTCATATCGAAGATGTTAAGCAGACTGTTGTAGCTTTAGTTGCGTACAGGTTGCTTAGCTGTTACACCTAGAGGTTATACCCTAAATTCAGTGGCGAGTTACCCTTTTATCAGTCGCTTTGCCTTTTGCTCTTGCAGGGTTCGCCTGCTAAGCAAACGGACAACGTAGCGTAGCGAAGATAGCGACTAGAGAAAATGGACAAATGTTTTACGAAACTCCCACTGAATAAGTCTTGACTTCATTTTTTACTAGCTCTTATCAATCATGCTCATATTTTGATATAACTGAATTCGTACGATTAGAAATGAGCGAAAAAAGATAAATCTCCGTGCTTTCAGTACTACGCTGTCCGGCTTATGTTGCTTTCGTACAAAGAGCCAAATGGCATTTTTCATCATTTCTTGTCAATCGTGCTCACATCTTGGTATAACTGAGTTCGCAACACCAGAAGCTATGAGAGAAGATAGCTCCGCTGTCCATTCTCGCTACATCGCTGAAGCGATGAGTCGAAGTGGCAACTGGAACCTGCTCTTTGAGCAGAACCACATTTTCCTATCTCTCTCCGCTTCTTGACGGTGTTGCTTACATCTTGATATAATAGTTTCATGAAAAATATTGTCACTGCTAGAGCGCATACGAATATTGCGCTGATTAAATACTGGGGAAAGTCAAATATTGGCCTTAATCTTCCAACAACGAGTTCTTTGTCAATGACGTTAGATTCTTTTTATACAACGACTTCAGTGAAGTTCACCGATAGGGCTACTGACAGCTTGATTTTAAATTCTGTCAGTGCTGACAGCACTCGTATCAGTAAGTTTTTGGATATGATGCGCACTCAATACGGTGATTTTCCAAAAATTTCAGTGACTTCTAAAAATCATGTACCAACTGCTGCAGGATTGGCTTCAAGTGCTTCAAGTTTTGCTGCCTTGACTGCAGCAATGTTTGGAATTTTGGAGCTGGAAAAAAATGAACAAGAAATGTCCAGAATTGCTAGACGAGGCTCTGGGTCAGCTTCGCGCTCTATTTTTGGAAACTTCGCAGTGTGGAATAAAGGATGGGATGATGCATCGTCTTATGCCGAGTCTTTCTATAATCAAGATATCGGTTTATCTATGATTGTTGCTGAGATTTCGACTGACCAGAAGAAAATGTCTTCAACAAAAGGAATGCAACTTGCTCAAACAGCTCCTACCTACAGTACATGGGTAAAAAAATCAGCGCTTCAACTTGAAGAGATGAAATCAGCAATTATTCAAAAGGATATTGAAAAAATTGGTCTCATTGCTCAAGACAATGCGTTAGTAATGCACGAACAAAATCGGTTATGCAAAATACCCTTTGACTATTTTACTAATCAAACAAGACGAATTATTGATTTTACCAATCACTGTTACAACAGCGGTTTGCTCGCATTTGTCACTATTGATGCAGGGCCAAATGTAAAAATTATAACAGATAGAGCAACTGAGCAGGAACTCTTGGCACAATTTCGTGCTGAATTTCCAGAAATGACTTTTGATGTAGCTCACGCTGGAGGCGGCTATGAATATCTCTAATAAAGCTGTTACGGTAAGAGTGCCAGGTAAGCTGTTCTTTGCGGGAGAGTATGCTGTGACGCGTCCTAATGGACTTGCGCTTGTCACAACAATCGAAACAGATTTTGTTGTGACGATTTCCAAAAGTGAAGGAAAATCGCGTTTACACACTAATGTCAACCTTCCTGACTTTGAATTTATGCTCGCTCATATAAGCTTTGACAAAGCAAATATGTGGAATTTTGCACTGACAGCTCTTTTGAAAACGTTGTCAGCACAAATAAGAAATCTGTCAGTACTGACAGAAGAAATTTGTGTGGAAATACAAAGTGAAATGGGCTTTGGGGTGCAAAAAAAAGGCTATGGTTCAAGTGCCTCCGTTGTTTGTGGTATGGTCAATGCAGTAAACGAATATTTTGGTTTGGAGCTTACTCTGGAGGAACGTTTTGAAATCGCAGCAACCACGCACTTTGAGGTTCAAGGCAGCGGTTCAATGGGTGATATTGCAGCAATTATGTATGGTGGGAGTGTTTTTTACCAAAATCATCATCGAGTTATTCCTGTAGAAATTCCATGGAAAACTTATGTTCTTCAAACGGGAAAATCAGCGAAAACGAGTGAAAAGCTAAAAATTGATTTATCAGAAGATTTTTTTGTCGCATCAGATGAATTAGTCATTGAGATTGCCACAGCAATTGATATCAATGATTTTGAGTTATTTAAAGAAAAATTACTCGAAAATCAGTTGCTTTTATTAAAAAATATTCCAGATGGCTACATGACTTATAAATTGTCAGTAGGTTTAAATTTGGTAAATAGTCATCCTGAATTAGCTGGCAAGATTTCAGGAGCAGGATTTGGTGAGAATATTATTATCTTTGCAAAAAGTGATGAAAACATTGATGAACTGCGGGAAAGATTAAAGAATTATGAAATCGAATTGATAGAATCAAAGATTTCAATGAGAAATAAATAATGAAAAACGAAAAAGACATTCACCAACATCGTAAAGATGAACATCTTTCATTGGCCATTAAATATTGGAAAGAGGGAAGAAATCAGACTTCTGGTCTGGCTTTTTCTGATTTGCGCCTGATTCCCAATACACTTCCAGAACTTGCAATAGACGATATTGACTTGACGACAGAACTTTTTGGTGCAAAATTCGACTTTCCGTTTTATATTGAAGCCGTGACAGGCGGTACTGAGCGATGCGATAAGATTAATCAACAGTTTGCGCAAGTGGTTAAAAATCAAAATCTTGCAATGGCAGTTGGCTCTCAGTCTATCGCGCTAAAATTTCCAGAGCTTGCCAGCGGATTCAAAAAAGTTCGTGAAATTAATCCAAATGGTTTCTTATTTGCTAATCTTGGTGCGGGACATTCACTGGAAAATGCTAAACGAGCAGTTGATATGATTTCGGCTGATGCATTAGAAATTCATGTGAATACAGCACAAGAACTACCAATGGATGAAGGAGATAGAAGTTTCTATTGGTTAGAAAATATTAATGAGATTGCTACAAAATTAGAGGTTCCTGTTGTTGTAAAAGAAGTTGGTTTTGGTATTTCTCAGAAAACATTTAGACAACTTTCTGAAACAGCTATTTCAGCAATTAATGTTGGTGGCAATGGCGGGACAAATTTTGCTTGGATTGAACGCAGGCGCGGGAAAAATGAGTTTAACATTGATGAATTTGGTTTATCAACAGTAGAAAGCTTGTTTGAGGCAAAGTTTGCTGACAATAAAAAACCGTTGATTGCAACAGGAGGAATTTCCTGTGCGCAAGATATTCTGAAAAGCTTGATTTTAGGCGCAAAAATGACAAGTTCAGCTGGTTTCATCCTGTCAGTACTGATGGAATCGGGTTCTGAAGCTGTAGAACAGATGTTGAAAAATTGGAAGCAAGATTTGGAAAAGCTTTGTGTGCTGACAGGTTCGAAATCACTGACAGAGCTTCAAACAGTAGAGTTACTATACTCAACGAACACATTGAATTTCATTCAACAACGAAAATAAGCAAATTATTTGGAAATGGAAGCGAAATCAACTATAATGTGAATAGAATTAAAATAAAATGAAGAGCTGAAATTCACAATAGAGTGAACAGTTCCCCATATTTTAAAGGAGAATGACCATGGCATTTACATTACCTGAACTTCCATACGCACACAATGCGCTTGAACCTTTCTTTGACGAAGAAACAATGCGTCTCCATCATGGAAAACACCATCAAACTTATGTGAATAATCTTAATGCAGCGATTGAAAAGCATAATGAACTTGATGACAAAACACTTGAAGAATTGCTTACAAACTTAGACACGATTCCTGAAGACATTCGTACTGCCGTTCGTAACAATGGTGGTGGTCACTTGAATCACTCAATGTTCTGGGAATGGCTCTCACCAAATGGTGGTGGTGTTGCAACAGCAGAAATCGGTGATGCGATTACAGCGAAATTTGGTTCATTTGAAGAATTCAAACTTCAATTTAAGGCAGCTGCAACTGGACGTTTCGGTTCTGGTTGGGCATGGCTTGTTGTTAAAGATGGTGAACTTGCGATTACATCGACTGCAAACCAAGATAATCCAATTTCAGAAGGTGCAAAACCAATTCTTGGTCTTGATGTTTGGGAACATGCATACTATCTCAAATATCACAATGTTCGTCCTGACTACATTGAAGCATTCTTCAACCTTATCAATTGGGATAAAGTGAATGAGCTTTATGCAGCAACTAAATAAAGATAAAAAATACTGATAGGATTTCTGTCAGTATTTTTTTGTTCTGTCAGTAATCATCACCATAAAAATGATCAAATGCGAGTTCCAAATCATGCTGAGCTAGTGCTAAAATCTCTTGTTCAGGTAGAAAAGCGGTACCCTCTGCACGAATGATGTCAAAAGAGTTATAACCCATTATCTCAGAAAAAATCGTTTTGAGATACTGTGGTGCAAAGTCGATATTTTTGTAAAAATCGTTGTTGGTATAGATGGAACCACTAGCAAAAAGAAGTAAAGCGCGATAGTCATTCGTCATCAAACCAACCGAAACTTTGCCATTTGGGAGTGGCGTATCCAGATAACGAAAGGTTTCGCGTGCAATCATAAGATTGTCAATATAGTCTTTCATACGCGAAGTTACATTAAAATTATGCAAAGGAGAAACTAGGACCAAGCGATGGTGTGCTTTGAGTTGTCTGAGGAGAGCTTCTGACTGATTAGCAAGTGCTAATTCTTGCTCAGTGAGAGGCTCTCTTGCTTCTTGTTTGTTCCAAAGCGTTAGGAGATTTCCTTCTTCAATACGAGGAATATCATTTTCGTAAAGATTGAGAATGGTCAAGTCTTGCTCGGGAAAGGTTTCAGCAAATTTCTTTTCAAATAAGTCTTGAAGCTGGTTTGAAAAATGACTGTGATTTTCAAAATCGGGATGGGCATTAATCAATAAAGTTTTCATCTAAAAAATCCTCTTTTCTTGTGATAAGATAAGTATAGCTCTCAAAGGTGCCAAAATAAGACACCAATAAAATGAAAGAGAAAATTTTGAAAGGAATTTCGTTCTTCTTGAAGTCATGAAAAGATAGCTTTGCTGCCTATTTTTTCATGAAACCAAGCAGTCGAACTCAAATTTTGTATGAAAAAAGCCGAACGTCTCAACCAAGAACTTATCTTTTTGAGCAATAAACATAGCTTTCAGCTCAAAGATTTGATCAATGAATTTCAGATTTCCAAGCGAACAGCGCTTAGAGATGTGGAAGAGCTAGATCGTATGGGATTACCGCTTTACACGGAGAGTGGACGTTATGGTGGCTATCATTTGCTCACTCAAAAACTCTGGACACCAGTTTACTTTAGTGATGAAGAAGTGGAGGCAATCTTTTTTGCACTCAATGCTTTGAAACTCCTATCTAGTACACCTTTTGAAAAATCTTATTCTCAGATTAAGCAAAAACTTTTGGCAACTTTACCAAAAGAACAACAAGAGAATCTTGAACGGTTGCTAGGAGTTGTCCATTATTATGGGGTAGCTCCAGTCAAGCATCCAGCCTATCTATCGCTGATTTTGCGGGCTATATTGGAAGAAAAAGTACTCCACATGATTTATCATCAGCATGGGAGAGAAATTATTGACCTACAAATCTACGAACTATTTTATCGGGATGGGATTTGGTTTTGTAGTGCCTATGAAATGAATCAAGAGAAATGGGGAACTTATCGTTGTGATGACATGGTAGATTGTGAGTGGGCGGAGGGATTTCAAACCTATTCACTTGAGGAGCTCAAAGATTTTCAAGAGAGATATGAAAATAACTATCACAACATCCCTTTTAGGTGTCGCTTGACAGAGTTTGGTCGAGAATTGTTCTTAAAGCACCATTATCCTAATATGTTTTTAAAAGAAATAGAGGGAGTCAGCTATCTCACAGGTGGGTACAACGCGAGCGAGCTTGGTTACATGACGCACTATCTCTGCTCTTATGGTCAGCACTTAGTTATCGAATTTCCCGAAAATCTAAAGGTAAGTTATCTGGAACAACTCCGAAAAATGCAGACATTGCAACAATAAAAACAAGTATCTTAAAAGTTTATTTTCTGTTATAATAGGTTGAAGTCCCTTCCATGGATAAAATAAGGTGTAAAGCCGATAAATGAAAGAAAAAAATGAATTTTACAGACTTTAATTTTAAAAAAGAAATCAATCAAACATTGGAAAATATTAATTTTCAAAAACCAACAGAAGTACAGGAAAAATTAATTCCGATTGTGCTTTCTGGACGTGATCTTGTAGGTGAATCAAAGACAGGTTCAGGAAAAACGCATACTTTCTTGCTTCCAATTTTTCAAAATTTAGACATGACATTAAACGAAGTTCAGGCAGTTATTACAGCACCATCAAGAGAACTTTCGACTCAAATTTATAAAGCTGCTCAGGAATTTGTAAAAATCAATCCATCAATTCGAGTATCAAACTTTGTGGGTGGAACAGATAAAGCTAGACAAATCAAGAAATTAGAAAACGGTCAACCACATATTGTTATTGGTACACCTGGACGAATTCATGACCTCATCAAGTCTGGAGCTTTGATTGTTTATACCGCAAATACGTTTGTCGTAGATGAAGCAGATATGACACTCGATATGGGATTTTTATCAGATGTTGATAATATTGCATCAGCTTTTGGCAAGAAGGTTCAAATGTTGATTTTCTCAGCAACAATCCCTCAAAAATTACAACCTTTTCTCAAAAAATATTTGCACAACCCAGTGATGCAAACGATTGCTAATAAAACAGTGATCTCAGATACTATTGAAAACTGGCTTGTTTCAACAAAAGGAGCCTCTCACAATCAACTTTTGTTACAAATTTCCCAAGCGATTAATCCTTATATGGCAATGATTTTTGCCAATACCAAAGGTCGGGTTGATGATATCCATCATTTCCTTGTAAGCAATGGAATTAAGGCGGCAAAAATTCATGGTGATATTCCTCCACGGGAACGCAAACGTATCATGAACAGTATCAAAAATCTTGATTATCAATATGTTGTTGCAACTGATATTGCTGCGCGTGGTATTGATATTGAAGGAGTCAGTCATATCATCAATGATGAGATTCCAAAAGATCTTACTTTCTTCGTGCACCGTGTTGGTCGTTCAGGACGTAATGGATTGACAGGAACAGCGATTACTCTATACAGTCCATCTGATGATTCAGCGATTCGCGAAATAGAAAAAATGGGTGTCACTTTCCAACCTAAAGCTGTAAAAAACGGTGAAATTGTTGACAGTTATGACCGTGACCGCCGTGAAAAGCGTGAGAAAAAACGGGACGAAATCTCATTGGCTACCAGAGGGGCATTAGCCAAAGGTAAAAAGAAAGTTAAGCCAGGCTATAAAAGAGCTATCAAATGGCAAATCGAAGAAGAAAATAAGAAAAAACGCCGTGCAGAACGTAATAAAAATGCACGCAAACAACGTGAAAGTCGTAAACAAAGTTTTTAACCTAGTAAATGCATGTTATCTCCGCCCTTTAGGCTACGCTGTCCTCTATTCGTGTGCAAGCATAGCTTGCAACGGTAGAGGCAAAGCAATCAGACAAACTGGCAATCTCTGATTTCGTTCTACTACCCTAGAGTCTTAGCGTTAGTACTTAAATTTCAGGGACAGAGTGACCTTATATGTTGGTAACATTGGTTGGAGAAAGCATCTCCCACCAATGAAGGAATCACTTCAATTTATGATGAAAAAAATATTAAAAATTTTCTTTGCTATCATTAGTCTAGGAATTATCTATGCCGTAATTTGTCTAGGATTGGTGCTGACAAAAATCAATACTCGTCCGTCAGTGCTGACAGGCTATCAGACTATTCTAATCTTAGGAAGTAAAATTGATGGAAACAACTTACAACATTCTAAACCGGCTCAGATGACTAGAAATCGATTAGATGCAGGGATAAAGTTAGCAAAACTTAATCCGGAAGCTAAAATCATTGTTACAGGTTATAAAGCTTCAAATGAAAATGTTAATGAGTCTGCTGGTATGGCAAAGTATTTAGAGGATAATTCTGTCAGTGCTGACAGAATCATAAAAGAGCCAAAAGCACGTAATACCTATGAAAATTTACGCTATTCAAGTCATTATTTTAAAGGTAAAGTTATCTTAGTGACTAGCGATTTTCATTTAGAACGAAGTTTAGTTTTAGCTGAAAAACAACATTTGATTCACATTTCAGGATTTGCGGCAAAAACGACCTTAAAAAATAAGTTGGAGATTATGAGTGCTTATTTTCATGAAACGTTAGGACTAGGACGAGCTTTGATTCTTGGTCATTAACATGAGTTAGCTTACTTAATAAGTATTATTTAATTTCATATATTCTACACGAGAGGAAAAATATGTTTCAGCCTGAACAAATAAGTAAATTAAACGATCTCGAAACACTTGTATTTGATTTTATTATTAAATCACCTGAGCAGGTACAGCAGATGACTATTCGAGATTTAGCAAGTCATGTTCATGTTTCAACTTCTACAATTGTTCGTCTTTGTACCAAGCTTGGCTTTGAAGGTTGGGCAGATTTAAAATTTTATCTAAAAAATCAGACACGTGAAAAAACACCAGAGGAACAGCATTACGATAATATGCTTGAGTTCAATATGTTTCTCAGGAGAATGAATACAGATGCTTACCAATCTCGATTAAACAGAGCTGCACAAATGATTTCAGAAGCGGATTATACTGTATTTTTAGGATTAGGCACGTCAGGCTCTTTGAGCGATTATGCAACAAAATATTTTGTTAATACAGGACTTCGTAGTTTTGTGATAACAGACCCATTTCAAGCGATTCAAGTAAAAGGGATTGGAAACATTGTAGCGGTTATTTTGTCTGTATCTGGTGAAACAGAGCAAGTAGTTAACAAAGAGCTCGAATTTAAAGCGAGCGGAGCAAAAATTATTTCAATCACAAATCATGAAGATTGTACGGTCGCTAAATTAGCAGACCATCAACTTTCATATCATTTGATTAATGAATGGTCGAAACAATATCCTTTAGGAAATCTAACGACTCAACTTCCTGTATTAGCGATATTAGAGATTCTTGCTCATAAATCAATTGACTACCTTGTTAATAAAGAAAAATAAGTGTTTCATTGTAGCAGTAAAATTCTGTTTCAAAATTAGAAACATATTTTAAGAAAATTTCTGCTTTAGGCGGAAATTTTTTTTACAAAAATGTGAAAAAGCTCAAAAGAATAAGAGTTCTAAAGTATCGTATTTTGTTTTTTTATTGGTTGAATTCCTAGTTTAATCAATTAGATAACGCTTGCATTTCTAAAATGAAAACGTTATAATAATTTCATGGAAACGTTAATATGAGACGTTAAGAAAAGGAGAAATAATTATGGCAGAAAAAGTTATCGCACTCGCATGTGCCGCTGGTATGTCTACTTCATTGTTGGTTTCTAAAATGCAAAAAGCAGCAGCAGAGGGAGGAAAAGATTACGAAATCTTCGCTAAATCAACTGCAGATATTGACAATATGCTCGCTGGAACAGGTTCACCAAAACCAGATGTATTGTTGTTAGGACCACAAGTTGCATTCATGAAGGGTGAAGTTGCCAAAAAGGCAGAAGCAGCAGGTGTTCCTATGGAAGTTATCAAAATGCAAGACTACGGTATGATGCGTGGAGATAAGGTTCTTGCAGCAGCAGAAGCAATTATGAAATAGGATTCAATTTAACAGTTAAAAGTGGGGAGCGTTAAGCTCCTTTGCTATATCTTGGGTTTTGTAATTTGTTTTGACTTTTGAAACAAAAAAACAAGCGATATACAATCAAAAATAAGCGATTTATTGCAAATACTCTGTGATAAATTGACTAAAATGTAGCGAACAATAAAGTTTTGAGCGTCTGAAGTTATGGAGAACCTGATACCAAAATAAGCGCTCTCACATTTTAAAGGAGAAATTATGAGTGATAAATACGAAAATCCAACCAGTGATGAATACATGGGAGTAGTAATGGGAATCATCATGAGTGGTGGTAATGCCAAAGGGTTGGCTTTTCAAGCGATTCAACAAGCTAAAGATGGTGATTTTGAAGCAGCTGAAAATTCATTGAACGATGCAGGAGAACAACTTCGTGAAGCACATGATGTTCAGACAGACCTTTTGACGCGTCTAGCTCAAGGGGAAAAGATTGGTTGGAATCTTTATATGGTTCACGCTCAGGACCACTTGATGAATGCGATTACTTTTAAAGACCTTGCGGTTGAAGTTGTTAATCAAGAAAAACGCATCCAAGCCTTGGAAAATAAATAATTTTTAAAAGTTGCGTCTAACGCAGCTTTTTTATACTAGCTCCACTTTAAAATACAGCAGGATATTATATTACGACTATTCATACACAGTGACTATCCGTTCTATCTCCCTTTTGCACTGCTTCCGAGTTCACTAAGCCATTAGGAGAAACAATTAGCATATCCATTGCTGCTTTAGCATCCTATAAAGCCCGGAAGTTCAAATCGCAATTCAGCAAAGCTTGCAAGACGAAATGGTAAGAGCAAAAGGCAAAGCATTAAGGCGAAAGTGTTTGATACAGGAGTTGGAGTCGCAACCTGTTGGATAACAAGATAAGAAATGTCTCATTCACAGTCATAGAGTGAAGGAGAAGTGTCATCCAATTATAGTTTGTGAGATGAGTTGTTAGTGTGAAAAAATTTTTATCTTATCTTATCTTATCTTATCTTATCTTATCTTATCTTATCTTATCTTATCTTATCTTATCTTATCTTATCTTATCTTATCTTATCTTATTTTTAAATAGTTTATAGTAAATCTTATCCAAATCACAAAAGGAGGAAAATATGAGTTTTTTTGGGAATGTTGATTTTCAAAAACTGACCTACACAGAGCGTATAATCTATAGTTATCTACGTGATAATGTTGATAAAATTCCATACCTACATATTCGGGACATTGCCTCAGAAGCTCATGCTGGAACTTCGAGCGTCATGCGGTTGGTACATAAGATGGGATACAATTCTTATACAGAATTTAAAGAATATGTGACCAAGAAAAAACAACTTGAAGAAGTAGAACCTAGTGCCTCAACACCGTTTTCTTTAGATATTTTTCCAGAAAACTTCGAGCAACGTTTGGGTGAATTAGCACATCGAATCATGGAGAGCGATAATATTATATTTACAGGAGTGGGTTCCAGTGGCCTGATTTGTGACTATGCAGCCAGAAGACTTGCAGGAGTTGGAATTAATACTTTTTCATTTAGTGATGTGACTTATCCTATCACTTCAAAACTCCGTAACACGACAAATACATTAGTGATTGCACTGTCTATTTCAGGAGAAACTAATGAGATTATTGAGGTATTAAATAGTTTACGACCAAATAAAGATGTCTATATCTCGTGTATCACGCCAAAACTAAGTTCAACTATTGCCCAGTTGAGTGATTTTGTACTTAATTATCGTGTCACTGAACGCAGAATTAACACACATTATGATTTGACAAGTCAGCTTCCGACGGTATATCTTGCTGAAAGACTTACTGATTTGGTATATGAATTATCTGAGTAAAAGCCAAGCCTGGCTTTTTTATTTTCTGTTTTGGCTAATAAGCCAGCAATAATTTGTAGAAAAATTGAATGAAACGAGGATTTTATCAAAAATATCTGTTCCAAAAGATTAGAATCATAAAACAAAATAACATTAAAAATAGATGACAAAAATAACACAAAGTCCTAAAACTACGAGTTTAAGAATAGTTTAAGATGACATTTTTTGGTACAAGATAATTCAAAATTGGCACGAAACCTAATTAATGAAAACGCTTTGAATTTAATGGGAAATACTTGATAAGAAAGCGTTTTAATAATACAATGAAGATGTGAAAAATATGAATGGAATATAAATATTGTTTGCTGGACAAGCTTTATAGACCATTTGAAAAGTAAAGGAGACTGTTCTAATATGAACAATTTTATTCAAACAAAAATCATGCCTCCAATGATGAAATTTTTGAATACACGTGCTGTTACAGCAATCAAAAATGGTATGATTTATCCAATTCCATTTATCATCATTGGTTCGGTATTCTTGATTCTTGGACAATTACCATTCCAAGCAGGTCAAGATTTCATGAACAAAATTAAGCTTGGCCCCCTATTCTTACAAATTAATAATGCTTCATTCGGTATTATGGCGTTGCTTGCCGTATTTGGGATTGCCTATGCTTGGGTACGCGATGCAGGGTATGAAGGCGTGCCTGCTGGTTTGACTGGTGTGATTGTTCACATCTTGCTTCAACCAGATACTGTCCATCAAGTAACAAGTGTTACTGACCCAACAAAAACTTCAACTGCTTATCAAGTCGGTGGTGTCATTGACCGTGCCTGGCTTGGTGGTAAAGGGATGGTTCTTTCAATCATCGTAGGGCTTTTAGTAGGTTGGATTTACACAGGATTTATGCGTCGTAATATCACAATCAAGATGCCAGAGCAAGTACCAGCAAACGTTGCGGCATCATTCACAGCCCTTGTTCCTGCGGGAGCAATTATTACTTTGGCCGGTGTTGTTCATGGTATCACAACAATTGGCTTTAATACAACTTTTGTCGAATTGGTTTATAAATGGATTCAAACACCATTGCAACACGTAACTGATGGTCCTGTCGGGGTATTTGTTATTGCCTTTATGCCAGTATTTATCTGGTGGTTCGGTGTGCATGGTGCTACAATCATCGGTGGTATCATGGGTCCATTGCTTCAAGCAAATGCTGCTGATAACGCTGCACTTAATAAAGCGGGTCATCTTGATCTTGCTCATGGTGCGCATATCGTTACTCAATCATTCATGGACCAATACTTGACAGTTACTGGTTCTGGGTTGACCATTGGTCTTGTTGTATTCTTACTTATTGGTGCAAAATCTGTTCAAGGTAAGACACTTGGTAAGATGGAAATTGGACCTGCGGTCTTTAACATTAATGAACCTGTGTTATTTGGTCTTCCAATCGTTTTGAACCCAATCCTCGGTATTCCATTTATCTTGGCACCTTTGATTTCAGGTATCTTGACATATCTAGTTATCTATCTTGGTATTATTCCTCCGTTTAATGGGGCAGTAATTCCTTGGACAACTCCTGCTATCTTATCTGGCTTACTTGTTGGTGGATGGCAAGGTATGGTGTGGCAAATTATCATGCTTGCAATGACAGTTGTCCTTTATTGGCCATTTGCTCGTGCCTATGATAATGTCTTACTCAAAGAAGAAGCTGAAACAGAATCAGAACTTCATGCTGCAGAATAGTTTTTAAGGTAAAAAAGAGATGAGCTCAAGTATATCTTGGGCTTGTCTTATTAAGAAATAAAATTCAACCAAGCAAGTGTCTGCTAATCCCTCCCTCTCTTTTAGGTGGAGGGCTAAGCAGCACTATCTACGCTGTCCATTCGCTCTATCTCCGTTTCACTGCGCTGTCGATTCTCGCTACGGTACGGACGTGCCTAGTCGAAGTCGCAACTCGCTAAAGCGATAAGGCGAAATGGCAAGCTTTGCTTTCGTTCTACTTCATTGGTGGGGATTCTTTCTCCCCACCAATGAAGTAGTCACTTCAATAATTTTAAAAAATATAAGGGAGAAAATATGGCTTTACGTAAAGATTTCCTCTGGGGAGGAGCTGTTGCTGCTCATCAACTTGAAGGAGGATGGAATGCTGGTGGAAAAGGACCATCGGTAGCCGATGTGATGACAGCAGGAAGTAATGGTGTTGAACGACGAATTACGGATGGTGTCCTTGCAGGGGAAAATTATCCGAATCATGAAGCAATAGACTTTTATCATCGTTACAAAGAAGATGTTGCTTTATTTGCCGAATTGGGTCTAAATTGTTTCCGTACATCTATTGCGTGGACGCGTATTTTTCCAAATGGAGATGAAGAAGAACCCAATGAAGAAGGATTGCAATTTTATGATGATTTATTTGATGAGTGCTTGAAAAATGGGATTGAACCTGTGATTACACTTTCTCATTTTGAGCTACCTTATCATTTAGTGACAGAATATGGTGGTTTCAAGAATCGTAAATTGATTGATTTCTTTGTCCATTTTGCTGAAACGGTCATGACACGCTATAAAGATAAAGTCAAATATTGGATGACTTTTAATGAGATTAATAATCAAGCGAACTTTATGCGTGATTTTGCTCCTTTTACTAACTCAGGTTTGAAATTTCCAGAGGGAGCAAGTGATGTAGAACGTGAAGAAATCATGTATCAAGCGGCTCATTACGAGCTTGTTGCCTCTGCTAAAGTGGTTGAACTTGGGCATAATATCAATCCTGACTTCCAAATTGGGTGTATGATTGCGATGTGTCCGATTTATCCAGAATCTTGTAAACCAGAAGATATGATGGCAGCGACTGTTGCGATGCAAAGACGTTATTGGTTTGCCGATATTCATGTTCGCGGACATTATCCAAACTATTTAAAGGCCTATTTCGACCGTAAAGCGTTTAAATTAGACATTACAGATGAAGATATTACAGCTTTAGCAAATGGATGTGTGGATTATATTGGCTTTAGTTATTATATGAGTTTTGCCATTAAGGATCATGATAAAGCGCCTTTCTTTGATTACAGTGAAGATAAAGATTTAGTTAGAAATCAGTTTGTTGAGGCTTCTGAATGGGGCTGGCAAATTGATCCTCTAGGCTTACGGTGGAGCATGTCATGGTTTTATGAGCGTTATGAAAAGCCCCTTTTCATTGTAGAAAATGGTTTTGGCGCTGTAGATGAATTAGAGGCTGATGGTACGATTCATGACCAATATCGCATTGATTATCTTAGTGCACACATCAAAGCGATGAAGGAGTCTGTCGAGTATGATGGTGTAGACTTGATGGGGTATACGCCTTGGGGCTTCATTGATTTAGTTTCTGCAGGTACTGGCGAAATGAAGAAACGTTATGGTTTTATCTATGTTGATAAAGACAACGACGGAAACGGGAGTTTAGCACGGTCTAAAAAAGATTCTTTTGCGTGGTATCAAAAAGTAATTGCTACAAATGGTGAGGAGCTCTGAAAGTGATGTGACTTTTTTATACTAGTTTTATTTTAAAATCTGATAGACTTTTATACTCACGGATATTCATTCGCTCTAAGTCGCTGAAGTGCCAAGGCGAAGTGGCAGCTGGCGTGTCATAGTCATGTTTTTGTGTCATGAAGTTGCGGAGTAAGGTTAATCTGTTGTTGATTTTTACGATGGATTAGTTGTAGCAGTAGGATTTGAATCAAGATTTACTTTACGAGAAATTTAGTGATTAGTAGGATAAAATAGATAGAAATGATACTTAATAAATTAAAAAGACGGTTATTCGTCTTTTTAATTTTAATTTTATTAAATTGTAATAAAACAATTCTTTTGAAAAACAAAAGAAGCTATACATAATTCAAAGAATACGCTGTAAAGAGTTTTGGTTTTTAATAGGACTGCGATACAAAGATTTTAAGGCTTAAATGAAAAAAATGAAATTTAGATGTTACTTTTTTATCATTATATTTCAAAACTGCGTATGATGGAGTTGAAGAGGCTTTGACATATTTTTTCATTTTGCTAAAATGAGTTTACTAAAAGTGCTTGATGTACTGGAAAGGAAACGCTATGCAGGCAAAATTTAAAGGTAAGCTTGTGGATGTTTGGAAAATTTCTCACAGGCCAGTCTATGAAACTTGGGTAAAGCAAGCTTTTGAGAAGTCAATACTTTCTTGGAATGAGAGAAATCAAAATGTGCTGAATTTTGAATCGGGTGATTTGGCGCTTGTTGGTGATTTTCTAGTGAGAGAGCAGTCTGGAGAATTTCAAGTTGTGAGCGAGGAGCGTGTAAGCCAAAAACTTGATATTTTGGAATTCAATATGTGATGGTGATTGTTGTTAGGGACAATTAGGGTCAAATTTTGGATTTTGGTTATGACAATTTAAAAATGTTTTTGAAAAAAATCTATTGAGGTTGCTAGTTGTAGTTCATGCTTGCCTTAAACTTAATTTTCCGCTATAATAGTTAATGTTGTGGCGGCGTAGTGAAGTGGTAACACATGGCTCTGCAAAAGCTTAATCGTCGGTTCAAATCCGATCGCCGCCTTAATAAAGCATGCTCTCTTGGGTATGCTTTTTTTGATGAATTTGTGTTAAAATATGGACATGAATATTGAGTCAAGAATTAAAGAATTAACAGAGTTACTTAATAAATATGCCTACGAATATTATACGTTAGATAGACCATCTGTAGAGGATGATGAGTATGACCGCCTTTATCATGAACTTGTTGCATTAGAGAGTGATAATCCACAGTTGATACGGGCTGATTCGCCAACTCATAGGACTGGTGATGTGATATTGGATGGTTTTGAGAAGTTTCGGCATCCGTACAATCTTTATAGTTTGGGGGATGTTTTTTCTCGTGAAGAATTAGCGGTTTGGGAAGAACGTGTTCGTAAGGATATTCCCAATCCAGAATATATTTGTGAATTAAAGATTGACGGTCTCTCTCTTTCCCTTTATTATGAAGAAGGGATATTGGTTACTGCAGCGACACGGGGTGATGGTTTAGTTGGGGAGAATATCACTGAGAATGTAAAGAGGATAAAGGATGTGCCTCTTCAACTGTCTGAGCCGATTGATATTGTGGTACGTGGTGAGGCTTATTTACCTAGAACAAATTTTTCTAAATTGAATGCTGAACGTGAACAGGAGGGATTGGCTGCTTTTGCTAATCCTAGAAATGCGGCGGCAGGAACGTTGCGGCAGTTGGATACAAAAGTTGTAGCAAAACGTGGTTTGGCAACTTTTCTCTATCAAGAAGCTAGTGATGCTACAAATGATACTCAAGAGGAGGTGCTTGAGTATTTCGTGCGGCTTGGTTTTCAAGTGAATCCTGTGCGGAAATTTGCACGCAATATGGATGAGATTTGGGAATTTATAGAGCAAGCAACCCTACTGAGAGATGAACTTGCTTATGATATTGATGGTGTGGTTGTAAAAGTAAACAATCTTGCACAACAAGAGGAACTTGGTTTTACTGTAAAAGCACCAAGATGGGCAATTGCTTATAAGTTTCCTGCTGAGGTTGCAGAAACAGAAATTTTGGATGTAGAATGGACAGTAGGACGCACAGGAGTTGTTACTCCGACAGCGGTAATGACACCTGTGCTTCTTGCACAAACAGTGGTAGCTCGTGCAACTTTGCATAATGTGGACTATATCAAAGAGAAAGATATTCGTAAACATGATAAAGTATTGATTTATAAAGCGGGAGATATTATCCCCAAAGTGAGTCGTGTGCTTTTTGAAAAGCGGAAGCCAGCTGAGCGTAAACGTAAAGGCGAGATGGTCACAAGGACAGTTTGGACAAGGTTTGGAAGACGCACTGTGAAGAAAAGGTCTGTTTTTTCAGAAAGAATAGATAATCAGTTTGATATTCCAACGAAGTGTCCAGAGTGTGATTCGAAGTTGCTCCATTTTGAGGATGAAGTAGCCTTGCGCTGTATCAATCCTCTTTGCCCCGCGCAAATACGAGAAAAATTGATTCATTTTGCTAGTCGTGACGCGATGAATATCGTAGGACTTGGACCGTCGGTTATTTCACAATTATTTGATAAGAAATTGGTGGCAGATGTGGCGGATTTATATCAGTTGAAGGCTGAAAAACTGGCTGAGTTGGATAAGATTCAGATGAAGTCTGCTCAGAAAATTGTTGATGCGATAGGAAGTAGTCGTGAAAATTCTTCCGAAAAGTTACTTTTTGGTTTAGGGATTCGTCATGTTGGAGCAAAAGCTGCTAAACTACTCTTGGAGCGCTTTGGTAATTTACGACAATTATCTTTGGCAACCGAGGAGGAGATTGCTGAGATTCCGTCTTTAGGTGGGGTAATTGCGACAGCACTTACAACGTATTTTGCAACTGATGGAGCAAAGCAATTGCTAGATGAGCTTGAAAATGCTGGGCTTAATTTTAATTATTTGGGTGCTGTCAGTACTGATGGAATTTTATCAGGGAAAACAGTAGTGCTGACAGGAAAATTAGTGACACTGAAGCGTTCTGAAGCTAAAGCAAAGCTCGAAAGCTTGGGAGCGAATGTATCGGGTTCGGTTTCTAAGAAAACAGACCTTGTGGTGGCTGGTGAGGATGCTGGCTCGAAGTTGACTAAAGCTCAAGAATTGGGTATTGAAATTTGGTCAGAACAAGATTTGTTGGATTTGTAGTCTGTCAGTATACTGACAGAAGGTTTTTTCTATAATTCAGTTGTTGTAAAAATAATGACGCTATGGTTTAACTTCATGGCGTAAAAACGGTGTTATGACAGGCGACTTGATGATCGTTTTGCGAAGCGGAGATGGAGCGAGCGATTTCGTCTTGTTGCTTTGCATTTTGCAAACGTACAGCCGTAGCAACGAAGTTGTGTAGACCGTTCTTAGAACGGCGTGCGAAGCGCATAGCAGATTTCGATTTTTATAGAATAGCTGTTGGCGCTAAAGCAGCAATGGATATGCTAGTTGTTTCACATAGTAGGTTGCCACTGCGTGCGACTAGGTGCTTCAGCACCATAACGAGTATGGACAGCGGAGCAACGAAGTTGCGGAGGTAGTGAAATCGGAAGTAGATCAAAGCGGAGATAGAACGAATGGACATCGTGGTATGGACCTCTGTCGGATTATAAAGTGGAACTGGCTAGTATAATACTGTTTTATTTCTGAGAGTTTTTTAGAAGTGAAAAGCTTGTGTAGAATGGATACCTTCATAATGTAAGGATTCAGCACACGCTCCTACTCGGCTTATTTTGCTGAGGAAGGTGTATAAAAAGAATGAGAAAGAGTGGGAAAATGAAGGCAAGATTGATTTATAATCCGACGTCGGGTCAAGAAATCATCAAAAAACATATTGCAGATATTCTTAACCGGCTTGAAGAGTATGGTTATGAAGCGAGTGCATATCAAACGACGCCGGAATCTAAATCAGCAGAAATTGAAGCTGCACGGGCAACGGAGGCTGGTTTTGATTTGATTATTGCTGCTGGTGGTGATGGAACGATTAATGAGGTCGTTTCAGGGATTGCTCCCTTTGAAAAGCGACCAAGACTTGCTATTGTGCCTACTGGAACGACGAATGATTTTGCTAGAGCTCTGAAAATTCCACGTGGTAAACCGCTTGAAGCGATAGAAATTATTGGTAAGAATCAGGTATTGAGTATCGATGTGGGTCATTCCACACGTGGTCTTGCTGAAGAGGATAAATACTTTATCAACATTGCTGCTGGAGGTGGGCTTACTGAGCTGACATACAGTGTGCCTAGTCATCTGAAAACAGCTTTTGGTTATCTTGCTTATTTGGCAAAAGGTGCAGAACTTTTGCCACGAGTCAGAAAAGCTCCTGTGCGTATCACACATGATAATGGTGTTTTTGAAGGTGATATTTCAATGTTTTTCGCAGCATTAACTAATTCTGTAGGTGGTTTTGAGAAAATTGCGCCAGATGCAAAATTGGATGATGGACTATTTACTTTAATTTTAGTTAAGACGGATAATCTTTTTGAGTTGATGGCTTTGCTTGCGATTGTTGCAAATGGGAAACATTTGGATGATATCAATATTGAGTATATCAAGACGAGTATGATTGAGATTGAGCCGATGGCGGGTCAGCGGATGTTGCTTAATTTGGATGGCGAGTACGGTGGAGATGCACCTGTGAGATTTGACAATCTCAAGGGACATATTGATATGTATGTCAATCTTGATGAGATTAATGATGACCATTATATTGGCGATGAGGACACATTAGCACTTGAAGCTGTGGCGCAACGTTTTGCAGAAGAAACGAGTAAGATTAAAGATGAAGATTAATACTTTTGTATTAGGCTAACTTTGAAGTGATTACTTCATTAGTGGGGGATTCTCTCTCCACCAATTGTTAGAATATAACCTCTAGGTGTAACATCTAAGCGGCCTGTATGGATAATCTGCTTATCCCGCGGAGACTTGCTAGATTAAAAATTCAATAGGATTTTTTAATGACCCTATAAAAAGAATGGCTTCGCTGGAAATAATTTGTCGTAAAAAACAATATGCTAATGTAAGTGCCAGTGTAGAAAAATATGAATTCTGTCAGCATACTGACAGTTTTTCTTTTTACTGACAAAAGTTTTCTTTATGAAGTCAAGACTTATTCAGTGGGAGTTTCGTAAAACATTTGTCCATTTTCTCTAGTCGCTATCTTCGCTGCGCTACGCTGTCCGTTTGATTGCCATTTGGCGTTGCCTCTATTCTTGTCACTTTAGTGACCTAGAGATAGAGGACAAATGTTCATCGG
>Ga0099364_10004725_pt1 | contig 20551 bp, 8 predicted proteins | sample TergutTh196P3_FD_73070 | JGI IMG/M metagenome (GOLD analysis project Ga0099364, IMG submission 73070) | Microcerotermes parvus P3 segment gut microbial communities from Pointe-Noire, Republic of the Congo - Th196 P3 | ecosystem: Host-associated > Arthropoda: Insects > Digestive system > Gut ... | reverse complement strand
AAAAAAAAAAAATAAAAAAAAAGATAAAAAATAAAAACCAAAAAAAAAAAAAAAAAAAAAAAAAAAAATTAATAGTCACTATCTTTTCTACTCTTCAAATATCCAACACCAAACAAAGCTACTGCAAAAATAACAACCGCTAAAAAAGCCAATGAAACATTAGATTCTTGACCAGATTGATTTTCACTTTCAGAAACTTCATAAGCTTCACCAGAGCTAGATTCAGAACTTCCTCCTGTAAAACTACTTGAAGATTCAAAACCTTCCATTTGACCAGTAGAAGATGAAGTACTGCCAGATGAAGAACCTTGAGAATTAAAACCACCAGAAGATGGAGAACCTTGAGAATTAAAACCACCAGAAGATGGAGAACCTTGAGAATTAGAACCACCAGAAGAGGATGAAGATAATCCAGAATCTTGTGAATTGCTTGTAGATTGAGAACTTGAAGAATTTGTAGCTGTATTACCACTAGATGGATTTTTTGATTGATTATTAAAATTATTCAAAATATCAGTTAGTGATGGTTGGTTGTTGTTACCTGACATTTTCACGTATTCATCTACAAAGTTTTGAGCAGTATTACCATTTGAAGGATTATTAGCTAAATATCTTTCTAAAACAAACTCTATAAAATTAATATTTGCACATGTATGGTGACAACAAGCAAAACTACCATCATCCATGGTGACAGCAGCCACAAATTTATCAATTATACTATCTAAAGCACCTGTACTATCAGACCATAAACCATTTCGATAAGCTTCTATAACATAACCAGCCATACTTTGAAAAGCATCCGACTTATAGTTTGCATCTACATCAAATCTAGAATCCAATAAATTTTGAGCTAAGGCATCCCACAAGGAATCAGGAATTACAGAATCCCCATTCTTATCCTTAGTTAAAATTGCAAAACCAAATAGGTTTTCATACTTACTTGCATAATCTAACCATCCAGATGGATTATCCCCTAATAAAGCATCTTGATATTTTGGGTTTAATACAGTAGACCTTATTTCAAATATTAATTGATCTTTTAAAGTTCTACTAACAAAGTCATTTTTATTTCTTATATCCATTATAGCTGTATCTGGATTTCCACCAAGATATTGAGCAGCAGCTAACATTCCTCCAAACCAATCATAATAGTCATCACTATCTAAGAATCTCCAAGTACTATCAATATTTTGAGTTATTAAATCAACATTTTTAAGTAAATACTCATATAGATCCCTATTTGGGTTAACAGTTAATTTACCATTAGAATCTACACTCCATGCAAAAGAAACTCTTGAAAGATATATTTCAGCTAAATCAGCAGCTAAATCAATACTATTTTCCCATTTATTAGTATTTGGAATATAATTGCTCATACCTGTTCCTTCAAGAACTGCAGCTGGAAGACCAAATATCCTATCTAATGAAGGAAATTCTGCATAATGTTTTTTAACATAATTATCAGAGAAACTTTCATTTTGATCATTTACTAAGTTTACCCCATCAACCATTAGCTTAATCCAATTAACATTACTAGTAACTGCACTTGCAAAAACATCTATTCGAGGGCGATTAATTACTGTTCCATTAGACAATGTAATTGTTAATTCATTTAATGAGATTAATTCAATACCAGTAACTGCTCCATTACTAGACCATGTAGGTTTAACACCTAGAAAGTATAAAAATTCAGCAATCCCTATACCTTCTGTACGTAATAGCTCAGTACCCCAAATTATTAGTCCAACTAATTCAGGAAAAGTACCATGTTCTTCATAATAATCTACAATTAGTTTATCAACAATTTTTTTAGCAGCTTCCCAAGCTGCATTACTTGGCATTTTTGTAGTATCCACAGAGTATATATTTTTACCTGTTGGTAATGAATCACCATATGAAGGATCAGCAGCTAATCCAGGTAGTACGTATCCACCAGATAATGCCTTCATTATTGATTCCCATTCCATGTTATTTTGAATATCAAGAATTGTCTTATTACAATATAGAAGACTTTGATAAAAGTCACTGTTAAGAGGTATATTATTAAAAATAGCAAAACCACTAATTGAAGTAATTGAACCATTTAACAATCCAGTAACATAGTTTGTAAGCCAATCTTGTATATTTTTAACTTCATCAGTATATATTGTACTATGTAACATATCATAATAAGACATAGTTGTTAAACCAGGATAGAGTAACTGTTTAATATCATCATATATTTTGGTTTTTGAAGATACAATAGTTATTACCTGCTGAATCATTTCTTCTCCAGTTAATATATAACCAAGACTATGTAATCCTAAGGTAATAATATCATTATCCAAATCATCAAGTAAGTGATGAAGCGTATCAAGCCAATCATCAAAAGTTTGATTTCCACTTGGACCATCAAAATATAATTTTCCAGCTGTAGCTATAATTTCTACTTTAATTTCTTCAGCTAATGCAGATGAATTGGTATTCATTGCAGACTTATAACGAGATATAAGATCATTTAACTTTACTAAATCTCCATATAATTCAGATATTACTGTTGCAGGAGTCATGTGACTTATAACTAATGCTCCAGATCTTTCTTTAGCTATCAATGCTTCACCAGGGTTAGATACAATATAAGGATAAATATTTGGAATACCCATTAACTCAAATGTCCAATCATCAGCTTGTAAACCTATTGACCTTCCAGCTAAAAACTCTAAGGTTCCATGAGTACCAAAGTGAATCATAGCATCTGCACCAAAAACATCAGCTAACCATTTATAGAAAGTGACATACTGTTGATGAGGAGGTAAAGACAAATCATGGTAATTATCCACTTCTTCCCATCCTCTACTAGGTTGGAAAGTAATAAACACATTACCTACAAGTAAACCAGGAATAACAATATAAGTTTGGTTATAAACCATTATATCTCCAAGTCCACTTCCCCAAGAATCAAGTAACTCCTGTTGAAGTTTAGGATTTAATGAATTGAAATACTTCATAAATTGTACTAAGTCTACAAGTTGCCCATTTGCAATAAAACTATCAAAATTAGCTTCCACCATCTCATTTAAGTATCCTTGTGCCCAAGTTCCTTTATTACCTAATGCAGAAAGGATAGTGTATAGTTCTGTTGCATTAGGAATTTCATTCCTGTTCATCCCTATATCATATCCTTCATCATACATATGTACTAAAAGATCATGTAAACTCTGAAATACATCTAAATAAGATGCACCAATTTCTGATTTTCCAGGAGGATAATTATAAAGAATCACAGCAATTTTTTTATCTTCATTAGCTTTTTCTTTTAAATTAATCCAACCTAATGTAGTTTCAACTATTTTATCTACACCAAATTTTATAACATGTTCTATACCATTTTCATCTTTATAAGAAGCAATTATTGCTCCAAAAACACCTTCAAAACTTGGAATAGTTACAGCAGAAGTCCATTCTACTTGAGGACCAAATTCACTTAAATAGCTATATTCACTAATCCCATTTACAACCTTAATAATTTCAATATTCATTTGTGTAAATTCATCAATAGCTCCACCATTAGGACCTATATTTGCAAAATCCAAAGACCAGTCATGCAAAGAATTTATAGCTACAATAGGTTTGCTTAAAGTTTGACTTAATGCTAAAAGAATTGAAGCTATAGAAGGATCTGTAGATAATTGAAATACACTGAAAGCAGCCCTTCCTTTAGATTCATAAGTATAAATCAATTCATCAATAAGAGGACCTCCAGGGTAATAGCTAGCAATAGCTACAAAAGCCGTGTCAATATTTTTAGATTTGTACCAATTATCAAAATCATTGAATAATTCTGTGATGTTTTTTGAGTTTAGCCATTGTGCATAATCAACTGCCATCCAATTTAAACTACCAAAACCATCTGCATTATAACCAGGATTTAAGTAAATCCAATCAGCAATTTGGGCTTGAGGTAGACCAATTTCCCATATTCCAAAATCAGGATGGTAAAGACCCCAAATATTGTCTAACAGAGGAGTTCTTGTATAATCTATAGTTGGATTGTCATCATTATCACCTAAAAGAAATGTTATATAGTCAAGAAGATTTTTCATATTTTGACCTAAAACATTTTCATCCAATTTATCAGCTTGAAAATACGAACCAATAAATGTATTTTCAACAGTATTAGGAGTATTATTAGATGAATTTGCTCCAATAAAATTTAATCCCATTGAAATGATTAAATTATCATCATATGCTCCAAAACAATAAGCAATTTTAAAATTATGATTTGCAGGAGTATTTTGGAACAATACATGTGTAAAATCATATGCTGATTCATAATACATACTCAAGTAAATAAATTGAGCATAATCCAAAAGCCATTCTTTATCCCCTTCAAAATCATTATAAGAGTTAATATAATAAACTCTTTTACTTAAATTCATCAATTCATCAATTTTTTCCTTGTTTCCTGCATAAAAAACTACAAAAGCTATATCTGGAATAAATGTATGAGAAGTATTAACTATTTCACTATTTGAATTAATAGAAATATTTGTTATATTATTTAAATAGGTAGAATAGCTAATATTTAAGGTATAATTTCCAGGATTCAATGAATCAATAGCTAATTTACCCTCATTATCAGTTAATCCACTGAAAACTGTTACATTATTTGAATTTTTTAGTACAACACTAGCATTAGCTAATAAATATCCGCTTTCATTATACTCTTTTGAACTTTCATTGTATGCATCTTTTGCAATAACATTTATAGTTGCTGCTGAAGCTACATTAACACAAAACAGGAAAATAATTAATATTAAAGCAGAAATTAAAAGTATTTTTTTATTTTGCATTTTATCACAATACCCTAGATTCCTGCTTTAAACCTTTTCAAATTATTACTATAATTTGACTCAACAATAGCTTTGTTATAATTTACTTGAACATATTTAAGATACCTTACACCAGCATATTTTGAAAAATTAAGAGTTACAGTAGTAGATTTACCAGTAGCTATTGAATTAACAGTTTTGATTTTGAAGTATTTTCCATAGCCATATTTAACCTTGAATTTACCAGAGTTAGCTGTTCCTAGATTTTTAATGGTTACAAGATAGTTATTTCCAGATTTTCTTATTTTTGAAACAAGCAAGTCTGGTTTAAATCTTTGATAATCATATTTAAAAGATACTCTATTATTAGAATAATTAGATTCTTTAATGGATTTATCAAAGTTGATTTGAGCATACTTTGTAATGTTATTATGACTAGAATATTTAAAGAATTTCACTTCTAATATTCTAGATTTACCAGCAGCTATTCCTTTTACAGTGTATTTTCTATAATTATCACCAAACCACACTCTAATTTTTGTAGTATTTGAAGCAATATTTCCTTGATTTTTAATAATAATCTTGTAGCTATTATTTCCAGATTGTTTAATACTTACAATTATTAAATCAACAAAATCCTTTGTATCATTCTTATTTTCTTCTTTATTATTATCTACAGTATTATTAGGGTCTTCTTTGTTTCTTAAATTATTATTATAATTATTGTTGTTGTTGCTATTATTATTATTATTATTATTATTGTTATTGTTATTGTTACTATTGTTATTGTTATTATTATTGATATTGTTCTGATTATTATTTTCTCCAGAATTAGAATTACTAGATTGAGACTCAACTTTGTAGTCGAAATTATCTTCAATAATATTATTTTGAACGTTAAATGGATTAATAGCATCAGAACCTATATTTCCATCCCATGTAGCTAAATAATTCCCAGATACTATATTATCATTTCCATTAGAAATATCAATAGCATAATCTCCAGAACTAACAATGGTATTATCTGAAATATTGTTATTGTTTGAAGAAAATATAAAATAAATACCTACATTACCTTTAGGGATTGCATCTACAAAAGGAATATCTTCAGTAGAATCTCCTTTAACATTAATATTATTTTGTGAAATATTGTTCCTTAAAGAACTATATCCTGCAATTCCATAGCTATAGTAACCAGAAGCTGTTAAATTATTGTTAATAATAGAATTATCATTAGACATATACAATTCCATTACATAGTTATTTTTAGCAGAAAGATTCACTATATTATCGATTATAAAGTTAAATTGTGACTCTTCAAGAGTTATTCCATAGGCAAGAACATCTGCAATAATGGTTATTGTATTGTTAAATACTTTTGTATAATAGCTATTAGGTCCTGAAATAAATCCTGATGCAAAATTGACTCCTTCAACTAAAACATTATTACTACTAAAACTATTGTTTTCAGATTTAGTGATACCACCAAATTCACTACCTATAACACCCATACCATATAAGTATGAATCTTTAGCTTTTAAAATAATAACATTACCAATAACATTGTTGTTATGGCTTCCATAGTATAAATCAATTCCAGCTAAAGAATTAGAAAATCCATTGGAATCTCCATTAATAAAAGAAGTTCCATTAATATTATTATTAGTTATATTGTTATCAGAAGAATATATCATTAAAATACCATATGTTCTAAAAAGTCCAGGTATTATATTTCCTCCATCAATGCATATCTCTCCATCAATACAAATTCCTCCATCAATACAAATTCCATCGAAACTATAACCATGTAACACACCAGTTCCATTAAAGTTTATTGTATTGTCATCAATAATATTCCCATCTGAACCATATCCAAGAATAGCATAGGTTAAAAGATCTCCATTAACAGAAATTTTATTTGAAAGAATCTTATTGAAATTAGATTGGAATAGATAAATTCCATATGCAGTAGTTGAGTGATATACATCCATAATATTATTCAATAAAACCACACCATCAGCTTCAAAAAGAATAAACGGAATTTTTTCAATGCTGATTATTGTTAAATTCTCAACCCAAACTCCAGAAGCTGTCATTGATATAGTAGAATTATACAAAACTGCAGAATCACCTATAATCCTCACTTGAGAACTTATGAATAAATCCTTATTATAAAAATTACCACTAAGAACTAAAGTATCTCCATCTGAAATTTTATTAGTTCTTAGCTGACCATTGGTTTCAAAATATTCATAAAAATTACTATTTGTAATATAATGAATCACATTATTAAAATCAATAATTTGATTTTTAATACTTAAATCAGGCCATAAAATACCAGAATTTAATATATTATCATTAGAAATTATTAAAGACTGATTTTCTGTTTCCTTGGCATTTATTGAATAATCATGATTAGTATTGAGAGTGTTGTTTTCTATTACAATTTCTTTAGGAAAAATTGAAGAGCTTGATTTTTTTATTACAATATTTGATCCAGTGTTAGAGTTAATAGTATTATTTCTAATAGTGATATAAGTTGAATTTGCAAATATGTATACTCCAGAACCACCATTTGTAACTATATTATTTGCTCTAATGATTACATTACTCTGATGAGAAACTTGAATTCCAATTCCATTTATAAGAGTTATTTGATTCCTCTCAATAATTGAATCAGAACCAACTATTATTCCATTTGAATAACCATCTTGATTTATAATATTTTCTGAAATAATGTTGTTGGTTCCTTTAGTACTAACAATAGCTGTATTTGAAGCATTTAATATATTATTTGAAATATTATTATAGCTACCTTCAGAAGAAATAGCATAATATGATCCAGTAATATTATTGCCAAATACATTATTATAATCACCCATTAATTGAATAGAAAAACACCATGATACATCTGCACCAAAAACAATATTATTTGAAATATTATTATAAGTACTTCGACCATCATCTGCATTATAATCTGCAAAGGCATAGGTAGATAAATATATACAGTTAGAGCCAAAGGATGTTAAATTGTTACCATCAATTAAATTATAATGTGAATCTCCCAGTACAATAACTGAATGGGTTTGACCTGTACCTTGACCATTATCTAAGTTGATCATTGTATTGTTAATAATCTTATTATTATTTGATTTAACAACAGGAATGGAAAATGCATTAAAACCACTAACAGTTATATTACAATCCTTAATCACATTATTGTTTGTGTTAGTTAAATGTATACCATGACCATTAGTATTATTATTTATAATAGTCAGTCCAGTTATGTTAGATCCAGAACCCAAATTTACAATGGTTATTGTACTGTTGATTAATTTTCCAGTTCCATCTGAACTAGTAATATTTAAAGGTTTAGAAATTGTGATATTTTTATTTGTTAATGTTCCAGAAATATCAAAAGTATCCCCAGAATTAACAGTAGCTAATATATCTCCAGAGCTATTAAAGTAAGTAGAATAGCTACTTTCAGTTAAACTATAATCTGCTCCAGTGACAGAGTTAACTACCATGAAAATAGATAAAAATATAATCAAAACTAAACCTATTTTTGAAATTTTCATTTTTACTTCCCCTTATTTATGAAACTTTCATTTTTTTATTCCCTTCTTCAATACTTTTTTGAAAATGAAAAAAAGATAAACAAAATAAAATCCATCCTTAATAATCATATTCTAAAAATTATTGAAAATGAAAATAAATAAGATAAATAAATTAATCTTCATCCTTAATAATCATCCTCCAAAAATTATTGAAAATGAAAAAAAGATAAACAAATTATAGTCCTTGAAGAAAAGTTTGTATTAAATTATTTATAAAAAATTAATTAATTTTCTAAAAATCTATTTTATTTATATTAATTTTTAAAATAAATAGTTATTAATTATTTTTATAAAAAAATATAAATTATTCTAATTTAGATTAACAAATAAATGATTATAAAAATTTTTAAAAAAAATCATTACTTCAAAACTTTATTTCCAACACTATAATCTTCATCCTTAATATTCATATTCTAAAAAATAATTTTTGAAAATGAAAAAAAAGATAAATAAAAATATTTATCCATTTTATAGTTTTAGAATTGACTTATGCTTTAAATCTATAGACATTATTTTTATAATTTGATTCAACTACAGCTTTATTAGGATTAACAGCAACGGTTTTAGTGTATCTATTTGTCATTAATGATCTAAAGAATTTAACAGTTACAGTTACTGATTTTCCTATAGCTATTTTATTGACACTCACTACTCTATTGTAAGATCTAGAAGATACTCTAAGTGTAGTTTTACCAGAAGTAATAGAACCTTGATTTTTAATAGTTATCCTATAGCTATTTCCAACCTTTCTAATTTTAGTAATTTTCAAATCAGCAATACCTTTAACAGTTTGTGTTTTTGAAGCAGAAGATGTAAGAAAATTACCATTACCATTATACTTTCCAGCAACTGAGAATTTACCAACTTTAAGATTTTTAACCTTAAATGTAGCTACACCTTTGGAATTAGTAGTTGCAGTGTAATTCTTTTTATTAATAGTAATTTGAACTTTCTGATTAGCTAATACCTTACCATTTGCATCTTTAAGAGTTGCAGTAATAGCTGTTATTTTACCCTGATAAATTGTAGGAGCATTCAATGTTAAAACAGTTCCAGTTTTGCTTGTTCCAGTACCAGAAGAAGTAGTACTAGTACCTTGATAACCAGTGTTTCCTGTATTACGAGTACCAGTATTACCAGTACCAGTATTACCAGTACCAGTATTACCAGTACCAGTATTACCAGTACCAGTATTACCAGTACCAGTATTACCAGTACCAGTATTATTAGTATTAGGAATACTAGTATTAGATGGATTATTAGTTGAAATAGGTACTAAACTAGATTTTAAAGTTTGTAAAGCAGTTAAATTAGCATCAATCACATTTTGAGCAACATCAGGATCATTAGCAACAACCAAAGCCACAGCATCATTATAAACATCTGCAATCAAAGCCCAGCTACTAGGAGTATAATCACTCTCAACCAAAGTTGCAAGATAAGCAGACAAAACAGAATAATCCGCAGCAAGAACCAAACTAGACTCCAAACCTTGCAAAGTAGCTAAAAGACCATCAATCACATTTTGAGCAACATCAGGATCATTAACAGCAACCAAAGCCACAGCAGCAGTATAATCAGAAGCAATCAAAGCCCAGCTACTAGGAGTATAATCACTCTCAACCAAAGTATCAAGATAAGCAGACAAAACAGAATAATCCGCAGCAAGAACCAAACTAGATTTCAAACCTTGCAAAGTAGCTAAAAGACCATCAATCACACCTTGAGCAACATCAGGATCATTAACAGCAACCAAAGCCACAGCAACATCATAATCAGAAGCAATCAAAGCCCAACTACTAGGAGCATACTCACTCTCAACCAAAGTTGCAAGATAAGCAGACAAAACAGAATAATCCGCTGGTTTAGTTACTTGATTATTTGTTATTGTCCAATCTTTAGATTCAGTTGAGTCACCAGTTTGCACACCTTGATTATGTGTTTCATTATTAGTTCTAAATTCATTATTTGTAACTACCCCATCTTTAGAAGGACCATTTAACATATCACCATATAACCTTACAGGAGCAATACCTCTAGGAATAACGTCTCCACCAGGATCAGCAGAATTATAATCTCCACCTATTACAGTAATGTTATTTTTATTTACTATAACAGTAGCAGCATAAGTTGCAACACCATAAACAGATTCACCTTCAGCGTGAATATTATTTTCCTCAATTAAAACAGAACCATCAAAATAACCAACAAAAGACACTTGTATCCCTTGAACATAAGGTCCATTTACTTTAATTGTATTGTTAAAGATTTCAATTTCCTCTGATGAATCCCCAACAAGCATAAAATCCCAATCATATACAGATGCATCCTCAACAATAATACCATAAACTTGCTTACTTGCACTTACATCAATATAATTCTCAGTTATAGTTGCATTAATCAATGCATTAATAGTTATACCATTAACATAGTCACTATTCATATTTCCAGTAATTTTGTTTCCTTTGATTATATAATTGTATGAGTTATAAACAGCAACAGACCAATCTTCATTGTATGGTACTATGGATATACCATAAATATACGGAACATTACCACTTAATTGAATTACATTTTCTGTAATATTATTTTCAAATGTAGAACCTCTAGCAATGATACCATATAAACTAGAAAAACCTGAAAGCGCACCACTTCCATGAATTAAAATTGTATTATCATATATTCTACTATAAGAAGCACCTTCTGTTAAACTAATACCATCTTTATCAATATTATCAATAATAAGACCAGTTATAGTTGAGTAAGCAGAGTTAGTACCATCCAAAACAATAGTACCATTAATAATTTTACCAGTATTCCTTCCATCAATAATTACTGATTTAGTTATTATTAAATCTTTATTGGTTAATATTCCATCAAGAATTAAAATAGCTCCATCAATAATCATAGAGGAAATTATATTCCCATTACTATCAAAGTAAGTATTATAATTACTATCATCAATAAATAATAGTGATGTTGGAACAGTATTATCTGCAACAATAGATCCAGCTCCTGTTGCACCTATTACATTATTACCATTTCCATAAAGAATATTATCTGTAATATATGCATTTGCTCCAGTAACAGATATTCCAGTACCAGTAATACCATGAACAATATTGTTTTCAATAGTAATATTCTCTCCACTACCTGTAATTCCTTGTTGTGCTGCTGTAATTTCATTATTACGTATAGTTACATTAGAAGCAGTACCCAAAGGTATAGCAAAACAAAATGGATTAACAGTTCCTTCAATGTAATTACCTTCTATAAGTAGATTACTAGAAGCACCTTGTACATTAATAATATTGCCACCTACATAAGTTGAATTACCAGAAATTATTGTATTATTGATAATATTAAGACCATTAATATTGGATATTACAATAACTGAACTTGATCCTCTTCGTTCGATTGTATTACTAAGTAATGTAATATTTTCTAAGGCAGTACCAGTAATTTGTATAGGAAATGATGAATAAAGAGCAGTGTTCATCCTGTTTAAAAATATTGTACAATTTTCAATAAGAATATGGCTTGCAGATAGAGTAATAAGGGTTGGTGGTGCACCACTTGCTACTTCTGTATTCCATTCAAGGTTGATTCCTTTCATAGAAGAACCTGAACTGCCAGGTCTAAAACTGAAACTTGCATTCCATATTTTATCATCATCAGTTATAGGAGTTATACTTACATTTTTATCTATATTAAAAATTATTCCTGAAGATCCACCACTAATATTACCTAATTTAATAGTGTCCTCATCGTTAATAGCTCCAATGATATTTCCACTAGAGTCGAAATAACTGTTATAAGAAGTAATATCAGTTATTTCATGAGTAGCTGCGTTAACAGTACTCATACTACAAATAGTTACCATTATTAATAACATAAGAGTTATTAAAGTAGCTTTTGTAACTTTCATCTTATTTCACCTCATAAAAATATTTTTTTTATATAAATTAGGCAGAGAAACAATTATTTTTGTTCAATGAGCATATATACTAAAATAGAAAATATTTAAAAAATTTTTATATACGAATTTTTGTTTAAAAAATTTTCCAAATTCTTATCAATGTTCAGCGAACTCATAATTATTTCCTCGCCTCTATTATTTTATCAAAATAATTCTCAAATTTCAATTTTATATTTTAAAAATTTAAGACCAATAGCTTAAACTTTTATGAAATAAAAAATTGAATCTTTTTTTTTCAGTGAAATAGCTATGTAAAATCATTTATTTTTTTATTAAAGAATTCCCTTTTTACAATTTAAATTTTTAACCAAAATTAATGTTAAAACTTCAAATTAGCTATTGCTGAAAATATTTTTATAAAATTACAATTATTATTTATTCAAGTACACTTTAAAAATATTAAAATATACTGGTTTTTATTCAAGTGAACTTTAAAAAAACTAAAACATACTTGAATATGATGGTATAAGTCATTAGCTACTATAAAAACTTTTCGATTTAATTTTTTCAAGAAAGAATTTTACATGATTTTATTCTTGATTTTGATTATATATGCTAGATTTGTTAACAAATCCCAAAAATCTTTAATCAGACCTTGCTAATTATTTTTTTAAAATTTGTTCATAGCTAGTAACTATAAATAAGCACATTAAATTTTCATTCAAAGGATTCATCTTATATTGTTCATTCGTTAAAAAAAGTGTCTATTAGCTGAAAATGATGGAAAAAAATAAAGCATATTAATATATAAAAAGTTTAATGACTTTCATGAATAAATTCATCCCAAGTAGATAAGAACTTATTCTTTGGAAATACCTTTTAACTCTAATTTTAGCTATGTTTCATCTATAGGTATTTTTCAAAGAAAGGAAATAATTATACTCTTCTTATTTACCATGGACATAGCTATTATTTACTTAAAAATTAGTAAGGTAAATCCAATGATTCATTCAACTATTTTAATGATCCATTTCAAGAAGAATAAAAAAATTTAATAGATAATGATATAGTTTAAGACTTTAATTTTTTCTAAAATAATAATTTTATTAAATGATTATAATTTTATTAATTTCCTTTATGTGAATATTTATGCTATTAATATTAAAAATAATCTAAAATTATCATTTATATTTAAAATAAAATAAAAAAGTAATTAATGAAATAAAAAATTATTTGATGTTAAATAAAAATATTATAAAAGCAAAAAATTTCTTCTCAAACTATAAAAATAGTAAATATACGATATAGGTCTTCCTTTTTTCCAATTATAATACTTCTGATTATAATTATTTTTTATTTTAGATTCCATTTTAAAAAGAAAAAACATATATATCATTAAGGTAAAATTGAATTTATATCAAATCAAATTGATATTGGTTTTGGTATTTAGTTTACTTTGAAGTATATTAGCTATTTCAAGTAGCTACTTTCTTTCAAATATCATGATTTAATATTTGATTTATTTCTCTTCAAATAAATCATTCCCATGAGTATTTTCAAAATTAATCATTATAATTCATTCAATAGACTCTATACACGGTAAAAAAAATGGTATTATTAATTAACTCTAAATATATTTATAGTGTGAAGCATGATGAAACATATCTAGAAGTAATCTTCAATAATTGTCTTAAATATGTATATACTGATATTACTAAGGAGATTTATAATAAATTAATGGAATCTCCTTCACCAGACACTTACTTCCATGAGGTTATAGAAAATCATTATTCCTATATTGAAACATATAATTCTAGAGATGAACTTCCTCCACATTGTGAAGAAGACATACCTCCATTTTTTGATTAAATATTTATTAAAAAACATATACTTAAATTTAGTAAAATTATTGCTAGTCTTTTTTTCTATGATTCATCTGAAAATCATATAAAGCCAGTATAACATGTTAAAAATACATATTATTCAAATTAAGGCTGTTAGTAGATTGAAATTTTCTAATCTGAATATAATAGCTGAAATGTTTACTACCCTGAAACTAATAAAAAATAATGTTAATTATTTGTGAGAGGATTTTATGAAAGATTTCTTGATAGATGAAATTAATAAGTATGTGATAAAAAATGGAGAGGAGTATTTTGATTTTTTAGAAGGAAATGCCTTTAAAGAACCTTTAATAGGATTTGCATCTGCAAAAGATCCTATCTTTAATAATTTTAAAGAAATAATTAAAAAATCTCATTTAACTCCTTCTGAAGCATATGAATTATTTTTTGATAATAAAACCTTTGAGGAGGGCAGTGTGATTTCTATTGCTTTACCTTTAAGTGATGAAATTATAGAAAGTAATAAGCAAAGAGATAAACCTTCTAAAAAATGGATTTTAATGGGATATTCAGGGAAAATTTTTTTATCTGATTTTTCTGATTTTATTAAAAGTATTTTAAAAGAAAAAGGATATGATGGTGTAGATCCATCTAGTCAGGAATTTTTTAAAATTACAATAGATAAAAATGCATCTTCCAATTGGTCTTTAAAACATATTGCTTATGCTTGTGGAATGGGAACTTTTTGTTTAAATGGAGGTTTTATTACTGAAAAAGGGAGAGCTATTCTTTTTTTATCTTTTGTTACAAATTTAGTACTTGAACCAGATAAAAGGAATTATAAGCATCATACTGCAAACTGTTTATATTATCATAATGAAGATTGTAAAAAATGTGTTGAAAGATGTCCAGTGAATGCTCTTTCTGAAAATGGTATTGATAAATTAAAGTGCTTTGATATGTCATATGGCGAAAAAGCAAAAGAACATGCAAAATCATTAGGAATAGACTCAAAACATGCTTATGGATGTGGTCTTTGTTTAGTAGGAGTTCCTTGTGAAAGTGAAAATCCAGTGCAATCTAAAATAAAAAATAAATATAATAATAAATGAAAAATTCTTAATTTTTAAGACACTATAAAATTAATAGGATTTTGCCATCTGAACTTTTCACAAAAAACCCTAAAGTTTCATAGGTAGACATTATGGACTTTACTTAGAATAATCATCGGATGAAGATATTTATTTAAAGAAACCATAACTATTGAAGATGGTTTTCCTAACTTTGATTTGGAAGATATTAATTTTACTGCTTTGTTATTGCAAACTGCTTATTTAACTATTCAAAGTCAAAATAGTGGTAAGTGAGCTTCCATCTTATGATTTAGCTATTTTAAACCATGAAGTACATATATTATTGTTTAAATCTGTTTTTTAAAAAATTTCTAAAGAAAATCTTAATCAAATCAACAGTTTAGGAAAAAAGATTTCCTAAGGTATAGCTACTTTAGATAATAAACTTTTACAAGAGGTATTAAATGATTTAACTTGTGAAGCTATTTGTTTTTTCATGCAAAATTTATATCAAATTATATTTTTTCTTATCTTCTTTTTATTTTAAAATTAAGAAGCATATATTAAAATAAAGAAATATATCCTATCAAATATTATTATTACCATTTTTACTATTATTACTATTATTATTGCTATTACTATTATTGCTATTACTATTATTACTATTACTATTATTATTAAATAAAATTTTTAAAATAACTTAAAAAAAGGAAGTATTAATAATTTTAAAATTAAACAATTATTATATATAATAATAAGGATGTTTTTTTATGAAAAAATTACCTCTTGGTATATCCACTTTCTCAGAAATAATCGAAGATAATTATATCTATGTAGATAAAACAAGAGCTATCTATGAAATGATAAACCAAGGAAAAACTTATTTTTTATCAAGACCCAGAAGATTTGGAAAATCACTTTTAGTCAGTACTTTAAAAGAACTATTTAAAGGAAATGAAGACATTTTTGAAAGTCTTTATATTTATGATAAATGGGATTGGAGTGAAAAACATCCTGTAATCCATTTAGATTTTGGAAATATTGCTTATAAAACACCTGAAAGATTAGAAATTTCACTTGAAGAATTTACATTAGAAATTGCTGATGAATATAAAATAATTTTAAAAAAAAGCTTTCCAAATCAAAAATTTAGTGAATTAATTAAAAAAATACATGATAAAACTGGTAAAAAAGTTGTGGTCCTTGTAGATGAGTATGATAAGCCTATTATTGATTGTATGAAAAATGTAAAAATAGCTAAGCAAAATCGTGACATTTTAAGTGATTTTTATCAAGTTTTAAAAGCTAATGATAAGTATTTAAGATTTATATTCTTAACTGGTGTTAGCAAATTCTCTAAAACTTCAATCTTTTCAGGTTTAAATAACCTATATGATATTAGTTTGGATTTTAATTTTTCAACTATTTGTGGTTACACTCAAGAAGAATTAGAAACCTGCTTTTCAGATTATATTGACAAGTTTATTAAAGATAGTATCAACATTAGTCCTGAAAAACTATTGTCTTTAATTAAAGATTGGTACAATGGCTATTCTTGGGATGGTGAAAACCGTTTATATAATCCTTTCTCCATCATATCCTTGTTTAAAAAAGGAATTTTTGAAAATTTCTGGTATGAAACAGGCACTCCTTCACTTTTAATGGATTATATTGAGAATAATCCTCTAGATGCAAGTATTTTATTTGAAGAAACCATAGCTATTGAAGGAGGGTTTCCAAGTTTTGACTTGGAAGATATTGATTTTACTACTTTATTATTGCAAACTGGTTATTTAACTATTCAAAGTCAAAATATAGTGGTAGGTGAACTTCCATCTTATGAGTTAGCTATTCCAAACGATGAAGTACATGTATCCCTGTTTAAATCTATTATCAAGAAAATTTCTAAAGAAAAACCTAATCAAATCAACAGCTTAGGAAAAAAGATTTCACATGCCATAGCTACTTTAGATAATAAACTTTTGCAAGAAGCATTAGATGCTCTACTCGCTAGTATTCCTTCTGTAATTTATGGTAAAGTTAAAGAGGATATTCGAGAAGCTAACTATCATATATTATTTTTAGCTATGCTTGGTTTATTGGGATTTTTTGCCATTGGAGAGCTAAGTCATTCCAAAAGAACACTGGATATTGTTATTAAAAAGAACAATTTAGTTATTGTGTGCGAACTAAAATACAGCTTAGATAAACCTTTAGATGATTTAGCTTGTGAAGCTATAGAGCAAATAAAAAACTACAGCTACTATAAACCATATTTAGACTATGACGTGATACTTTTAGGAATCGCCTTTGGAGACCGTGAAGTAAAAACTCTTCTCGAAGCATTAAAAAGATAGCTAATAACACAGGAATTTACATTAAAAACTACTTTTTCATGAAATTTATATCTTCTTTATGTTTTTTTCTTATAGTCTTGAAAGAAAATATTTTAATTAATAATTAGGATAATATTAATTTATTTTTAAAAAATCATTTTTTATTTCTTTTAATTATTAAAATAATAGTGGATATTTTCATAATTATTAAAATATAACTTTTAATAATTTAAATCATTAAAATAAATTAATATAATTACTTAAAAAATTATCATTACTTAAAAACTTTATTTTCATGACTATATTTTCTTTTTATTTTAAAATTAAGAGATAATATATTGAAATAAGAAATATATATTAAAATTAAGAAATATATATCACATCAAATATAACATGGAATCTTTTAAATAATAATTTTAAAAATATTACTCTTAAAAATTCTTATTTTATAAAATTAGCTAATATAAATTAAATTGTTAATAAATAAAAAGAGTTATAATAATATTATATAATTTAAAGATGTTTTATTTAATTTAATTTTTTTTAGAATATTTTGTCTTAACTTGTGTTAACAAGATACCTCATAAAAAAATATTTTATGAGACATATATTTCCTAATCATGATATATATTTCTCAAATAAATATAAAATAATCTGAAAAACAGTGAAAAACAAAAAAATAGCTAAAAAGAAATGAAAAAAAATGGCGAAAAACGCCAGGACTGGGATTTGAACCCAGGCGGAGAAAATCTCCACAGGATCTCAAGTCCTGCGCCTTACCTGGCTAGGCTATCCTGGCAATAATCTTAAATCATCTTAATAATGAAATATAATTATATTTAATTAAAAATATAAAAAAATAGCTAAATAATAGATTAACATAATGTTAATATATTTTAATAGCTCAATTATAGCTAATCCAATAGCTATTATTAATTATGATTATAGCAATATTCAAATTATGAGTAATTTCATATAATAATGTTTAATTACTCATGGAATGATTTAATTAGCTTTTTAGCTCAATTTCAATACTCACATTATCTGGGACATTAACTTTCATAACTTGTCTCATTGCTCTCTCATCTGCTCCAATTCCAACTAATCTTTTATGAATTCTAAGTTCCCATTTTTCCCAAGTAGATTTACCTTCTCCATCAGGTGATTTTCTAGTTGGAACTACTAGTTTCTTTGTTGGTAATGGAATTGGACCTGAAAGATCTACACCTGTTCGTTCAGCTATTTTTCTAAGCTGATCACAAACAAAATTAAGTTTTTCTGGGTCAGTTCCTGTAAGTTTAATTCTTGCTTGATGCATTTTCATCCTCCAAAAAATAAAGAAAAAATATAAGTTTATTTGAACTTATAAATAAGGATAAAATAGCTATTTAATTTTATATTATTTAAATGTTATTATAATAAAATAGCTAGATTATTGAATCATTTAGCAGCATCAATACCTATACACATACCAGCAGCTACAGTTTGACCCATATCCCTAATAGCAAACCTTCCCATGTGTGGAATGTCTTTAATATTTTCAATTACCATAGGTTTTGTTGGTTTAACTTTTACAATAGCAGCATTACCTGTTTTAAGGAAATCAGGATTTTCTTCTTCAACTTGACCAGTAGCAGGATTTAACTTTTTAGTTAATTCTAAGAAAGTACATGCAACTTGAGAAGTGTGACAATGGAATACAGGAGTATATCCTACAGTTATAACACCCGGGTGTTGTAAAACAACAATTTGAGCATCAAATTCTTTAGCTACTGTTGGAGCACTGTCAGTATGTCCTGCAACGTCTCCTCTTCTGATATCGTTTTTACCTACGCCTCTAACATTGAATCCAACATTATCTCCAGGTTCAGCTTCATCAAACATTTCATGGTGCATTTCAATAGATTTAACTTCACCAGAAGCTCCAGCAGGTTCAAATATGACATTTTCTCCTTTTTTCATTATTCCAGTTTCTACTCTTCCCACAGGTACAGTTCCAACTCCAGTAATAGAGTAAACATCTTGAACAGGTACTCTTAAAGGTAAAGTAGTAGGTTTTTCAGGAGCTTTGAAGTCATCTAAAGTAGGAATTAAAGCTTTTTCTTTATACCAAGAAGTGTTCGGACTAACTTCTTTAATGTTATCTCCTTCAAATGCTGAAACAGGAATGAAAGGAACTTCAGCTGGATTATATCCAATAGATTTAATAAGAGTAGAAACTTCTTCTTTTAATTCCTTATATTTGTCTTCAGCATAGTCAACTAAATCCATTTTATTAATTGCAATTACAATTTGGTTAATACCTAAAGTTCTGGATAAAAATATATGCTCCTTAGTTTGTGGCATTACACCATCAACAGCATCTACTACAAGAACTGCAGCATCTGCTTGGGAAGCACCAGTAATCATGTTTTTAACAAAATCTCTGTGTCCTGGGCAGTCCACAATTGTATACTCGTACTTAGATGTTTCAAATTTTTGGTGAGCTAAATCTATTGTAACTCCCCTTTCTCTTTCTTCTCCAAGTTTATCCATAACAAACCTAAACTTATTTTCACCTTCATCTAATTGCTGTTCAGCAATAGCACCAGCTTGTAATAAAAGGTGTCCAACAAGTGTGGATTTTCCGTGGTCAACGTGTCCAATAAACGCCAAATTTATATGTTCTTTTGTTTTTGCCATTATAAAACCTCTATTTTTAAATCATCATTAAATTAGTCAAAATTGATTTTTAATTATTTTTATAATTTTTTATTAATTAAATATTAAAATATGAAATAAAAAATGTTAAATATATTCTATTTACTTTAAATGCAACTTGACCATATAACTTAGATAAATTTGAACTTACCTATATAAATATATAATGATTTTTATTTTAAAACTTATTTTTTTCTTAATTCATACTAATTATTAAATTTTTCTCTTAATTAATACTAATTATTAAT
>Ga0099364_10004724_pt1 | contig 20551 bp, 19 predicted proteins | sample TergutTh196P3_FD_73070 | JGI IMG/M metagenome (GOLD analysis project Ga0099364, IMG submission 73070) | Microcerotermes parvus P3 segment gut microbial communities from Pointe-Noire, Republic of the Congo - Th196 P3 | ecosystem: Host-associated > Arthropoda: Insects > Digestive system > Gut ... | reverse complement strand
CGAAGTAGTGTAGAATACCCTTTGCTTGCAGGTCCGTAGCTCCTAACTGGTAGAGCACCGCACTCCAAATGCGGGGGTTGAGGGTTCGAATCCTTCCGGGCCTGCCATTTGTAATGTGCAGCATAAATTTAAACAAGGAGGTCGGGGTATGAAGAAGCTCCTCGACTTTGGCAGAACGGTAAGAAGTTTTTTAAGAGAGTCGAAAGCTGAACTCAAGAAGGTTGCTTGGCCTACAAGAAAACAGGTCTGGTATTCAACTCTTGTTGTTGTTCTTCTGACGGCTATCGTCGGAGTATATCTCGGCGTAGTGGATTTCCTCCTTACGACGGTTCTAAGGCGCTTCATCGGCTGACAGCCATTAGCGTATAGAAAACGCGATCAATCTAAAATAAAATGGCCGATTTCAATGAAAACTTAGGAAAACAATGGTACGTTGTGCAGACTTATTCGGGCTATGAGAATAAGGTGCGTGCTAATCTGGAACAACGTATCGCCACGATGGGCATGGAGAACAGAATATTCCGTGTTCTGGTTCCCGTTGAGGAAAGAGTTTATACAAAAGATGGAAAGATTAAGCGGGTAAGGCGCAAACTCTTCCCAAGTTATGTATTGGTCGAGATGATGCTGGAAGACCAATCCTGGTATGTCGTTCGCCACACGCCGGGTGTGACCGGATTTTTAGGTACAAGGAACCATCCCATAGCCTTGTCGCCGAAGGAAGTCGGCGAGATAATGGCGAAAATCTCCAAGGATCAGGCGAAACCGAAAGTCGAGATAACATTCAAGCCCGGCGATATAATCAGGGTGAAGAGCGGTCCTTTTGAAAATCAGGTAGGGCCGGTCGTGGAAGTAAACGAGGATAAGGGCAAGGTCACATTCAGCGTAACCGTATTTGGACGTGAGACGCTTACAGAGGCTGACCACACTGATTTGGAAAAAATATAAATTGAACTTTTAACCGCGCTCATAATTGCGCGGTTTTTATAAAAACCAAGGAGGTTTATGTAGCTTATGGCGAAAAAGGTAATTGGGGAGTTGAAACTCCAGCTTCCCGCAGGTAAAGCTACCCCGGCGCCGCCGGTAGGACCGGCGCTAGGGCAGCGAGGCATCAATATAATGGAGTTCGTGAAGCAATTCAATGCCAAAACGGCGGATCAGGTCGGCATGATAATCCCCGTGGTAATCACAGTATACGCCGACCGCAGCTTCTCGTTCATAATGAAGACCCCGCCCGCAAGCGTGCTTCTCAAAAAGGCAATTGGCAAGGAGAAGGGATCGGGAGTTCCAAACAAGAATTTTGTCGGCAAGGTTTCCCGCAAGCAGGTTCAGGAGATAGCGGCTCTCAAAATGGTTGATCTGAACGCCGGCGGAATCGAAGCGGCGATGAGAATGGTCGAGGGCACAGCTAGGTCCATGGGAGTAGAGATAACGGGATAACGGGCGTTATTATATTTTAATATATAACGACGTGGGAGGAAACCCTGCAAGGTTTCCGCAAACTACCACAGGAGGAATCAATTATGTCCAGGAAAAGCAAGAGATTCAGAGCGCTTCTTGAGAAAGTTGACCTGCAGAAGCGTTACGAGTTGACGGAAGCGGTAACTCTGATTAAGGAATGTGCCAACGCGAAGTTTGACGAAAGTGTCGAGTTACACGTCAAATTAGGAGTGGATCCGCGTCATGCAGACCAGCAGGTAAGAAGCACGATCGGTCTGCCTCATGGAACGGGGCACACGAAAAAAGTGCTGGTCATTGCCGCTGGAGAGAAGGTCAAAGAAGCCGAAGAGGCAGGAGCCGATTTCTTCGGCGGGGAGGATAAAGTAGCTGATATAGAGGGCGGTTGGATGGATTTCGACGCCGTAATAGCGACTCCTGACGTAATGAAGGTGGTCGGGCGTCTAGGTAAGGTTTTAGGGCCCCGCGGGCTGATGCCGAGCGCAAAGACCAACACGGTAACATTTGACGTCGCCAACGCAGTGAAGGAGATAAAGGCCGGCCGCATCGAGTTCAGGGTTGATAAAGCGGGTATCATACACAACGCGGTGGGACGCGCTTCATTTACCGCCGAGCAGCTGATGGATAACATAAGGACCTTGATTCGCGCGATAATCAAAGCCCGCCCGGCGGCCGTGAAAGGAACGTACCTTAAGGGTATTACGCTATCTTCAACAATGGGCGTGGGCTTAAAAGTCGACGAAATTGCGGCGCAGAAGGATACCAGTGATTAAGGGAATCTAAAGAACATTTATCCAGCGATTCCTTTTGGAACCAAAAAATTATATACGAGAGCTTATGACAGTGGGTGCCATTGAGCTTAATAACCCGCCGAGGTTCGAACAAAGCGAATGAGTAATTGTCGCTGATTCAAACCGGGCTCGAATATTGCGCCCGGTTTTTTATTCTTCTGACGAATGGAGGTGAAATTATGCCAACTGAAGCTAAACGTACGGAAATAAACGCGCTAGCTGAATGCATCAAATCGAGTCAGGCTATTTTTATTGTCGAATACAGAGGTCTTAGGGTTTCGCAATCAACGGCGGTTCGCCGGGCGATCAAGGCCTCCGGCGGAGAGATGAAAATAGCGAAAAACACCTTGATGCGCATCGCTCTCAAGGAAAGCGGGGAGGTTCTCGCCGAAAACATAGACACTGGTCCGAATGCTTATGTCTTCGCTTATAGCGATGTTGCGGCTACCGCCCGGGCGATCCGCGATTTTTCGAAGGTGAGAGGCAATGAAGCGTTGGTCATTAAAGGCGGAATACTAGGAAATCGAGTTATAAACAAGGATGACGTCAATGCTATAGCCGACCTGCCGCCGAGGGAAGTACTGCTCGCGATGCTGCTGGGAGTCTTGAATGGACCGATCCGTTCGTTCGTAACGGTACTCTCGGGTCCTGCTCGAGGGCTTGTAACGGCTCTCTCGCAGATCAAAGAACAGAAGGAAAAAGCAGCTTAACTGCGTAAAAAATTAAAAATATTCTAAGGAGGAAATATCAATGTCACGTGAGGAACTAATCAAAACTATTTCAGAGATGTCTGTACTCGAACTGTCGGAGCTTGTGAAAGAACTTGAGGAGAAGTTCGGCGTATCGGCTGCGGCCCCTGTTGCGGTAGCTGCTGTCGCCGCTGGTCCTGCCGCCCCCGCGGCGGCGGAGGAGGAAAAGACCGAGTTTGACGTTGTACTGACCGACCACGGCTCTAACAAGATCAACGTTATTAAAATTGTCCGCGAGATTACAGGGCTTGGCCTGAAAGAAGCCAAGGAACTCGTCGATAATCCGCCAAAGGCGATAAAGGAAGGCGCAACCAAGGAAGAAGCTGAAGAAATAAAGAAAAAGGTAGAAGAAGCCGGAGCGACCATCGAACTGAAATAGCCATAACTTTTCCTTTTTGATTCATCGCTATGAGAAGCGGGCGCATCTTTTGCGCGCCGCTTTTTTTATGGTATATTTTTCTCATGATAATTGACACGCACGTACATGTTTATCCGCCGGAAGTGATAGAAGATTGGGAGCGAATAGCCTCGCGAGAGGACTATTTCGAAACTCTTGTACGGAGTCGCGTTCATAAATGGTGTACTGCCGGCGACGTATTGAATGCAATGGACGCCGATGGAGTGGACGAGAGCTGGATAACGACTTTCGGCTTCAAAGATTTGGGGTTATGCCGCCTATGTAACGATTACGCGATTGAAATGGCAAATGCTTCAGGAGGACGTTTGAAGGCAATGGCGGTTGTGCCGCCGACCGCCAGGGGAGCCGCTTCCGAGATTGAAAGGTGCGCCGCGAGCGGGGTTATAGGGATTGGGGAAATTTTCCCAGACGGGCAGAATTTCGACGTCAGCGATCCCGATGAAACGTGGCGATTTGCGGCGGTTTGCCACGAAACGGAAATGTTCGTCATGATCCATACCGCTGAACCTGTCGGGCGAAATTATCCCGGCAAGGGAATGGCCAGTCCGTCGGAAGCATACGCCTTCGCCAGAAATCACCCTGAGCTTCGCATAGTCATGGCGCACTGGGGGGGAGGACTTTTCCTATACGAGAGTACGCTTGAAGCGCGGGTTGCTCTGAAAAACGTCCGTTACGACACCGCCGCTTCGCCTTTTGTGTACGGCAGGGAAATTTTTGATTTGTGCGCTTTGCCTTGGCTGCGGGGAAAGATAATGTACGGCTCGGATTTCCCATTGCTGCGTTATCCGAGGTATAAAAGCCAGATAAACGAATCCGTTCTCGAAGAGAATTTGAAAGATTTTCTCATGTATCGTGCCGCTATGATCTTTTTAGAGGCCCAATGACGTATGATATATACTGACACAAAAGACGGTACAAGGAATATGCCTTGTATTGCAAATCATTGAACTGAGGGGTGGCGACAATGAACAACCAACAATTGATGCGCTTGATTCTGGCGTTCTTCGTTCTGCTTATTATGGCGAGAGGAGCATTTGCGGCGGACACGGCCGATATTGGCGCTGAATCGGCAGCCGAATCCGTAAATGCTTTTGCCTTCGACATGTATGCGGAACTGTCAAACGACGGGGGTAATCTTTTTATTTCGCCGTACAGCCTAACGTCGGCGATGGCGATGCTTTATGCGGGAACATCAGGCGAGGCCGAGCGCGAGGTTCGCGACGTAATGCGCTATACCGAAGAAATCCATCCGGCAATGATGGAACTGAGAAACTCTCTTGAGGAAGACGAAACCGGCGAGCTGTCAGTCGCAAACGCGATATGGCCGCATTCCGAGTTGGAACTGCTGCCGTCTTATGTGGGTGTAATAAGGGATTACTATGGCGGCGAAGTGACGCAGTTCGACTACAGTCATAGTTGGCGTGACGCCGAGGACGCCATAAACAAATGGACGGCTCTGCACACGCGCGACATGATAAAGAATCTTTTTCAGCGTGACGACCTGATGCCAAGAGGCCGGGAGGTTACGTCACTTGTGCTGACGAACGCGGTCTATTTCTTCTCAAAATGGAGAGAACCTTTTGATAAAGACCTGACATTCGATGGAATTTTTTATGGGGCAAGTGAACGCGAGACGAAGTTCATGAACCAGATAAATTCGTTCCCTTACTTCGAAACTGATGATTTTCAGCTTTTGGAGTTGCAGTATGAGGACGCGCGACGTTCATTCGTCGCCGTGCTTCCGAGGGAGAAGGACGGCATAAAATCGCTGGAGGCATCCATTGGGGCGGGAAAATTCGCCGATTGGAGAGCATCCGCGAAACGCAGCAGAGTAGACGTTTATATTCCCAAGTTTGAATTGGAGTGGGAGAAGGAACTCGCGCCGGCCTTCAAATCCCTCGGCATGCAAGGTATTTTCGAACCAAGCCGTGATAATTACAAAAATATGACGGAAACTCCCGAAGAAATGCGCGTGTCGAAAATAATCCACAAGACAAAGATCACGCTCGACGAGGAGAAAACGGAGGCCGCGGCCGTGACAGGGATTGCAATGGTGGGGGTTACGTCGGTACAACCAATTTTGGAACCCTATGAATTCCGCGCCGATCATCCCTTCATCTTCTTCATCACGGACAATTCAACCGGCGCGATACTGTTCATGGGACGTTTCAGCGAACCTGAGTAAAACTCCGGGGAAGGTAAAATCATCTCATGAAAAACTACGTCGGAATCGACCTCGGCACGACGAACAGCGTGATAGCGTCCTTCGACGGCAAATCGTTGCGAATTTGGAAAGCGCCCGAACAGAACGACATCACTCCGTCGGCAATCTACGTAGATAAGAGGGGGACGAAATACATAGGCATACGCGCATACGCAATGTCTTTGCGCGATCCTGACAACTCCGCCGTGCTATTCAAGCGCCTTATGGGGACAAACACCAGTATAAATTTCGCCTCATCGGGCGTATCGCGCAGCCCTGAGGAGTGTTCCGCGGAGATATTGCGGGTTCTCTTTGGATATCTGCCGGAGCATATCCGTGACGACCGCGAAGTCGGCACTGTTATCACAGTGCCCGCGGCATTCAATCAAATGCAGAAGAGCGCCACGATGGAGGCCGTGAACATGGCTGGCATAGGCAAGGTCGCGCTGATGCAGGAGCCGGTAGCGGCGGTTATGAGCGTAATGAGGGTGCGGAAGCGTGACGGCATATTCCTAATCTACGACCTCGGCGGCGGCACGCTGGACATAGCGGTCGCGGAGAGCATGGGCGGACAAGTCAACCTGCTTGCTCACGGAGGCATCGCAATGTGCGGCGGACGCGACTTCGACAGGACCATTTTTGATAATATTGTGTGTCCTTGGCTCGCGAGCCGTTTTTCACTGCCCGAAAAATTCCCTTCCGACCCGGCGTACAAAACTCTGACGAGTTGGACACTAGCGGCGATAGAGAACGCCAAGATCGCCCTCTCTTCCCTGACGGAAGCCATGATAAGCCTGTCGGTCGCTGATGTGCCCGATCCGATATTGGATCGTGAGGGAGAGGAGATGTACTTCGACATTCCGCTAAGGCGCGAAGTTTATGACGAACTGATATCCGGCAGGATAGCGTCGTCGATCGCTTCCGCAAGAGAGACGCTGTCCGGCGCGGGGCTTGCCCCGAAGGATATAGACAGCGTAGTTTTCATAGGCGGGCCGACAAACTATAAACCGCTGCGAACCCGAATAACATCAGAGTTGGGAATCTCCGATTCGCAGGATATAAACCCGATGACTGCGGTTGCCGAGGGCGCTTGCATGTTTGCCGAGTCCATCGACTGGGAGACGCGCACCCGTTCGAGAAAGACACAGCGCGGCCGTATCGATTCAAACGAAACGCTGAACCTCTCTTTCAGTTATAACTCCCGCACATCCGACCAGCGCGCGCGGGTAATCGCCCATACTGCCGACAGTGAGCCGCAGGGCTTCGAGTTTCAGGCCGACAGCATGGATACCGGCTGGACGTCAGAAAGAGTTAAGCTATCCCACGGCGCGATGGTGGAAGTTCCCCTGCCGCAAGAGGGGGAAAATATTTTCAGAATGACTGTATTCGATCAGAGCGGCGGCCGGATAAAACTCAAGGCCGACACGGTCGTTATTGTGCGGGTGGCAGCGACAATCGGGGCCATACCCGCATCTCATTCCGTGGCGGTGGAGGTGCTGGAGAAACTCGGCGGCAAACCCGCGCTCGAATATCTCGTCCGCAAGGGAGACGCCCTTCCAAAAAAGGGGCGCAAGTCTTTCAAGGCCGCGGAATCTCTCTTGGCCGGAAGTTCCGGCTCGCTCAATTTCAAACTGTGGGAAGGTGAGATTCGCGACCCGCTCACAGATAACCGCCCAATAGGGGTGTTTAAAATATCCGGCTCCGACTTCGACGACGGCTCTATTCCCGCCGGGGCGGAATTGGAATGCGACTACGAGATACTGGATTCCGGTCACATAGACGTGAGATTCGCCGTGCCTTCAATCGGCGGCACTTTTCATTCGAATAAAAATTTCTACTCACGGCAGGAGGGACAGGTGGATTACTCGTCCTCAGCGTCCTCAATAATCTCAAGCGGCAGAAAGGTCCTCTCGCGCATACACGAGATAAAGATGATAATCGACGATCCAAGACTCGCGGACGCGCGCCTCAAGGTAGAATCCGTCGTATCCATCAATCCTTCGAATACCGACGTCGAATCCATTCAGGTAGCCGATGAAGACATCCGCATGGCGAGGCAGATACTTTCCCTTGTGAGAGACGAACACCTAAGGGATATCCGTGCTCTTGACCTCGGCAAAGTAACCTCGACCTTCGAGAACAAACTGAAAGAATACGCCACCCAGGCGGAAACAGCCGACTTTACAAACCTCGCGGCCACAGCGAAACGCTCCATAGATCGTGACGATTCTGATTTCGAACAATATCTCAGCAAGCTGGAGAACATGAATTTCAGCATACAATGGAGGCAGGACTGGTACATCGTGGAGGTGTTCAAACGGTGGGCGGGCATACCGCAGATATTCTCCGATAAGCGCCGCTTTGACGAACTGACGGCCCTTGGCGAGCGTTTCATATCAGAGGGCGCGACGGAGAATCTCCGAGGCGTCATGACGGAATTACTTAAGCTGATACCGGGAGTTGGGCCGGACGCCAACATCTCAGACGTGACGAACATAATAAGGGGTTGACCCCAAAAAACTGTGTACGGACCGGTGAACGGATAAAAATGGATCTATGCCAAAACCCATTTTACAGAATTAACGCCCGCGCCCACCATAATCGGACTAAACTGCTCGATTTGGCGAATACGCAGGGGCTTGTGGGCGACCCGGAGGAAGCGTCGCGCGCGCTTACCGACCTCACAAACCCAAGGCGGCGGCTCTCAGCCGAGATAGCATGGCTGCCAAATGTATCAACCGCTCAGGCCGATGCATTGTTATCAATGCTTAAATCGCCGCCGCAGCTATTATCAGGGGAAAGAATGCTGCCCAGGCACGGCGTGGCGCGCGCGAATCTAATGGCTGCCGGGTTGCTTAGACTGGAACAGGAAGACCGCGCACCCTCGTCGGTGGCTGTCTGGATAATGGAAATATCCACGGCGTTCGAGAACGAGGATCCGGTGACGCTGATGTTTATAATCAACGAGGAGCGCATTTTGTCCGGCTTCCCGGAGGTCACGGATATCTCCGCCGTGAGAGGCGAACTCAACGAGAGGCGAAGGTATTTTCGCAGCGTAATAACGTCCGTGCTGGGCAGCATGAACGAACGTGAACGCCTGGAAACGATAATGAAAGTTGTGCGTTCCGCGACTGAGGGCGGCGCTAAACAGGCGCCAGAGGTCGTATTCGACATGGTCGACTTATACGAGGTAGAGTCGAAGGCCCTGGTCACGCGGCAGGAACAAAGCCTGCAATTCCTCATAGCCCGCATACGCGACGCAGCCGAACGCCATCAAAACGATTTCGACGTGACAAACCTCATAGGGGGGATACTCTCCGACTTTCGCGCGTGGCGGCAGGTGACTGAGCCGACTCACATCTGCGCCCGCGTTCGAGGATTGAAAAGCTCACGCGACGCTCTAATGAGTTCCGCGTCCGAACTGGAGGCTTGCCTCACCGCCCTCGGCAGGCGCGAGGGCGCATACGCCCTTGCCGAAGGGCTGCGCAGCGTGTTCGCCGGTGAATGGGAGTCGCTGGAGCATCAAGATGAAACAGAGAAAATCGCGAGCTGCCATGCGGTGAGCGCAGAAGCGCCGACTGAACCGGAAACGCCGCCCGACGTAATACCGGAGTCACGCGAAGAACTGCTGCTAGAATCCGACATCGAACAGATATTGAAGCAGAGAATAAGAGTGTCCTCCGAGTGGATCGAGTGGCAGGGCCGCCGCTGGGATCTGTCGTCTGTAACCCGGATGAGGTGGGGCAGGATACCGGACGCCGGGGGAGATTCCCACAGTGTCGCTTCGTACCGCGTTTTCTGGGGTGACGACGCCGGTTTTGCTTCGCTGGATTTCATCCACGGGCGTTCTTACGAGAAACTTGTGCGCGCTCTGTGGAGGGCGGTCGGTCTAAAACTGCTGTGCCGCATATTATTGACGCTAAAAGGCGGCAACAGCTATCGTTTCGGCTCGTCACTCGCGAACGACATGGGAATTGAATTGTACCGTCATGACGGCACGGGCGAAAAAACAGAAAAAAAATTCTGCAAGTGGAATGAACTTGTAATAATGGACGAACTGGGAGTGTTCTGTCTGGGCAAACGCGACGACAGCAAGCTGTGGGCGGATTTTAAATATCTGGAGGAAGACAACATAAACCTTCTCGAAAACGCCGTGCGCTTGAGGATAAAGCGGGGCGGAGAAAGATTGAGCAGTCTGCTGCAAAATTGAACCCGCCGTCAGGCATAAATGACTCTTCCTTCTTCGTTTACGTTTTGTATGAAGGAGATATATTCCATTTGTGCCTCGAAACGCGTTTTGTCACACAAAAGCGGCACAATGAGTACTTCATTTTCCAAACTCGCATCAGAAGAAAACTCTGTAAACAATGCTTCGTAATGGCGCAAATTCGTCTCATTCATATCTACAACGATCATGACGTCGACGTCCGATTCTTCGTCAAAATCTCCTCTAGCGTAAGAACCATAAAGAATTACCTTATATAGTTTCGCCGCAAAAAGATTTTCGGAAAATCGGCATATCGAATCCATAATCCGTTTGAGGTCGACTTCTTTTTTCATCTACACCGTCTCCTGCATAACTTTATAGAAATTCAAAAAAACTGCCTGTTCCTTTCTTCATCACGGCTCCAAAAATTGTCGTTTCACCTACCTTCGCAGGCTGCTTCCCATTTGCAATGATACAGGTTTATTATTTACTATGAATATTACGTTGTCAAACACCTTTAGACAAAACGCGTATTGTCGTGTCGGGTTTGCTGTTTTTTAAAAAAACGCTTATAGCGAGGCCGGCGGGTTGCGTAATTCGGGAGGCTTCGTCGAAAATTGTCCGCTACGATGATTTCATTCGGTTTTTATTTTCGTCCAGATAGGAGAAAAACAGCTTTATCAAATTGACCGCCAGCATTTTTTCATCTTCCGAGCGTTCTCTGAGAAATTGAAGCATCAAGTTTTCCGAAACTGTATTCTGGTAAGCTGCGGCATTAGAAAGGAGATAATCAACCGTCACGCCCAAACGATTTACAATAAGCACTAACGTTCCAAGAGTTACGCTCCGTTCGCCTCGCTCTATTTGCCCGACATAAGAGGCGGATATGTGAACGTCCTCAGCTAGTTTTTCTTGCGTCAGATTCAGTTTTAATCTTTCTTCGCGTATGCATCCGCCTAATACTACATAATCCATTTTTCATACCACATAATGCGCTCAACTTAGGAAAATGATACATACAGCATATTCAGAGTGTAATCGGCTATATGAGGTATTTACCTCTATTAGTTGTTTTTTTGCTGAAAATTTGTTACGATAGTTACGCATCAGAAAGGGTATTCAGCATGGAATTTGCATTTTTGGAACGTGCGATCGTCGATTGACGCTAAATAATCATAAAAATTTCGAGGAGGTTTTGTCGTGAGAAAAAAATATTTGCTTATAGCTTTAATTGCCACACTGTTGGGTTTTGTTTCGGGTTTGGCGTTTGTTGGAGAGTCTGCGGCCGCCAATTGGATTGACGAGGCGGATACGAAATGGTATGACGATAATCCGTCAGCCTCGGCGTATACGATCTCAACCGCTGTGCAACTCGCGGGTCTTGCGGAACTCGTCAACAGGTATACTAATCCCGTTTCATTTGAAGGCAAGACAATCACGCTAGCAAATGACATCAACCTTGATGTCGCAGGAAGAGAATGGACGCCGATTGGTGGTACTAGAACTACAGCAAGGCGTTCTTTTCAGGGTATATTCGACGGCGGTGATTATACGATATCGAATATGACGATAATCGGGGAGAATTTTAACGAGTATTATGAAACGGGATTGTTTGCAATTAATGAAGGAATTGTCAAAAACCTCAAATTAACGAATGCGAACATCAATCTTTCCTTCACCTATTCACAATTTCATCCTATAGTAGGCGGCATCGTAACAACTAACGCCGGGAGCGTGTTAAATTGCATGTTCAGCGGTGATATCTCTTACTACGCGAGCCCTGGCTCCGGCTCCGTCGGCGGCATCGTAGGGATGAATGAAGGAACAGTATCATATTGCATCTCCAGCGGCGATTTATTAAGTTCCGGCGGCGGAGTCAACGTTGGCGGAATCGTAGGGACTAATAATGGCGGAACAGTATCAAATTGCACCTCCAGTGGTAATGTTTCCTCCTTCTCCTCCTCCTCCGCCTTAACCTACGTCGGCGGCATCGTAGGGGTTAATCATGGCGGAACAGTATCAAACTCCCACAAACTTAACGGCATGGTCAGCGCAGTCGACTCTGCCAGTAACACAATCGCTGGCGGCGTTATTGGATCTATTAGTACTATCTCCCTAACAATAATCTCCGGCAACACATTCAGCAGGGTTGCCACGGGACAGCAGTGGGGGATCGGGGTTGATTGGAGAACAGGCTACCCCGACCCCGACCCCAGCAACAACGGCGCGGTGCCGATTGAGGGTATTGACGACCCGGACGCGCAAGGCGACGCTATCATCTTCGTGCCGGGGATAATGGGAACTGAGTTTTATGATGAAAACAACCGGCTCGTATGGCCTCCTTTTAGTGTTTCGGGGGTTTTTGCCGATATGTCGTTATCCCGCGAATTTGAATTGCTGCCAAATGAAAATCAGCAAACCGCTGTGAGCCGTAATTACGGTGCAAATAACCATGCAAAGGAGATTATCGACAGACTTTGCAGTTCTTTCCCCGATAGGCCGGTTTATGTTTTCTCGTATGACTGGCGCAGGGAAAATTCGAAAAACGCCGAAAATCTTGAAGCCTTCATTAACGGGCTTATTGGTTTTTACCCCAGTATAAACAAGGTTGATATCGTGGCCCACAGCATGGGAGGTATAGTCACGTCATCTTATTTCCAAAAAGACGCAAGCAAAATAAACAGGATAATCACGATTGCCACTCCTTATGAAGGAGCTCCCGAAAGCATTGCAAGAACGGTGGATCCTCAAAGGATACTGGGAGATTGGAAGGATCTGATATTATCCAACCTCGTGAATTTACCTCCTGAGGTGAAAAGAACTTATCCCTCTTTGGCTGAATTAAACCCAACGGCGAATTATACGGCGCGCCAGTCTATGTTGCAAGTAAGGCCCTTTATTACAAACGAGTCGGGGGCGTCGGCCTCGCTGTCTGATACGAACCCTTTGTCATATCAGGATTATTTTTCGCATCTTTCGGGAATATATGGTCAGAATGCTTCAGCGGCAAGACTTTTTCAAATCTCTCTGAATGACGGCAGCGGTTTTAACGCTTTACTCGCTTATGATAAAGCATATTTCTTCACCGGCGGCGGGGAATATACGATGAATGCGATCTCCTTCAGCGACCTTTGGGGGATAGAAGCAAAAGGGTCGGTATACGACTACAGAGGCGACGGAACAGTCCCGTATCTTTCGGCTACGATCATGGAGAGAATAAACTCTTTACAATCGTCATCGCGCAGGAGATTTTTTCAGGGAAGCCATTTGGGCGTATTAAAAAATTCCGATTTGCTCAACGCCGTGGTAAATGTTTTAAGGACGGGGGATCCCCAGGGCGCCTCCTGGACTCCCGTTCCCAGGGAATACACGGTAGGACGCGTCACTTGTCCCGTTGACGTCATTATTTCAAGAGGCAGCGAAATGCTCTCATCGGAAGAAGCCAATTTCCAAAATTGGACGTCTTTCGGCAGACTTGACACTTTCGGCGCGGACGGCGATATAAAAATGTTCTGTGTCGACGATGACGTTTTTCAAGTTACGATGAAAGGCACTGACACTGGCACTATGAGCTACTCAATTGCTTTCTTCAATGCGAACAACAATCTCGTAAAAGAACATACGTTCGAGGACATCCCGATAAACGACCAAACCATCATCACAACCGACACAGGCCGGACCGGGGCAACCATACTTTACGTCGACGAAGATGGCAACGGAACCGTCGATTATGTCCTTTCGTCCGATGATAACGGCGGCGGTAATGGCGGTGGCAATGGTGGTGGCGGCAACGGAGGAGGAGGAAATGGAGGCAATCCCGGCGGCGGAAGCGGCGTTCCCAACGATGACTTTGGTGTTAGCGGCTGTTCCGCAGGGCTTGGCGTTTTTGGGATATTGATACTGGCGGGATTGATAGCGTTGAATCGCCGCCGCTCATAGTTCAAAATACAGCCGCCTCCGGCGGCGTGTGGTTGAGTTAAATACAGCGCCGAAATCTTTGATATTTCGGCGCTGTTTGTATGTCAAACACCTGAAAAAATACCCGCTTGCGGTGTTCGAAAATATCCGGCGGAGTGCGCGGGCGTTCAATAATTGAATATCTTGATTTTTTTAAACTCGAATATATAATATCTAGCAATTGTTATGCAAATGCTAAATTTTAAATTGAAAGGTTGCTAATGATGGAATTTGTTACGATACGCGATTTATGCGCCTCGCCGAAAAAAATCACCGCATTGCTCAAACAGGAAAAGCGGTTGGTAATAACGTCAAACGGACGCCCAACAGCCATTATGCTTGACGTTGAGCCGTCAACTCTTGAAGATACATTAATTGATTTGCGCCGCCTCATGGCAAAAAGGGTACTTCGCGAAATTCAAGACGCATCTGTCGCCGCGGGAACCTCCAGCATGACGCTTGAACAAATCAATGCTCAAATCGCCGCCTCAAGAAGAGAGCGGGTCGCTAGAGAAGGAGAACAATGATAAAAGCCGTATTGGACACAAATGTCCTTGTTTCGGCCTTTCTTTCGCCATCTGGAAATGCGTCATTAATTCTCAATAAGGCCTTGGACGTAAAACTGCTGTTTTTCTACAGTATCCCAATATTTGCCGAATACGAGGATGTTTTATTCAGGCCGGATTTCGGCTTTGATCAAGCTCTTGTTCGGTTCGAGCTTGATACCCTGGCGGAAATTGGGATTCTCGAAAGTCCTCCCATAAGCGACATATCCCTACTCGACAAAACCGACCAAAAATTTTTCGATCTTGCCCGTTTTACCGGCGCTTTTCTCGTAACCGGTAATCTAAAGCATTTCCCACGGGAATCTTTTATCATTACTCCCGCGGTGATGGCACAACAATTAATCAGCGATTCGGCGTAAAATTTTTCTATTTCAAGAAGTTTGTTTAGCCTTTTGATACATGCTGACGTCCCGACCGCCGCCGCGCGTAGTTAATAATACAGCCGCCATTTTCGTTAGAGCGGTACATTGACCCAATTGACGCGGCATGGATGTATAATAACGGGCGGTTACCGGTAAAATATTCACTAGACCGCATTATTACGAGGTGGATAATGTACATACCGAAGGTAGATAAATTTTTCAACACGGCGGGGCCTGGAATAGAGGAAATGCACTATATGATTGACCCGCTGCGGCGGATTAACTACGACGAAGTACGCGTACTGATTGATCAATGGCGCTATTTTGTCCTGCACGCGCCCAGGCAGACGGGTAAAACCACGTCATTGCTGGCGATGGTTAAAAAGATAAACGAGGAAGGCATATATCACTGCGCCTATATCAACGTCGAGTCCGCGCAAGTGGCGCGTAACGACGTCGAGAAAGGCATGCGGGCCGTCCTCTCCAGATTGGGACGGCAGCTTATGAAGTCTTTGGGCGACCCCGAACCGTACGAATGGGTATCGTCCATTCTCGAAAAAGACGGAGGGTTTAATGCACTCTCTGCTATGCTGTCGCGCACTTGCGCTAAACTCGACAAACCGCTCGTATTTTTCATCGACGAAATAGACGCCCTGATTGGCGATATGTTGGTTGCCGTATTGCGCCAACTGCGTGACATCTACGCGGATCGTCCCCAACTGGCCCCAATTTCCGTCATCCTTTGCGGAGTGCGCGATATTCGCGACTACCGCATCCACCGGTCGGACGGAGAAATCATCACGGGAGGGAGCTGCTTCAACATAAAAGCGAAATCCCTGCGCCTGGGAGATTTTTCGCGGGACGATATCAAAGAACTCTACCTCCAGCACACCGAGGCAACAGGTCAGATATTCGAAGAAAACATCTACGCGAAAGTCTGGGAGCTGACGCATGGACAGCCGTGGCTGGTAAATGCCCTGGCACATCAGGTAACTTTTGAAATGCCGGAAGGGCGCGACCGCAAAAACCTGATAACGCTCGATATGATAGAGGAAGCCGCCAACCGGCTAATAATCTCCCGCGCGACGCATTTGGATCAGCTCGCCGATAAACTGAGAGAGCCGCGGGTGCGAAGCGTACTTGAGGCAGTTATCGCGGGAGGAAATTGGATAAACAAACCCGCGCCTGACGACATAGAATACGTAATCGACCTGGGGCTGCTTCGCAGGGAAGGAATGGAACAGAGCAGGGCTCTTGTAATTTCAAACGACATTTACAAAGAAATCATTCCTCGCGAACTTACCTCCGTAATGCAGGATAATATGACCGACCGCCCCGCGCAGCGGTGGTATGTCGAACCGGACGGAAAACTCGATATGGGGAAACTGATCCGCGAGTTTCAGCAGTTTTTCCGGGAAAATTCCGAGAGCTGGCTGGAGCGGTTCGACTATAAAGAAGCCGGATTTCAATTGTTGTTGCAGGCATTTTTGCAGCGTATAGTGAACGACTGCGGCTTTATCGACCGGGAATACGCGCTTGGACTCGGGCGCGTGGACCTTTTGGTTCGCTGGCGTTACCCAAAGGACGCGGCGAGAGCAAACCAAAAAGAACAGCGGATCGTGCTGGAATTGAAGATGATCCGGGAAAAGACGCCTGTCCCTGATCAAGTTCTGCTTGATGGATTGGGGCAGACAGCGCGCTATGCCGAACAAAGCAACGCGACGGAGGCCCACCTTATCATATGTGACGAGCGTTCAGGTCAAAGATGGGACGATAAGATATACGAGCGTACGGAACGCGGCGGAGAATGGGAGATTAAGATTTGGGGGATTTAAATGATTATCAATATTCACGGGCTGTATTCGAACGGCGAGAACTCGATGTACGCATGGCTGAAAGAAAATGCGCCGGGACATGAAATATGGTCGCCGACCATCGACTACGAGGACATGAATGCTCACGACATATTGAGCCTTATAAGAGAAAATATTCCGAACGATCAAACAGGCGTCTACGTCGTTGGGAACAGCCTGGGGGGATTTTTTGCGAGGATAGTAAATCAAATATTCCAGGATATTACCGCGATCCTCACTAATCCGGCATTGGCTCCCTTCGTCGGACTGCGCGGCGTTCTGGATTGTCAGGGATACCTCGAACTTACGGCCCGGTACTTTTACAGCGACGACAAGAGCTGGCGCAATCTTCACGTCATCGTTGGCGACTCGGACGAATTGATAGACCACGAAAAAATGACTGTCAAGATGCTGCCGCCAGACTTCGACTCATTGTATTGGATTCGCGGGGGAATACACCGGATGCCGGTTTCCTCCCCGGAGATCAGCGCAATTCTCAGGAAAATATTGTCTGTTTAACCAAACCCCTGTCGTTACAATTCCATAACCCCGGCAGCCGTATTTATAGCAAGTTGCTATATATGTTGCGTCTGAACGTGTCCAACGAAACTTAATAATACTTAATCAAATTAATGATTAAAATATTTGACATAATTAATTTTATGGATTAGCATGGTCGTCACACCTGACTAATCGGAACTGTGCTTCAATTTTGGAAAAGAGGTATTACATGGTAATTACCACGTTGAATCTTGAAGGTGTTTCCGAATTGAATCGTTTGATGGTATTTAAACTGCTGATGCACGGCACAGCACATACGCGTGTGGAGTTGGCCAGGCAAACGGGCTTAAAACAAGCGACCATCACAAATATAGTAAATTGGTTTCTTGAAAACGGCGTTGTGAAGGAAAAGGGCCTGGTGCGCGGTAAAAAGGGGCGGCGCTCGATTGCGCTCCTTCTTAAATCTGAAAACTATCAGATTATCGGCATCCGCGTTACAAAACGACGATTCCTGGTCGCGCTCCACGACATAGGGGGACGGGTGTATCAGGAAAAGGAATATGCCTTGGATTACACAAAGGGGGGATTGAGTGCGCTTAACGAAATAAAAGCCGCTGTTGCTGATGTTATTAAGTCCAGAAAGAACGGGCGCGTTGTGGCTATTGGACTTGCGATTCCGGGTCCTTATTTGCAGCATGAAGGACGCGTTGCGTTTATGTCTGAGTTTCCCGGCTGGGAGGATATTTATATCGGAAAAAAACTCGAAGATGAATTCGGGATTCCGGCTTTTGTGGAACACGATGCGCACGCGGCTGCTTTTGCCGAATGGACGAATTTGAAACACCCTGATAAGGGCACGCTGCTCTACATAAACGCCGGGTATGGCGTCGGCATGGGCGTCATCATTGATGGTAAGACTTATTATGGAGCGTTGGGGATTGCGGGCGAGATTGGTCATATGTCAATCGATTTTAACGGAAAAAAGTGTATCTGCGGCAATCGGGGCTGCCTTGAGCATTATTGTTCTATGGTGGAGATCGAGGCAAAACTTGAAAAATGGGCTGCTTCCAACACCGTAAATTCAAATGGATCCAAGTTTTCATTCGATGATATCCGAAACGCTATACTCGCCGGGGAGAAATACCCGTTGCAGCTCGTTGAGGAGTCGGCCAAGTATCTTGGATTTGCGCTGGCAAACATTATTAACATGTATAACCCAGATACCATCGTCATCGACGGCTATTTAGCGAAAGCTTCCGACAGTTTTATTGAAATCGCACGGGAAACAGTGGGAGACCTCGTTCCTGAACTTGTTTTCGAAAGCGTTGAAATCAGAGGCTCGTCGCAATCTATCAATCAATTTCTGTTCGGCGCGGTCAAACTGACTATTGACAACATGCTCGAAACCTTTGACGGTATGAACCGCATACTTTTTGACAGTAGGTGAACTATGTCTGTCGGCATTAGAAAGCAGCGTATTTTAGACGCAATCCATCATCGTTGCGAAACCCGTTTCCCAACGCAGTTGATTTTTTCACCGACGCTGCTGGATCGGGTGGCGGGTTATCTTAATGTGCCTGTTGCGGGTGAAGACAATTTGATGGAGTTCACCGATTCTCATTTCGTTTACGCGTATCCCAACGATGCGCTGGGCAAACTAAGAAGGCGCGCTCTTACCGGAGAAAAAGTCATATTTGACGATTGGGGAGTCGGGTACGACATGAGCCAGGAGGGCCTCTGTTTCTGTCATTTCCCGCTGGAAAACGAAAATGATATCCCGGATTATCAATTTCCCGATCCAAATCGGGACGGTATGATGGATTTTGCGCTTGAGGCTGTTGCGAAATTCGGAGAAACGCACATGGTCAGCGCGTTTCACCATGTCCTGATTTTCGAACGCTATTGGACGCTGCGAGGTATGGAAAACGCAATGGCCGATCTTTTAGTGAACCGCGATATGGCGGAGGAAATGCTGGATAAAATCACCGACTATCAAGTGCGGTTTGCGAAAAGCTTTGTCAGCGCCGGAGTGGGCTGCGCAAGGACGGGTGACGACTATGGCGGCCAGAACGGTATGCTTATGTCGCCCGGACTGTGGCGCGAATTGATCAAGCCGAGGCTGGCGCGCATTTGGCAGGTCTACAAGGAGGCCGGGCTGCCGATCGTTCATCATTCCTGCGGCGATATCCGGCCCATCATTCCCGACTTGATTGAAATGGGGCTTGACGTGTTGAACGATTGCCAGCCCGAGGCGATGCCGATTGAAGAGTTGTCGGAAAAATTCGGAGACAAGGTTGCGTTCTACGGCGGCTTGAGTACGCAGCAAGTCGTGCCTTTCGGTTCGCGCGACGAAATTTTCGAGGAAGTCAGGCGCGTGGTTTCCATCCTTGGAAAACACCGCGGTTATATCCTGTCTCCCGGCATTGCGATCACAAGCGATGTTCCATTCGAAAATGTTTTAGCGCTCTTAGAGGCGTTTAAGCAATTTAACGTAATTTAGCACCAGGAGCAAATAAAAAACCAGTGAGGAGGAAAACGAAAATGAAAAAGGCTTTTGCAGTAGTACTCGTTGCTTCGCTGTGCATGGGAGTCACTGCGCTTTCCGCTTGCGCCGCCGAGGGGCTTCCGTGGAATGTCGAACCGCTTCCGGAGCGGGTCAGGCTCAATGTAGGGCATCTGGTTGCAGGTCCGCACGCGCTGCCTACATATGTGGCCGAGCAAAAAGGCTGGCTGGACGCGGTGGGAATCGATTTGGACTGGCATATGTTTCCAAATGGCCCAGCCATGTCCGAGGCTATGGCGGCTGACGCATGGGACTGCGGCGCAACAGGTATAGGAGGCGTATTATCCGGCGTAATCGGATACGACGCTATTGTGTTGGGCGTGTCGACGGACGACTCCGGAACGCATCGCTCATTTGCAAGACCGGGTTCCGAAATCGCCGAGGCGGGCAAGGGACATTTGCCGAATTTCCCCGATGTATACGGGACGGCGGAAGCTTGGAGAGGCGCTGAAGTCATGCTGCCCAGAGGTACGACGGCCCATTATGTTCTGGCCAAAACACTTGAGCAGTTTGGACTGACCGTTGACGATATCAATTTTGTCGCAATGGACGTTACCAGCGCAAACACTGCGTTTAGGGCGGGTCATGGAGACGTGGCCAGCGTTTGGGGCAACTTTATCTTCACCGAAGATAAAAACGACTACGTCGTCGTTACCGGCGGGTTGGAAATCGACATCGGCTCGGTTTCAAACATTGTTGCGAATCCGCGTTCCCTGGCGGGTCCGAAAAGAGAAGCCGTCATTAAATGGCTTGAGGTCTATCAAATGGCCACGCAATGGATAATCGACAACCTTGAGGAAGCTACCGAACTGTTCGTGGAACACTCAGAGTATGAAGGCATCATTTCAAACTACGAAGAGACGCTGACGCTGATGCGCTACAACAAGTTCTATTCCCTGGAGGATAACTATAATTTCTTCAATGAA
>Ga0099364_10004723_pt1 | contig 20551 bp, 20 predicted proteins | sample TergutTh196P3_FD_73070 | JGI IMG/M metagenome (GOLD analysis project Ga0099364, IMG submission 73070) | Microcerotermes parvus P3 segment gut microbial communities from Pointe-Noire, Republic of the Congo - Th196 P3 | ecosystem: Host-associated > Arthropoda: Insects > Digestive system > Gut ... | reverse complement strand
AAACTCCCCAAAGCATAGCCGCAAAAGAATAATTTGCTGCGATAAAGCCAAGAGCAATATGCAATAGCAATAAAAATATTGAAATTATCGGTTTGGAAGGAATCTGTTTTGTCATTTTTTCTGAAGTAAGGAGTTGTATATGCTTATTACATATTCTATAATTGTATTTTTAGAATAATTTTTCATTATGTTTTCGTAAAAATTCAGCGCTGTTTTTTCTGCAAACGTTTTGTCCGAATATATTTTTGTTATAGCTTCACTCATACCTTTGACATCGTTTTTATCGACTAAAAGTCCATATTCTCCACCACCAAGTACAGTAGAGCATTCGCCTACATTTGTACAAACTACCGGCAGTTTGGCTAATCCGTATTCTAATAAAGACACGGGTAATCCTTCCGATTCTGACGATAAAACTCCCAAATCGCATTGTTCGAGGATAGATTTTATATCGTTGCGCTGTCCTAATATATATACTTTTTGGACTAAATTATTTTTTTTAATGAAACGAATGATTGCTTGATAATATTCGTCGTTGTTGTATTGCCCTACCAAATATAATTGATAATCAAAACCTAATTCGCGCACAGAAGACAATAACAATAAATGATTTTTAGGATGCCTTAAATTTGCTAAACAAACAATTTTAAAAGATTCTGTATCAAATAATTTATCCTGCAAATTCTCATTTTTATCTTTTTCAAAATATACAAAATTGTGGATTTTCAAAATACACTTTTTTTTAACATATAAATTCTTCACAGCCCATATTTTTAGTTCTTCATTTACTGAAAAAATAAAATTAAATCGGACTGATAAAAATTTTAAGATAAATAATTCTTTCCCTCGACAATTTACTCTATTTCCGTTGTGGTCGTGCCAAATTAGTTTTTTTGAAGTAAAAAATACCGCTAATGTGGCAATAAAAAACGAACTGGAATGAGCATGTATTATATCTATTTTATGGTTTTTTATGTATTTTCGCAATCGAAACATTGCTTTTAAATCGAATGTTGAAGTTTTGTTTAGGTAAAAAACAGACACATTTGAATTGATAAAATCTTTCAAGCTGCCGCTTTCTCTTTGCACGCACAAATGAGTTTCAATGCCTTTTTCGGCAAGGGCATTGGAAAAATTAACGGCAATACGTTCTGCTCCTCCCAGCGCAAGTGAATCAATTATGTGTAAAACCTTCATTTTAGAAATCGTTTAAAATTTATCTTTTTTCGATACACGTTATATCGTTAACAATTAACAATTAATAATTTTTTTATTTCTTCTTCAAACCGCTCTAATGTGTATTGCCGCGACCATTTTTGGGCGGCGTCTGAATGTTGTTGGTAATAATTTTCATCGCAAAGATAATGATTTAATGCATCGGCAATAGCATACACGTTAGGATTTACTAATTTCCCTCGCTTGCCGTAATCAAGCATCATGCCCACGCACGATACATCTGTAGTTACCGGCACACAACCCCAACACATTGCCTCGGCAACAGCTTTGGGCCAGCCTTCCGATTTGGAAATGAACAGCAAAAAATGTGCCTGCTGCAAATATTCGACTACCGTTTCGGGGTGTACGCTGCCGTGCAGAAATACGTTTGATTGCAGATTATTTTCGTCAATGAAAGTCTGAAGTTTTTCGCGTTCTGCGCCTTCGCCTAAAAAATCCAAACGAAAATGCCGGTCAGGATATGTTTCAATTAAATGCTTGACTGTTTGTGCCGAAAGCAGCGGTTGTTTTCCTTCGGAAAGAGTTCCTGCAAAAACAAACCGGATTTCCTGGTTAAAATCACTTCGCTCGATAATTGGTTTTTCAAACATTTGGGCGCTATAACTTGCGGTGAAAAATTCTTTTAAATTTTTTGTCCACGGTTGCCATTTGCCGTAAACAAGCGCGGTCATATTTTTGGTAAAAAGCTCCGATTGCAGTATTTTTTGTTGCAAACGATATGATGCCGGTTGCAAACTGTTCCAATCCCAATTTCCGGCATATTTTGCTGTTTTCTTTTTCTTTGGAAAAAACAGTTGCGCGAAGCAACCCAACAAACCCATATTTCCGGGACAACGCAGGTGAATATGATTTGCCTGCCGCATTGCTCCTGTCAATTTCCACATGATGAAAGGCAAATAACAGATTGAAATAAGACTGTTTTTTACAGAAGTAAAATCTATTGCGGGAACTTTCCGAAATTCAATATTTGAATGGTTGTAAGGAATATCTATCGCATCAAATTCGATTGAGGCAACAGGCGCCACAATAATCACTTTTTCGACATATTTCAGCCAGATATTCATTTCGCGAATATATGGCGCGTATCCGCCAATTTCTCCCAGCGTATTGCGTTTGTGGAGCACGTGTGAGATTATGAGAAATGTGTTTGTCATTGCATAATGCAGTTTTGGTAAAAAGAAATATTTTTTTCAATCAACACGTTAATATCAAAACGGAATAAAACATCTTTTCGGGCGTTTTCACCCATTTTTTGCATCATATCCGGATTTTTTAATCCAAAAATTATTTTTTCCGCAATATCGTTAGGATTATAAGGATTTGCCAATAAACCTGTTTGCCTTTCCGAAACTGCTTCGTAGCCGGGACCAATCGTACTTCCAATAAATGGTTTTCCCATGGCTAAAACTTCGAGCCATGCTATTGGCATTGCTTCCATGTGTGAAGGATACACGCAAATTTCGGCTTCTTCTATATAGTCAGAAACTTTTTCGTGAGGAACTGCACCTATAAATGAAACATATTTTGAAGTAATATCCGGATATTTTGCTTTCAAAAAGTCAATATATGATGGTATGTCTTTTGAATTCCAATCTCGTCCTACTACTTTTAAACGAATATTTGGGAAATTTACGGCAACAAGAGGCAACGATTCGATTAGCTGATTTATACCTTTTTTTTCACAGACTGTTCCTACAAATAATAATTGACATTTTTTGATTTTCATATAATCAGTTTGTCTAAATTTGGAAACATCAATTGGATTATATATCGTTGTTATTTCACGATTTTCTAATTTAAGCAACTTACGTGTAGTTTCTCCCACAAAATTGCTCACAGCGCAAATATCGGTTGCATTTTTGAAAGAACGTTTTTCTTGAAATGCACGCCAAAAAGCAGGTTTTTTTCCTAAAGTTACGGCGAAAAAATGGTGTCCGCCATGCATTCGAATAATTCGTTTACAAGGTAATTGGGTGTCGATAAAAGCAAAAAACAATTCCGGACCTTCAATAATATCTATTGGATTTTTTTGATGAATTTCCCATAATTTTTGATTTTGGTTTCTTGAATTTTCAATAAATCGCAAAAAACGCATTTTGGGTACAGGCAAACGATGTATGTTTACTCCTTCATCATTTTCATTAATTAAAGAGGTTGAATTACCTTGTCCAACAACAGAAACTTTATGACTGCGCTTGACTAATTCGCGAGCAATCACTTGTACAAAAGAACCTATTCCTCCATGAGGTCTTCCTTTTTGAGGATATTCGTGTGTAAGATAAACTATATGCATAACTAACAAGTGGTTAATATATTTACAATATTTTCGGAAGATTGTGCGAGCGGATGCTGAATAATTTTCTCCAACCACTGTTTTCGATATGTTGCTACTTCATTTGGTCTATTTAAAACATCTTGAATTTTTTGAGAAATTTCATCTTTACTATTCAGCCAAACTACCCCATCTTGATGAGGCATACTCCTAAAATGCTGAAATTGATAGATTGTTTTTGTACTCCAATTTTCAGCATGAAGTTGATCGTAATTAATAAAGATGGCAGGTTTGTCGTAAACTGCAAAATCCAAAGCCATTGTGGAGCCGACATTAATGACTGCATTGCAATGGCGGCAAATGTTTACCAATAGCGCCACATCTTCGACAGAAGGATAGGCGGTAGCCCAATGTAAATTATCCGTATCACTTACCCATAATGGATTTACTATCGTGATTAAATCCGGATATTTTTTTACCACCCAGTCAAAACGGTTCGATAAATCAGCAGGACATTTACGTAACAATATTTGAGGTTGTTTGTCTTTTGCTATTTTATTTAATTCTTCTGCAACATCTGCTAAATAATCGGGGTCGTAGGGTGAGGTCAAAGTATCGTCTCCCGAATAACAAATGATAGGTCTATCCTCGTTAAATCCCCATTTCTTGCAAAATTCTTTTCTTGAAACGAAAAGATTTTCCTTAAAATAGAATTCAAATTGAGGCGAACCGGTAATAAAAACGTTGTTTTTTACTAAATCGGGATAATATTTGTGAAATTCATCTGCCATATATTGTGACCACACAATATAAATATCAGGACGAATTGGCAACCGTCCTTTGGGGAGATTGTCCCATGAATAAATTGCCGTAATTGTTTTGATATTCAAAATTTTTGCCATTTCAATTATAGAAATAGCATTGACTGCCCGTTGATGAGTGCAAAAAACAACATCAGGATTTATCGTTTTTAATAAGTTTTTGTATGCGTTAGAATATGGATTTTTTTGTGATTGCCAAATATGTAATTTCTCAATAAATTTTATAGCGCCTAAATTACTTCCAATAAAGAATGTGATTAGTTTTATGGTATAATAAAAACAGCCACGCAGAAAGCCTTTTAGTCGTTTTAAATTCGAACTAATGCATGGGTTTTTTTCAATTTTTTGGTTTCGTTTGGCTCTACAATACGATGATGCTTCGCGACATAATTTTTCTAACCAAGATTCTTTGTATTTGGGCAGATGGTAATATTTTATCTGTATTTTGTGCAATTTCTGTATTTCTTCAATTCCATTGCTTGGAACATTCGATAATACTAATATCTCACATTTTCTTTTTGCAAGAATTTCGACAATATCCGAAAACAAATAATTTCTCAATCCGACACCGTCGGGAAGTAATATGGCTATTTTCATTATATCAAATCGTTGAATTTTTTTTGATGAGCAATTTCCCAGAATTTATTTGCAGATAAAATTTCGCGAAAATGCAGGTAACTTTTTCCATCGCCAAACGCAGTAATTTTATTTGATTTACATTTTTTTGTCTGTTTTATTGCATTTTTTATCTCTTCTGAAGAGTTTCCACATTTAATGATTGATTTTGCCGTGGCTCTGTTTTGTTGACGGGTTCCGATGTCAATACTTGGAATTCCATACGCAGGCGCTTCTCGTACTCCGGCGCTGGAATTACCGATAATAAAATCGGCATTTTTGAGTAATGTTAGAAAATATTCAAATCGAATAGAAGGAAATGTGCGAAAACGAGAATTATTTGCAAAATTTTTGTATTCATTTAAAATTTCGCTTGACCCCAAATCGTTATTAGGATATATTACCACATAATTTTGTTTGTCTTCCAATAATGTGCTTACAAAATTTTTGGCATTTTCTTTTGCTTTATCGTATTCTGTAGTAACAGGGTGGTACATTACAATTCCATATTTTTCAAAAGGAATTGTGTAATAATTTTTAACTGTTTGAACATCTGGCAATTTTTCCGAAAACATTACGTCCATATCCGGCGAGCCAATGACAAATATAGAATTTTTCGCTTCACCTAATTGGATTAAACGTCGTTTGGCTTCTTCGTTTGCTACAAAATGGGCATGGCTCATTTTGCTCACTGCGTGCCGAATTAAATCGTCAATAGTTCCCGATACTTCTCCGCCTTCGATATGAGCAACAAGAATGTTGTTTAAACTTCCTACAATTGCTCCCGCCAAAGCTTCCACCCGATCACCATGCACAACAATGAGGTCGATTGAATGTTGACGGATATGAAGAGATAAGCCTTCGATAGTTTTAGCCAGCGTTAAGTCCATTGTCGATTCGGAAGTAGCATTCATAAATTTGTAAATATTTTTGAATCCGCAATGTTCAACTTCGATGTAAGTAGAACCATACAATTCCTGCATGTGCATTCCTGTCACAAATACATGCACGTTGAAACGCTTATCGTCAGAAAGAACTTCGATAAGTGTTTTGATTTTTCCAAAATCGGCTCTTGTGCCCGTTAAAAAAAGAATATTTCTCATAATTCAATATCGTCCCATTTTAGTTGAGTGTCGGTTGTAATGTTTTTTTTCGCTTTTTTCCCCAAAATAGTATTAAAATCAATCGCTTTAATTGCTCCTGTTCCCGGACGTTTTACCCAAGTATTTTGCATTGAAAATACCTCGCCTTTTTTTATTGGTTTTATGGAAACCACACAAGCATACGCAAAATCAATGGTAACTTGTTCTTCTTTGGCGGCTTTTTTTTCTCCTCCACGCATCAAATATACGAGTTTTGATTGTTTTATCAGTTCTTTTGCCGTGATTTTATCCATTGAGCAGACAATATCCGGACCGGTTCTGTCCATTCTGTCGGTAAAATGACGTTCTACGATTGAGGCTCCAAGCGCCACTGCCGCCAAACAAGCAAGGTTTGAGGTAGTATGGTCGGATAACCCGAATACTTTATTGGGAAATGCATTTGCCATTTCAGTCATTGCACCTAATCGGACTAAACGAGGTTCTGTTGGATAAAGATTGGTTGTATGCAGCAATGCCACAGGAATATTTTTTTTATCGAATATTTCAACGGCTTTACGAATAGATTCAATATCGTTCATGCCCGTGCTTAAAATTACAGGTTTTTCGAAATTCGCAATATGTTCGAGCAAGGGATAATTGTTACATTCACCGGAACCTATTTTGTACGCGGGCACATTCATTCGATGAAGACGGTCGGCTGCCGCTCTTGAAAATGGAGTGCTAATAAAAATCATGCCTTTTGTTTCGACATATTCTTTGAGCTTTATTTCTTCTATTTCGCTCAACGAACAGCGTTTCATTATTTCGTAAATAGAAACATCGGAATTGCCCGGAATCACTTTTTTTGCCTCTTTGCACATTTCGTCTTCGACAATATGCGTTTGGTGTTTCAATACTTCCACGCCAGCTGCCGCTGCTGCATCAACCATTTCGAAAGCAGTTTGCAGATTTCCTTCGTGATTTATTCCGAGTTCGGCAATCACGAGTGGTTCGTAATCTTCACCAATCAATCTATTTGCTATTTTGATAAAATTTGCCATAATAATATTCTGCTAATTCAAAGTCTTCATTTGTGTCAATATCTATTGTGCCAAACACATGGTTTATGAGTAGGGGATAACTGTTTTTATCCATTATTTTGCCGATGTCTATCATTTTTTTAGTAGTGATATAAAGTAATCCATTTTCGTAAAATAAAGAATCCATGTCTTGACTGCGCATTCCGAATTGATAATTCCAAGGGATAAAATGAGCGTTTTCTATTTTACCCAGTTTGCGCGTCAAAGGCGATACGGTAAATAGACTTTCTAAAGATAATGTATCTATTTGAAAAATAGCGTTTTCTATCAATTTTTCAGGGCGTAATGGATTGGTTGCTTGCAATAGCACCATATAATCATATTCTCCTGCAATTTTTGACGCATGTTGCAGGGCGGTGTATGTAGGTTCAGTATCGCCCGATATTTCCGAAGGTCGAAGAATTGGTGTTGCTCCGTATTTTTCGGCAATTTTCAGTATTTGAGAATCATCACTTGATACATATATTTCCGAAATCAGATTGCATTTTTTTGCATATTCGATGGAATGGGCAATTAAAGGTTTTCCACCCAACAAGTGAATGTTTTTGTCGGGGAAACGTTTGGAGCCGCCTCTTGCGGGGATAATTGCTATGTATTTCATTTTAATTTTCGGATTAAAAATAAAAATTTGGAATATCCTCTTATGCCAAAAAATTTCATTAACAAGGGTTTACATTTTTTTCGATAAAGGTATTTCTTATTCAAAAATAAATCCTGATAAGAAGGCATATTTTCTGAAAAATAACTTATGTACTCAACAACATTACTCTCTCCATATAGCACAATAGTCTCACAAAGAAAACCCACAGAATGAAAAAATCTATTTAATTTTACTGCCTTTTCAATCTTAAAATCTAATAGAGTAGAGTATGTTTTTCGCAGCATAAAAAGCGTACTTAACGATTTTATCAGCGTATATTTTGTTTTTGTGATGGACATCGGATTTTGATAATAATAATACATTCCTTCTTCGGATATCATTGTTTTACGAGAGTAATGGGCGATGTCGGGTTGTACATAAGAATCTCCGCTATTGCTGATTTCGGGGAATTTGAATGCCGTTAATACATTTCGTCGAAAAATTTTTCCCCAAACAAAACCTGTAATTATGCCACTAAAATAAAATTCCAAATATTCTTTTTCGGAATTAATAATTCTTTTAGAGGGTTTCAATGTATTGATAATATTATTTTTTTCGTCAACCATTTGACAAGGGAATTGTACTACGTCTAAAGAATAGTCCTGCTTAAAATATCTTATGTTTTTTTCAAAAGTATCAGATAAAATATAGTCATCGGCATCAACGATTGTAATAAATTCTCCTTTAGCAATTTTAAGTCCATTGTTTTTAGCAATCCATGTGCCTTGATTTGATTGCTCCAAAATTTTGACTCGATGATCTTGTTGAGCATAATTTTTAATAATCTCATTTGAAGAATCAGTCGAGCCATCATCTACAATTATTACTTCAATATTTTCATAGGTCTGATTTAGTATCGAAGTCAAACATTTACTAATTAAATGTTCCATATTATAAATAGGAACAATGACAGATATTAACATTTTATTTTTCAAATTCTTTTAATAATATTTTATTGCAATTTTCTGCACTAATGTATTCCAATAAATCAGGGCGATTCAAATGCAATGCTTCTCCATTTTTCCATTTATCCCAAAGTTGGTTCAAAATATCTAAAACATTTTCTTCGTCTTTATTTTCCGTAATATAAGGATAATTTGACTTTAATAATCGAGTAGTTTCGGACATAGAAGGTGTAAGAGCCATAATCAGCTTATCGGCAACAATATAGTCAACGATTTTTCCCGGCATAAATGGACTGTCTTTTGCATCTGCTTCCAATATTATCAAAACGTCTGCTTGAGATAATATTTTTTTACTGCAAAAATAACTAATACGAGTATTTATAACATTTAAATTGTTTCCAAATTCTTTTAATTGAGTAATATATTTATGTTTACTCATGTAGCCAACGATATGAAGAGTGGATTTTTCTTTTCGTTCAGAATCGGATTCTATAAATTTCAAATATGCATTTAGCAACACTTTGGGATTTCTTGGTTCTAATAATGTTCCAGCATGAAGAATATTAAATTTATCTTTAGGAAGATTTATATTGTTATCTTCTTGTAATACTGGCAGATTTTTGAGTTCTCCATTAGGATGCGGCAATACAAATGATTTTCCTTTTAATACAGGATGAAATTGAATCATCCATTCCATTAATCGAAGAGAAGGGAAGCTGACTTTGAATGCCTTTTTCATCACTCTGTTTGAGTTCCGATATTGGATTTTTTCCACTATTTTATTCGACCGACTGCGATATGGATCGGGATATAGATGTACGGGATATGGGTCGTGATAGTTTGCTATCCATTTAATATTTGTTTTCAGTTGCGACATTGCAAAATGAGGTAAAAAAGAAGTTCCCGCTCCTAATACTAAAATAAAATCAAAATTATTCTCTATAAGTTGTTTTCCTATTTCTTTTTTCCATGCCAAGATTTTTTGAGAATTGTTGTAAGAATACCCTGTTGTCAAAAAATGGAATAAATCGAATTTCTGAAAAACAAATGGAAAACGTTTTTTCAAAGCAGAAGGCTCTGAAGAGATTTCTTTTATCGGATAGAAACGTATGTCTCCGGATAACCATGGAAATGTATCTGACGTATGGTAATCATAAATACATTCTATCGAATGTCCTGCCTTTAAAAGAGAGGCTATCACATTTGAACTGCAAATTGCTGCTGATGTCGTGTTTATCCGAAGACATTCTGCTAATACTAATATTTTCATCTGTTTATAATTTATTTTGTTAATATTTGTCAGATGGAACACCCAAGATAATAACTCCCTTTGGTCGTTGACCGTTGGTTCTCCTGCTTGTGTGTCAGTTTTTGACATGGGTGTTTCATAAATTTTCAATAAAATATTCTACAATTCTTTTGGAAGCAAAGCCATCTCCATAAGGATTTACTGCATTAGCCATTTGTTCATAACTTTTGGGATTATCCAATAATTCACTTATACTTTCAATTATATTTTTCTGCTCTGTTCCTATTAATTTTACTGTTCCTGCCTCAACTGCCTCCGGTCGTTCTGTGGTATCTCGCATAACCAAAACTGGTTTACCCAAACTTGGCGCTTCCTCTTGAATACCACCACTATCGGTCAAAACAATACTTGATAAACTCATCAAATAAACAAACGGAATATAGTCTAATGGTTCTATAAATAGGACATTTGCGGCATTGACATTTCCAAATATTTTTGCGATAGGCATTCTTATATTCGGATTTAAATGCATCGGATATACAAAATCTACAGAAGGGTAATTTTCTGCTAATTTTTTAATAGCATTACAAATATTTAGGATTCCTTCTCCAAAATTTTCTCGCCGATGTCCTGTAATTAATATAAATTTACGTTTTTTATTTCCCCACAGTTTAATTTTTTCATCCTGAATGCCGGCAATTTTAAGCGCATTTATTGAGTTTTGTAGAGTATTTGGATCTTTTTTTAATTTATCTAATACTAAAAATAATGCGTCTATCACACTGTTGCCGGTAACCATAATACTTTTGTTTCGAATTCCTTCCAAAATTAAATTATTTTGGCTTAAAAGAGTTGGAGCAAAATTATATGTAGCAATTCGGCTCGCAAGTTGCCTATTAATTTCCTCAGGATAAGGACTATACATGTTGTATGTCCTCAATCCGGCTTCGATATGTCCCACTGGTATTTGCTGATAAAATGCAGCCAAAGCTGCGGCGATAGACGTTGTTGTATCTCCATGAATTAAAACTATGTCAGGTTTCGCAGTTATTAAAACATCTTTCATTCCTAATAAAACACGAGAAGTAACATCATACAAGTCTTGTCCTTTTTTCATTATGTTAAGGTCAAAATCAGGAATAATGTCAAATATTTTTAATACCTGGTCTAACATTTCTCTGTGCTGAGCTGTAACACAAATCAATGTTTGAAATATAGTTGAAAATTTCTGAAACTCTTTAACCACGGGAGCCATTTTTATGGCTTCGGGACGAGTTCCAAAAACAAAAAGGATTTTTTTCATCAATTTATTTTTAAATTATTAAACGATATTCAAAAACGATTGAGTTTTCTTACAATTTGAAATGACTTCACCTTTATCCAATACGGAATAAAATGGAATCTATTTATTTTTTTATATTCACCACCTTTTTTCAACATTATGTTTTCTCTCTCAAAGGATTTCAGGCACAAATCTAAAACAGCTACACTTTCTTTATAATATTCCTCCGTTACATTGGGAATATAAAAAGGTATTATTACCCTGTGCAATTTGTAGTTTAATTGCTTGGGGTTTAGTTTTTCGGGGTTAATTCCTCTTCGTGCCATTTAATATTTTTGTATTAATGAAATCCTTTGATTTTTTTCTTATTTCATTCAATTTTTCTGTTTACGGAAACTCGTCTATAGAAATATAACTTTTTGATAATCTTTGGGAGGTTGTAGATTTCCCGACAGCTCTTGCTCCTTGCACAAGTACTGCACCCATCGCCGACAATGTGTCTTCGATTTGTTTCTCCGCTAACCGACTTAAATATCCATTCAACATCATTTTTGCGTTAATTTAAGTATCACTTTTACGCAAAGGTATTTATTTTATTTTATATAAACAATATCACCTGACTTTGGATATAAACCATAATTGGAATTTCCTTGTTTTTTTCCATCCAATGACATGCGACAGTAATATTAGCAAAGGTCTTGAGCTTTTTTTATATTATTTTAGGTGTAACCGGCTTTTCAAAAAATTCCATCCTCTTTTCAAAAACTGTTTGATTTTGATTTGTATTGATTTTTTGATACATTTCATGGTTTGAATCACTCCACTTGTTTTTATCATACAGGGAAGTAAAAGTATTGCTTGAAAAACGCTTGCATTAGCTGTTTTTATCCACCACGCAGATAAATCGTTTACCCAATAATGCTTTCTTCCGATGCTATCCAAAAAAATAATTGTTCTGTAAATTTCTTTAAATCTGATTGAAAACGATTTTGCCGAAACCTGTTTTACTAAAGAATTGGCTCTTGATGTAACACAATAAATTTCTTCTTCTGAAACAGTTTTTAATTTAGCAAAACTTACTGTTTTTGCGCCAAAATAAATGTCGTTAGCACATTGAACTTCTGAAAAAAATATGTTGTTTTTTATAATAATTTTTCTTTTTATAAATTTTCCCCAAGGCGTGTGTAAATTGCAATCCATACTATAGTCATTAGTTTCTTTTATTTTAGATAAATGATTGATTATATATTGATGACGAATTGCGGGTTGCAATGTATCCGAATCTACACTTGTTATCTTAAAATAGATAATATCATTCTCATCATCTATATATTTATCTAATGCTTTATTGAAACAAGGCATAAAAAAATCGTCCGCATCTGCAAAGATTAACCATTTTCCTTTTGCGCGTTCCAAACCTAAATTACGGGCGTAACCTGCGCCTTTTCGTCCGTTTTCGTTTTTTCCAAAAATTACTTCTACAAAAGGGTCGTTCAGTCCGGGGAAATTTTCAAAATCTACTTTATCGGTATCACTGTTATCGTCCGCCACAATAATTTGTACATCTTCGCGGCGCGGAATACTGTCCAAACATCGTTGAAGAAGATGCGGAATGTTTTTGTGTGGAATTATTATGCTGTAGTTAATCATTATTTAATTGCTATTAATCTCGAAAAAAGAAAATTATTTGTCATTTCATTTTTCTAATTCATCAAGTTAAATATTGTAAAGCTTTGTACAAGATGCGAAAAAACAACCATGATATTTTATTTGATTTTAATTTTTCCAACATTTTACCATATCGTTCGTACTCTAAATACTGTTCATAATTTTCAATAATACCTGATGGCCATATTTTTTTTCTTACTTCCTCTCTTTCTTTATCGTATAGTGTTTTATACTGTGGATTTTTGCTAATACCAGTCATGTCAAAATAAGAAATTGTGATATCTATATATTTTACACTGGCATACCCTAAGCCTATTACTTTCAAAAAAAAACCAGAATCAGAAACTATCTTAAAATCTTCATCAAAATATCCATATTGTTCAAACAATTTTCTTTTACTAAAGGAGCTAGTATGAAAAATACGACAACCAGAAAAGATATCTTTAAACGAAATATTAGATTTTTGAAAGCCTTTATTTAATTTTTCTTCTTTATTTTCATAAACTTCAATGCGGTTGCCATAAATAATATCTTCACAAAAAGAGTTCGAAAATACTTCTGCATACACATTTTCATCAACCAACCAATCACCTGAATTCAAAAATTGCAAATATTCACCATTTGCTTTCCTTATCCCTTTATTCATTGCATTATAAATCCCCTTGTCCGGTTCACTCACCCAATAAGTGATTTTGTCGGCATATTGTTTGATAATATCCACACTACTATCGGTGGAACCACCATCAATAATAATATGCTCAAAATCAATAAAAGTTTGAGAAATCACGCTTTCTATAGTTTTACGCAAACCTTCAGCGTTATTGAGATTAATTGTAATAATAGATAGTTTCACATCCTAAATAATATTTAATCGTAACTTACAATCATCTAAATTTTTAATGGCAATTAAATTTTGGTAAGGATAATGAAGTTCTTTTTGTTTAGGAAATAACTCATTCTTTTCGACATCATAAGCGTACCATTTATATCCAAATAATTCCATATAATCAAATATTTCCCCGCAATAATAACCAGCAGCAAAGGTATTTGCCTCTGTAAATTCAATTAACCACACAGGAATATTTGTTTTAGAAGACAACAATTTTATTGCTCCTTTTAAAACATATAATTCCCATCCTTCAACATCTAATTTAATGAGATCTATTTGTTTAATATTTTTTTCTTCAATAAATTCATCCAGAGTAACTGTTTTAACAGTAATCTCTTCACTATTATTATTCAACTGTTTTAATTTTGCAAAACTATTCCATGCATCATAGTTTTTTTTGGAAACATTAAAAATCATCGAACCTGATTTGTCTGACAACGCAATGTTTTGTGGATATACATTAGAGATTTTATTCAATTCTAAATTCGAACAAAGTTTTTTATAAGTGGTAGGTGTTGGCTCAAAAGCAAAAATCGCTCCTTTATTTCCTGCGTATTTAGATGCATGTAACGAATATAACCCAATATTTGCACCTATGTCAAAGAAACAATCGCTTTCTTTTAAGAAATTTTTAGTAAATTGTATTTCTTCTTCTTCAAAAGAGAAAAAAATTTTTTTACTTAGATGGCTATCTTTATCCAATATGATTTTTAAATCATCTGTTAATGGATGTACAAATTCTGTCTTCCCTTTCAAAAAATTATTATTCCAAACAGTATCCTTTTCTTGTTGCAATTCTAAAGGCGTTTTGTATTTTGAACGTTTTTTAATGTGATTTTCACAAATACGTTTAACTCGATTGGCTATTCTTACATCAATTGGATTTCTCATTTTTATATTTATTATTACGTTAATATGTTTCCCATTTCATCAAAGGATTGATGACACCAGGACGATAATCTGACACATATATTTTATTTATTCCATTTACATTATGAAAGTCTAAAGGAATCTGTATTTGTTCATAAACAAGCCATTTTACTTTATGAATACCAATAGAAACACTAATAATATATTCTCCCTCTAAAAATAAATATGCAGGAATAATGCATTTTGAAGTATAAATACCTTTCTCCTTTATGGATATTTCATTGGCGTAATCGTCATGGAATGTTCTAAATAATACCATACCGGTAGAAGCCTTTAGCACATCAAAACCTATTCTTAAACCACTACATTGTTCTTTTACTTTATAATCAAAAGATATTTCAATCGTTTGATTTGTATAATAACTACCCCTTTTAATTCCTTCTTGTGTAATATCTATTTTTATTAATTGAAAAATATCATTATCAGGAAGAGATAGTATTTGTTCAACAACATTATCAGATATCTTCATATTATCATTTAAATATCTTTCAATTCCTTCATTCACATTACCTTCAAAATCTATTTTACCATCTTTCAAAATACATGCTGATTTGCATAACTGTCCTATCGACCCCATATTATGGCTCACAAACAACACCGTCCGCCCTTCGCCTTTACTCACATCTTGCATTTTCCCAATCGCCTTTTTCTGAAACTCCGCATCGCCTACTGCCAGCACTTCATCTACTACAAGAATTTCGGGTTCGAGAAATGCGGCTACTGCAAAACCCAACCTTACTGCCATTCCGCTCGAATAGCGCTTTGCCGGAGTGTCAATATATTTGGCAACGCCGGCAAAATCAACAATTTCGTCGAATTTGCGTGTGATTTCTGCTTTTGTCATGCCCATAATCGAACCGTTCATATACACATTCTCCCTGCCGGTCATTTCGGGGTGGAAGCCGGTGCCTACTTCGAGCAATGAAGCTATTCGTCCGCGTGCTTTGATAGAGCCGGTGGTGGGCGTGGTTACTTTCGAAAGGATTTTTAATAAGGTGGATTTCCCCGCGCCGTTTTTCCCTATGATGCCTACCACATCGCCTTTCTCTACGCTAAACGTTATATCTTTCAATGCCCACACATAGTCCCCATCTTTTGATAACACTGCTCTGTCGTTAACCTGTCCGATTTTTAGGTAGGGGTCTTCTTTTCCGCGCACGTTGTGCCACCACCGGTTGAGGTCGTGCGAAATTGTACCGGTTCCGATTTTTCCTAACCGGTATTGTTTGCTTATATTTTCAAATTCTATTGCTGTGCTCATTATTTTTGATTAATCATCTTATTGTTTGTTGCAATTCTGTTCCTTTTCCGGTCAGGCGGTATTTTTGCAAACGGCTGTTGGGCTTATCGGGTATGGTCATTTCGACCATTCCCTGCTTTATTCCTGCCTGTAAATACAATCTCAAAAAATGTTTTTTATTTGCAAGGGCTAATTTATCTTGTATTTCCCTCCTGCTCATTTCTTTTTCAAAAATGGCGACCAATTGCATAACTGGTGGGGTAACTGGTGGGGTAACTGGTGGGGTAACTGGTGGGGTAACTGGCAGTTCTACTAATTCTATTCTGAAAAAATCGCCAAAATCTTTCATATTATATCGCAATTTGGGATATTCTTTCAGCCAATTACGTAAACGAATATAGCCCGTACCATATTTTTCTATATCTCCTGTGAGATAAAATACTTCCGTAAGTAGTTTATTCCTGTGTTTTGCCTGATAAAAGTCTGTTTTCAGGTCTTCTACAGACAATCCGTTCAGCAATCGTCCGGGATTTTAAATTTCAATGCTTTCGTCAAAAATTTTTATAATTACATCGGTTGGATTGGAATAATCTTTATGGACAATCGCGTTCAGCAACAATTCCCGTATTGCCTGCAATGGAAATTGCCAGGTTTCTTTGCGCTTCAGCTCGCCGGTAAATTCGTAACCAAGCCTGATATTGCGTTTAATAAAATTCATAGCTTCTTCCACTGCCAAAACTAATGGACTTCTGATTACAATATCGTCAATAATAGTATCTCTCGCTTTAAATCTGCCAATGTGAATCCCTGTGTAGTGCGTTCCGAAAAGAAGTTGGGCGGCGCGAGTGAGTTTGTTATTTATTATTAAACCGAGTTTAACAAAGTCATCTGTGATATTTCCATTTGAATGAAATCTACCCGACTCAATCAATCTCTTTGAAAAGAATGTAATGGCATTAGCATCTAATTCTTCCAATTTTGTTTCGAGAACAAAGGAATCGAAAGAATAATTTAAACTAATAACTCTCATATCGGTGATTTCATCAATAGATAAAAGATGGTTTGAATTTTGTCTCCTGCTGAAATATCTATTTTTATATGAAACAGGTTTTATTGGAAATTCACTTACCTTTATTTCTACAATGGTTTTATTATCAATTTCAATAATTTTAAAATCAGGAAAAATGGCAGGTTGCGTATTTTGTTTGATTTCGTTTATCCAATTTTGAATACTTTCGTTCGAAATATCAACACCTGCGATTTCTTTTTTATCATTTATGCCTAAAAATATTTTCCCTCCGCGAGAATTGGAAAATGCAACGATAGTTTCAATAACTTCCTTATTGAAAGAAGTTTTAAATTCTACCGTATCAGATTCTCTGACGGGTAAACGATATATGGCATTTTCAATCATTTTTTGCAATTCGTTCTAATTTCGTTCTTTTTTTACACTGTATCCATAAAACTTCTCTGCACTTTGTTGAACACAAGTATCCCCGCGAACAACAAGATGACAGTAAAAACTGTGGAATAACTCAACGCCCACCAACTAAATTCTCCAACGCCCAGAAATCCGTATTTGAAAGTTTCGACAATGGGTGTTACGGGATTTATTTGTACAAATATACGGTATTTTTCGGGAATTTTCGACAGAGGATAAATAATCGGTGTGGCATATTGCCAAAGGGAAACGCCAAATGTCAACAAAAATGTCAAATCGCGGTATTTGGTGGTCATGGACGAAAATATAATGCCAAACCCAAGTCCTAAACCGGCTAACAGGCAAATAAGCAGAGGAAATAACAGTGCGTAGGCGTTGGGTGCAGCCACATCTCCTTTAATCAAAAAAAAGACATAAGCGGCTATGAATAACCCAAATTGTATCGCCAGTTTCAACAAATTTGAAAGCACGATAGAAAGCGGCACTATTAGTCGCGGAAAATACACTTTGCCGAAAATAGAGGCGTTTGTTGTAAATGTGGAGGCATTTCGGGTAAGGGTTTCGGAAAAATAATTCCATGTAACAACGCCCGAAAGGAAAAATAATATTTGCGGAACACCACCCGGAGACAGTTTTGCGATGTTTCCAAAAATCACCACGTATATGATTGTCGTAAAAATGGGGTTAATAAAAAACCACAGAGGTCCCAGTATGGTTTGTTTGTACATGGTAACCACATCTCGTTTTACAAACATCGTCAGTAAATCGCGATACCGCCACAATTCCTTCAAATCAAAATCCAACAGTTTTGCTTTCGGAGTTATTATCGTTGTCCATGTGTTTTGTGCTGTCATTGTGATCATTTATTGTCTTTTATTTTCCAATATCCATTCTTGCTTACCCCGATACGTTCTATCAAGCCTTTAGATTTGAGTTTGGCTATGTTTTCTTTGGTTTTACGCAAAGAAATGCCTAAAATAGACGACAGATCTTCGACGGAAACAGTCGGATTGTTATTTATTTTTTCTAAAATTATTCGTTGATTATCGGTGACCTTATTGGTGACCTTATCGGTGACCTTATTGGTGACCTTATCGGTGACCCTGTAAGTGATATTTTCATGTATTTTCCAGTACCCGTCTTTACTTGTTCCGATACGTTCTATCAAACCTTTGGATTTAAGTTTAGCTATGTTTTCTTTGGTTTTACGCAAAGAAATGCCTAAAATAGACGATAAGTCTTCGATTGAAACTGTCGGATTACTGTCCACTTTTTCTAAAATTATTCGTTGATTATCGGTGACCTTATCGGTGACCTTATCGGTGACCTTATCGGTGACCTTATCGGGGTTACGATACAATATCGCACGAAAATCTGTTTGTTGTAAAAATAGCGGCTTTTGCAAACCGTTTTCGATGCAAAGATTTGCCATCTCCTCAGTGCCGGTGCCCATTCGTTCGATAGCGCCGCGCAAATACATGGCTTCGGCTAATAAGGGATTGGCAGGAATGGAACTGTGAATGGAGTAAAGCTGTTCAACGGTTAGTCCGTAAGGTAATGAACCCGGATTGGATATTTCGAGGCGATCGGCAAAAAGCATTACCTGCACGCTACCGTTACTCGTATAATCGCGATGACAAACAGCATTCACAATGGCTTCTGTAACTGCTTGTTTGGGTATTTCGTATTCCACATCTACCACAACGTTTTTGCTGCGATCGCCTACATAAAGATTGATTTTCGATAACACAAAATCAACAGCTTTTTCAATCATCTCGAATACATCACCTTTGTATACTTGATACGAAGGAATGGGTTTAGATACTCTAATTCCATGAAAATGAGCGCATTTCACCTCTGAAGTAATGAAAAAACGTTGCGGTTGTTTTCCAAACAAAAGCAATGCTGCATTGGTAATTTTTTCGCCTTTTATCAGGTTCAAGTGAGCGAGTACCCTTCGTATATCTGTGGTGTTGTCGAAAGGGAATTTGCGTTTTGAATTTGCTATTTCGGCAAAATATCGCACCTTTTCTTCGTCAATATCTGCAAAAGTTGCATCAATATTCGAGGTTGCATCAAAAGGAGTTGTACGAATGTATTCGTTTTCGAACAAATAATTTACAAGCGAAGCATACACGGCGGTTTTGAGTTGTACGGCAGTGTTAAAACTTCGACGGACAATCACATTTTCGGCTTTTTTTATCAGCAACGCCTCTTTGGCATGCACCTGCTCTACTTGTTTTACATACACAAAACGAATTTTGTTCTTTTGCGTTGCACAATCAAACTCTCTTTCTGTAGGCGAAATACCTTTTTTATCTTCAAAACCGTATTTTTCCCCAAAAATTCCCAAATAAATATCGCACCGTTCGACTTCATTCAAAAAAAGTGCGGAAGGCGAACTGTTAGATGCCGATATATTTTCAAAAATAAACGGTTCAAAAAATTTACCCAGCAATGCATCGGAAATCAGATAGTCGAACAGCATTTGCCGTTCTGCTGCAAATTCCGATTGTACGCTACTTATAAAAACACGAATTCGTTTCATTCGTCAATATTACGTTTTTTTCTATTTTCCAATGCAAAGATATTCAAATTCTTCTGCTTCTAACTCGTCTCTATCGTAGATATTGCGTCCATCGGCAAGGACATTGCCTTTCATCGCTTGTTTGATAATTTTCCAGTTGGGAAGACGAAATTCTTTCCATTCTGTTACCAAGCAAATTGCATCGCATTCGTGCACCGCATCGTACATGTCTTTTGCATAAGCAACTTTATCGCCGAGAATATGTTTTGCCTCTTCCATGGCGATGGGGTCGTACACAGAAATTTTTGCGTTGGCTGCCAATAAACTTTCTATCAGGACTAAAGACGGCGCTTCGCGCATGTCGTCGGTTTCGGGTTTAAATGCCAAGCCCCAAACGGCGATTTTTTTACCGGCGAAATTGCCGTTGAATTTGGTTGACAGTTTTTTGAAAAGAATATTTTTTTGTAATTGGTTTACCTTTTCAACTGCCTTGACAATCTGCATGTTGTATGCGTGTTCGTTTGCTGTTTTTATCAAGGCTTGCACATCTTTCGGGAAGCAAGAACCGCCGTATCCGCAACCCGAATAAAGGAATTTCATGCCGATACGCGCATCGCTGCCGATGCCTTTCCGCACATTGTCCACATTTGCTCC
>Ga0099364_10004722_pt1 | contig 20555 bp, 14 predicted proteins | sample TergutTh196P3_FD_73070 | JGI IMG/M metagenome (GOLD analysis project Ga0099364, IMG submission 73070) | Microcerotermes parvus P3 segment gut microbial communities from Pointe-Noire, Republic of the Congo - Th196 P3 | ecosystem: Host-associated > Arthropoda: Insects > Digestive system > Gut ... | reverse complement strand
GTGACTGCGGCTTGGATTGCGGCGATTGCACTGGCTTGGTCGTTAACGCCGGGTAGGAGAAGCGTCGGCAGGACTACAGACGCGCCGGGGTCGATTTCGTCATATATGTAGTCGGTAGGCGTGATGCTGGGCGTGCTACCCGGTAACAGCACATCGTCTGTCAGGATATGAGTTCCTTCAGCTCCAGGTAAATTTAAATACCCCCAGAGACTCCCATCGGGCTTAACAAATAGCACATATGGATTATATCTATACGCTTTCGCCGCTGAGAATGCGATAATGCCTTCATCAATATCTACTTGCTCAGCATCATCAGTATTCCCAAGCCAATGCCACATCGTGCCATCAGTTTTTTGTGCATATAGTCCAGGCATTTCGCCAAAACTCAAGGAAGCAAAGCCTTCTGCCAATCGATATGGCGTGTTGAATCTATAATAGTATTCTGGAGTGTAATATTCTGGAGTATCTTCATAAGGAACCGGAGTCCCGGCATTGCCATAATTGTAACTAAAATCCCCATATATCCATATGCTTCCGTCATTTCTCAATGCATATAAACAGTGACCATAACCGCTTATCAGAATGACTTCATCCATTATTCTCTGTGAGCTTGCACCTAGACTCCAAACACTGCCGTCCGTTCTCAGCGCATAGCCCTCTACGCCGCCAGAGGGCGATCCGACTGCATCGATGACCCCGCTCATTAATCTAGTCAGCTCTGATGTATTTCCGCCCCATAAATCATTGTTTGAGTCAATAATGAACCCATCAGAGATATGTATGACATTGTCCATAATTTTTTCAAATTCGTACTCATCCCTGTATCCAGAATACAGCAATTGCCAAAGAGTATTGTCGTCTCTGAGTATCCGGAAGGATAATATTAGGGCAGACGCATATATATTATCTTCTTCCACAATAGCAACAGCAATGGCGTTATTTATGTTTAGGTTATCAAATCTGCTAACATCTACTGAACCTTCAGCTATCTCAAACCAAACGCTACCATCAGTTCTGATAGCAATGGCTCCTCTATCTGTGGCAGCAAATGTTTTCCTAAAACTACTGCCGCCACTGCCAGTTCCTGAGGAAACACCGCCCATGGGTATCATCGCCAATAGCAACACTAAAGCCAAGATTGCGCTGACCAATTTCTTTTTTAACATTTATATTGCCTCCATCTAAATTGATTTCCTTTCGGGACAGTCACCCGCTCGCATCGCTCCTCCCCACCCAAGCAAACCTGCTCGCGCTGAGGTTCCGTAACTGCCTTCGAAGTCTTGAAGGCCATATAAAAAGCGCGCAGGGGGCATTTTTGCCTTGCCTACGCGCTTGAAAATGTCATTTTTAAGCGTTTATTACACGAATCTAAAACCTCCGCACTACAAATACATGTTGAATATACCTGTGAAAATAGGTATACTAACTGCGTCGTAGTGGCGGGATTTCCCGTGTTTGTAGGCGTGAGGTTAACATTTCCCTACATACACCGCGATGGTGCTGAGAACACCTTCGCGGTCGCTGCGGCCCTTTATATGGCCTTGCTGAGAAGATAATATCAGAGGATATTGGTGTTTTCAAGTATTTTTTGAAATTTTTGTGAATTCGGGTGGTTTGGTGTTACTGTTTATGCCCAATGTCATTTAGTTAAGCGGCAATCTCCCCGCGTCATTCCGTGCTTGACACGGAATCCCCCATGGAATGCGGCATTTTTAAAGACAGGAACCCGTAATTTCGCTCATACCCGCAGGGGATTGCGGGTCAAGCCCGCAATGACGGTAATCTTTATCTTAATGACATTGGTTCACGGGGTAGCCAGAAACAAGAATCATTTCACATACCTTTAGCATCAAACATGAACGGGGGTGGCGATTATGCTACTTATATTCGACCTTGACGGTACGCTTTTTCAGGCGAAACCGGTCGTGTTGCGTGCGGATTTGAGATTGCTGCGCGAGATGAACATTCCCGCGCCTGATGAAAATACATTACTAAAAAACGCCGGGAAAGGTCTCGATGCTCTTCTTTACAGCATCCTGTCCGATGGCGCGGATATAGCTTCCGTCCGGACGCGCTATCTTGAGTTGGTATGCGAGGAGATTCTCGACATCGGGGAGCTTTTTCCCGGCGTACATGAAACCATCACGCAGCTTCACAGCGATGGACACAGGCTGGTCATATGCTCAAACAGTCCGGAGGAGTATATTAAAACCGTACTGGAGCACACCGGGATAGCGGGGCTGTTCACGAGTTATCGCAGCGCAGAAAGTTATCCTTCGAAGGCGGAGTTGATACGGAAATTAGTACGGGAACTGATAACACCGGGAGACTCCGCCATTGTAATAGGCGATACACACGGAGATATAGAGGCGGCGCATGAAAATGGAATACCGGCCATCGCTGTGACATATGGTTACGGCAATAAATCGATGCTCGCGGCGGCGGAATACTTTGCTGATACTCCGGCGGATATTTTGAGGTGTATCCCGAGAAAAGCGTAAAACAGGGTGTATTCCGCGATTATTTTTTTTGCCCTAGTACATTGTTACATCTAAAAATTGCATAATGCTCATTGCTATGTTATCATTACCACGAGGTGATGATACTACCATGAAAAAGAACGAAGTAGTGCTGATTGAGGTTAAAGCAGGCTCAGCAAGCCGTGCCCGCTCACTGGGGCGGTATTGCTGCAAGTTCAGTCAGGAAAAGTCCGTTATGACATCTTTAGACCATGGCAGGGATAATGTTTTGCCGCTGTAAGTTCTGGAACTTGAAAAAATGGCTGTGGCGCGTATTAGCGTATGTGGGGAAGCAGGGGGTCGGTCTGCCCCAAACGCAGGAACCGTCCCCTTGCTCCCCTCTGTCTTAATGTCTAAGGCAGCATCTCCACCCAGTGCTCATAGTTGAAATACAGCCCGGGTATGGGTTTATCCTTGTACTCATGCATATGCGAGTTTGTCGCTTCCTGTATCGCGATATAATACCATGCCGTCGTGTCCGCGTTGTCTATCCACGTCTTCATTTCTTCACTCAGCAGATCATCGACTGTCTCCGGCACCCGCCCGAGCATCCTGTTCACAAGCACGACGAACTCCGCCCTTGTGACATGCTGTCTCGGCCTGAAAGTGCCGTCGGAGTAGCCGTCCATCCAACCGATTGACACAACATAGTTTATATCACGCGCTGCCCAATGCCCTGAAAGGTCTCTAAAGTCAGCGTTGCTTTGCGGCATTATATGCATATGCCTGCCAAACCGTGCCACAATAGACGCAAGCTCCGCCTTTGTTATGTCGTTGCTTGGCCTGTACGTGCCATCGGGGTATCCGGATATTATAGCCATAGCATTCATCACTGAAATCGCATCACTGAACCATCCTGCGTCCCTAACATCCGTAAACAAGCTCTGCACGGTAGGATTAACATCGCGCACCTCATCAATCATCAGTCTGTAGAAAACCATCGCCACCTCTGCGCGGGAAATATTTTGGTCGGGGCGCACTGTCCCGTCCGGGTATCCGTTAATATACGCTGTGTGTTCTGAGATAAACAACTGTGGAAACTCATCATAATCCCCGTATTTATTGTAAAATGTCGGAATTGTGCCGCCGGAGTATGCGACAGCGGCTGACAGTGCACTTCCGTCACCTGTCACTGTTACCGTAACTGTATACTCTCTGTGATCCGTTGTCCAGTTGTTGCCGTCGATGGATGTCTCGATCATTGTATACGTATGTCTTTGCGCGCTTGAATAAACTATTGCCGCAAATCTTATGTTACCGTTCTCGTCATTTTTGCCGGTGGTGATGAGATGATTGTCCTCATCATATACGGCAAAGCTGAATTGTCCGGCTGTGATTGCTGCTCCTGCACCCATTACGACCTTTCTGGCCTCCAGCACGACAGACAACGATGCCGCAGGGACGACTACAGGAACCACACTTCCGTTATCCGCAGCTTTTGATATGTCTACATCTTGTTCGGTTTCCCGCACATAGAAAATGCCGAAATGGTTCACTTTTACGCTGACAAGCCCTTCGTCATCCACATTGTCAAGCGCGATTATCCACGAATCCCCCGAGCCCGAAAGCGTTCCTGCGACCGCTTTCCCGGCTATTTGAATATCATCTAATGTCAACTCTGACACCGGCTCACTGAAAGTCAGCGCTATCCCTATAGAATCGGCCATGCCGCGCACGCCGCCAATCGGCGCTGCCGTGAAGCTGACGGGAATCAATGTCTGGAACATGACAAATTGGTCCGTGCTGTATGAGATGAACTCAATATCCGGGCCGTATCCTGTCGTCCTGTCCGCCCCGTCATAGTCCCCGCTGTAAGCCCAACGGTAAAATGATGCCTCCGGGCTGGCTCCGGCGCGGCTGATTGCGTGGCCTCCTTGTGCAAAAAGGGTACCGCCAATCATCGTAAGCTCGCCGCCATCGCCGAGGTCGATCCCATATCCAATGTCCGTGTCACTCCCTTTAGCGGTCAACACGCCATCGCCATCCAGTGCGATGTTGAACCCATTTGATTTGATTCCCATTGATTGTCCCTCGCTATGCACAGAAACAAACCTATTCTCCCCTGACAGTGTGATTGCCGCGTCGCCGCCCACGATTGTAAGCGCTGTCGGTGCGCTTGTTTTCCACAGGAAACCATTGAGCGTGAGCTTTCCGGGTTGCCCTGCCCACAATCCGGCGTAACGGCTATTGTTAAATGGTATGTTTTCAGGGGTCAGTGTTCCGGTTCCGTCCACATTCATATACATGCGTCCTGTTTCCGAGTCGAATATAAGGCCGTAATCATCGGTCACAGACACAAATGAAAGAGGGAAAAACCCCGCAGTTGCACCATTGCGATAATATATGCCGCTGCCGGAGCTTTGGTCGAGAAACCACTGCGCCCCCGCCGCGCCAATTGCGGCCGTAGTCAAATGAAGCGATGTTTCCTGTGTGTAAACAGTATTGCCTAAAGCTTCATTCCAAACGCAAATCTGCCCGCCGCCGCCATCGGAGGGTCTGTTTACTGAAGCGCCGATAATTGCGGTAGATACATTCGTTCCATATGCGAACACAAACCCGCCTGTCACGTCGACGGCTCCTTTTGAACTAATGGCAGCCCCGGTTCTCAATACCGAAACCTGCCCGCCTGCTCCGCCGCTGCCGCCGTCGCTGACAGTGACGGTCGAGCCTGTGCCGAAGCTTTGTATTGCATAGCCGATATCAGACATGACCGAGCCGCCGCTCACAGTGACTTGTGATCTTGTCGCCGAGGAGTCCGCGTTAATAGCGTTGCCGTCGGTAGCCGAAACTATGCCGCCGCTGACAGTAACTCTTGAGTTAGCCCCCGTGATCCTTATTGCGTGGCCGGATGCTGTAGAAACCAGCCCGCCGGTTATGACGACAGAGGCATTAGCCACTGTAGCCGTGTCGGTGGTTGCCGTGCATATCGCAGTACCCGTGGTCGATGCGCTCACCGTGCCGCCGCTGACGGTGACGCTGGAATTGAGCCCGACCAGATTTATTGCCCTGCCTGCAACTGTAGTCACTTCGCCACCGCTGACCTCGACATTTCCGGTGGTTTGAATGGTGTAGCTGATGGCATTTGTCGCTAAATTTTGCACTGTGCCGCCGCTGACAATGACATTCTTGCCGCTGCCGCCGTTCATATAAATCGTGGGGTTTGCATTATTTCCGGCTGTGTTCGATATTGCGCCGCCGCTTATACTTACAACAGAATTTGTGCCTGTGGAGTGAATGGCACATGCGGTTCCGGAAAACACCGTCCCGGCGTTGCCGATGTTAATCATTGTATTATTGTTCACAGTCCCGGTGCCGGCACCATCGTTGATGGCATATCCGCCCGCGTCGGAGCTTATCGAGCCCCCGTCCGCATTGATTATAACATTCTGCATATCCCTGTTGACTTGTACGGCAGCATTAGAATTTCCGCTCAAACTCCTGACAGTGCCGCCGGATGTGACATTAACAGTTACATCGCTGACATTTATGAGGATGGCATTGCCCCCTCTGTCAGAAAGGACGGCAGCGCCGCTGCCCACCGTGATTATAGTGCCTGCACCTGTTATGTTGATTGCGCCGCCTGTTCCCGGGTTTGCAATGGTACAATTGCTTAGCTCAAAAGCGCCGCTGCCTGTCAGGTTAATAAGGTACGATGAGCTAACCGGCCCTGAAAGGTTTGCTTGCCAACTGACTGCTATATCAGGGGGTATGTCCAAAACAAATGTCGAGCTTATTACCGCCGAGCCTGTGACGAAGACATCGTTCTGAGCTGCGCTTGCATACAGCCCGGGAATGCCGCTTATCCGTGCTGCAAAAATCTCTGCCTCTGTCTCCGGTATTTTCTCTGTCGGCGTCTCATCATCTTCATCATCGTCTTTTTCATCTTCCTCCGGCGGATCTTTATCTTCTTCCGATGTCTCATCATCATCGTCAGGCAGAGTCTCATCGCCTCCGGGCAGATTCCCCTCATCATCAGACGCTGTGTCATCATTAGCGCCTGTTGTTTCTTCTTCAGTTGTCGTTTCCTCGCCTGATGCCGACACCGTTGGCAAGAATCCTGCAAATTGAGGCAGAATCAGCATTAATATCACAAGAATAGCAAGCGGTTTTGATAATTTTTTCATTTCAATCCCTCCACATATGAGCATCTTTCACAATATTCATGATTAAATTCATATATTTCAACATTACTATACACTATTACACCAATAATAGCTACATTTATACGTTAAAACTATAATTTATCACAGATGTAACAGAAAGACCCCGGAGGGTAAAAAAAATAATCGCGGATTACACCCTGTAAGCGGACAAGCCGCAGGGACGAGGGGTAGGGGACAGGATACAGGGGTCAGGAATCAGGGTCTGTGAACGTCTTTCTTTGCCCTCTTTAGTGAAAGAGGGTGGCACCGCAGGGCCGGGTGATTTGTCTCTAGCGTTGGTTACTTGTAAGCTAAATGCTAACCGCACAGGTAGAATAATTTTCGGCAGTTCAAACTTTTTCCCGCTTAATGTTACAGTAATTCAAAACCTGTTTACGTTGACTATCGTAAACGGCACTTCTAACGGCAACACCACGCTTTTAGTCGAAGCGGGAGAATTGGTAGAGATTCAAGCCCGCGATGATATTGAAATCAACGAAAGTATTGTTCAGCAAGGAGGTTATGGGGCTGTCGCACTAAGAAAGGTGCGGCAGCCCCATTCGCGAGCGCTCCACCGTCCTTGGTTGCGCTTTGCGTGAGATGAAACAGCCATCCTCGCCGGTCATGAACAGTTACCGTCGTTCATACATTGAACCGAAAGTTGATTATATCGCCGTCAACCACTACGTATTCTTTGCCCTCCAAACGGAAGAGACCATTCTCTTTCACCTTTGCCATTGAGCCCAGCTCTCTGATGCTGTCATATTTAACCACTTCCGCTCGGATAAACCCCCGCTCTATGTCTGAATGAACTTTTCCCGCAGCTTTCCTCGCTATTGTCCCTTCGTCTATCGTCCACGCCCGCACCTCATCATCGCCTACCGTCAAAAACGAAATCAAACCCAAAAGCCCGTACACAGCTCTTGCCAGCACATCTATCCCCGGCTGTATAATACCCATGTCCTCCATAAAGACGGATTTATCCTCCTCCGGCAGCCGGCTGATCTCAAGTTCCATTTCAACGCAAAGCGTGATGAGCGGGATACGCAGCTTGGAGCATATCTCGCTCAAAGCGTCATTATTTTGGAATGCTCCTGATTCCCATTGCGTTTCATCCATATTGACCACGGCAAGGCGCGGCTTCTCTGTCAGAAATGCATATCCCCGTACTGCTGCCCGTTCTTCGTCGGACAGCTCCATATCGTGCATTGTTCCGCCCTTTTCAAGCCAGTCATAGCAGCGCTCCAGAAGAGTAATCTCAGCTTCATTTTCCTTTGTTACTTTTTTACCGGCCCTGATGCGGCCGATTCTTTTTTCAATCATTTCCAAATCGGCGAACAGCATTTCTGTTTCGACGGCTTCCAAATCCCGTGCAGGGTCGATGTTCTCCAAATCATGGATTACCGTTTCGGATTCAAATGCTCTGAGTACGTGAATCAACGCATCGCATGGACGCACATCATTTAGAAATTTAGCCGCGCCGGAACTCCCACCGTCGCCTGATACGGAAAATCCGGCAACATCCGTTAATTCGATTTTGGCATAAGTTGTCTTTTTCGGCTTGTACAAGGCTGAGAGGAAATCAACGCGTTCGTCCGGCACAAGGCCTGTGCCGACATTCGCAGTTCCCTTTCCGCCCGCTGCCGACACTCCTGCGTCCCTGCCGGTAAGCAGATCAAACAATGTCGTTTTTCCCGTTTGATTAAGCCCAATAAGTCCAATTTTCATATAATCTGCGCACGGCAGGTGTACCGCGCTCCTCCAGTTCTCTGTTTCATGACCTCTGTCCTTTGCCCCCTGATCCCTGTAATTTGACCTCTAACCGCTGATCCCTGACTCCCGATTTATGGCCCCTGATCCCTGTAATCTAACCTCGGAGCCGCTCGGCGGCTTTCTGGAATGCCAATCTTTCGTCGCCGTTTGCGAGCCAAATAATTCCGCAATATGTGAAACCCATTTTATCAAGCCTGTTTCTCATCGGCGCATTGTCACGGTGCGTGTCAATTATGAGATTGCGGCATTGCTCAAAGCACCAGTCCAGGCAAAAGGCACTCGCGCCGGTGCCGCGCTGTGCTCTTGCCACACGGTGGACGACGCCGTAAGGATCGTCATTGAGCCACGCGCCGTTTATTTTTCCATATGTCGGATCAGGCCCGGTGCTGTAGAAAAACACTGCTGCGAGATCATCTTCACTGATGCAAACATAGCTTGTTCCCGCTTCAATATCGCGCTCAATCACCTCTCGCGACGGATGCCCGTCGTTCCATTGGTTCATGTTGCCGCTCTCGCGCATGAAAGCCCGCGCCCCGGCGTATATCAGGCATACTTCGTCAAGGTCGTGTGTTGTTGTTTTACGTATTATCACCGGCTCATCTCCCCAAGTCGTCATAACGTCAATATAATTTTTTCTAAAGTCCATCATTAGTTATAACAGAAAATCGAAGACATAACAAGACACCACTTTATATGCATCTTGTTTTCACGGCAACTGCGTGATATGCTGTCTGAAAGCAATATAAAAAGGAGGCAAAATGTTAAAATGAAAGTATTTGAAAAAGGCGGGCCGATAAACACAGACGATGCATGCCGCATAGCCGTCGAGCGGGCTAAGCTTTTGCAAGCGCCAATAGTATCGGCTACTACAGAGGGCGATGCCGGCGCCAGATTATGCGAAATTGCGAAAGAAATGGGATATCAGGGGAAAATCGTGATTGTAACCCATGCTTTCGGATCCAGAGAGCCCGGAAAAAACGCATTGAAAGACGAACATCGCGAAACTATGCTCAACCACGGTGCCAAGCTTGTGACAGCTACCCATGTGTTGTCAGGCGTGGAGCGGGGAATCAGTACAAAATTCCAAGGTGCCTATCCTGCAGAGATGATCGCTCACTCTTTGCGTATGCTCTGCGCCGGGGTTAAGGTTGTTGTGGAAATAGGCTGCATGGCGCTTGATGCCGGGGCGATTGAGTATGGAAAAGAAATTGTCTGCATGGGCGGTACCGGACGCGGACTTGACACCGCTGTCATAATGACGCCTGCCCATGCAAATAGAATATTTGAAACAAATATCCACGAAATACTATGCATGCCGCATTAGTAACTGACGCGGACATGCCGCAGGAGTCAGAAGACAGTCCCGGACCCCTGACTCCTGACTCCTGTCTCCTTGCGGTCTGCAGACCGCGTTAGTTACACGGTTTGATTGAACATTTCTATACCACATTCAAAACTGCCGCCTTCAATGTTCACAATACCGTATGACGAAGTAACGTATCTATCGTGCCTTTCCATCTGTCCGGGACACATGAGCCATATTCCGTACTCGTTACGCAACAACGCATGGTGCGTGTGACCATACAGTGCAATATCTGCGTTTAATTGCCGCGCTCGTTCAATCAGCGCGGCAATTCCGTTCTTCACGCTGTACATGTGTCCGTGGGTCATGAATATTTTCACATTTTCAAAAGTCAGGAACAAATCTATTTCACCGCCAGCCGAAAAATCGCAGTTTCCCGTGACCATATAGAAAGCTGTGTCAGGCAATAGCTGCCTTAGTTTCTGCGCGTCATTTATATGGTCGCCTAAATGCACAATGGCATCAGGAGCTGTTTGCTCGGCTGCATGCAGCATATTATTGATATTTCGGTGTGAATCGGACATAACGAGAAGCTTCATCTTATATGTTCCTTAATGTGGGAGGTTTAGGTAGAGCACCAGAGAGAATACCAGACACAAAACCAACGCGCAACCATTTGCAATCAGGACGGCAAAGCGCCAAAATTTTGGACTGAGTTTCTGAGAGCTCTTTGGCTGATGAAGTTTCTTTATCGTTCTTATTACAAAGAATGCCACGATACAAAGAACGCCTATCGCAAAGAAAATTAATCCGGGCAATAAAAACAGGTTTGCAAGACCGCCGGCAAATCCTATGTAATTACCGATCTCGCTGTTCCCGAACAAGCCTGCAATGCTGTTGAAAAACACACCTGCTGCGGTAAATATCAATCCGGACAAAGCAAGCGGTATCCCGGATATCAGTAATGCGGATCTGACTTTTCTTCTATTTACCAGGAAAATATCAGAAATAAAGATTATGCACAAAATTCCGACGATGATCAAAGGATAAACTGACAGCAATATGAAAGGCATTGCGAAGTTTTCTACACCTGCGTCTTCAAGCAATCTGCCCACACGGAAGTCTCTCAGATCCACCTCCTCGCGCAATGCCTCGGAAATTGCATCATAGTCCTCGTTTGTCAATCTATAGTCAAACTCATCCCGGATATCCGGCGCGATGGACCTTATGAAGCTTATAATCTCCCTGGATGTCATATGATAATCGAAATCTCCGTCTACGAAAGCCGCAGCGTATCTTTCCGCCACTTTAGCAACTTCAGCGGACACAGTATCACGCCTGAGGAAATCTTTAACGCTGTCAATATCAACTTGAATATGATTTGATATTGTATCGTTGATTTCATTGATGATTTCCTCATCTAACCCCGCTTCCTCAGCAATCAGCGATATATCCGCCTGTTCTACAATTCTTGGAATATTCGCAGGACGCACCGCTGTGAGCGCAATAAAGATCGAAACAAAAACAAACAACAGTATGCCAAACAGCGTCGATAGCGCGATCCTTGCGGCCGGCATCATGGGAGCATGCTCAGGTATCTGATTGAACTGCGCCGTCAAATCCGGTATTGCGTAGGTATCCGGTGTCGCATTGTTCACCGGGTCTGCGTAAGCATCAGGGGCGGCATCGACCACCGGAGCTGCATAGGCAACCGGAGCCGCATCAACCGCCGGGGCTGCTTCGACTACCGGAGACGTATAGGCTGCCGCTGTCATGTCTGCGGTAGATTCCGGCACAGTGGCTGCTGCCGCGTCTATATGTGTTGCGTAACTGGGATTCGCAATAGTTTCAGCAGCAGAAACGTCATCAAACTTATTGCCGCAATACCCGCAAAAAACGGAACCCTCGGAATTTGCAGCGCCGCAACGAATACAAGTCTTCATCATCGTCCTCCTATTGATGGTAGCTTTCAAGGAAATCCCGCAGCCTATCCATGACTTCTATAAGTTCATCCATGCATGGCAAATATGCCACGCGGAAATGGTCAGGCTTCTTCCAATTATAGCTACCGCCATGCGTCAACAATACATGTTTTTCACGCAAAAAATCAAGCACTAATTTTTCATCATCCTTTATCCCGTACATGTCTGTGTCAATCTTAGGAAAAATGTACAGAGCCGCGCGAGGTTTGACGGCGCTTATGCCCGGTATGGTTCTCAGTGAGTTATAGGCGTATTCGCGCTGCTCGTATAAACGCCCGCCGGGTACAATGTTTGCCTGTGTGCTTTTTGTATCCTCAAGCGCAGCGCGGATAACAGACTGACCGGTGACATTGGAACATAAGCGTAAAGATGCCAGCGTATTCAGTCCCTCAATGTATCCGCCCGCGCCGGACTTGTCCCCGCAAAGCGCCATCCACCCTGCACGATAGCCGCATATCTGGTGAGATTTTGACAATCCGTTAAATACCACCGTAAACAGGTCAGGCGCAAGCGAGGCTATGGAGAAGTGTTCAGCGTCGTCCATCACGAGCCGATCATATATTTCGTCGGAGAACAACACGAGTTCATGTTTACGTGCAAGCTCCGCAATGCAATTCAATAATTCTTTCGGATAAACCGCCCCTGTCGGATTATTTGGGCTGATAATGACGATAGCCCGCGTGCGCTGGGTTATTTTGCTTCTTATATCGTTTATGTCCGGATACCAGTCCGCTTGTTCATCGCACATGTAATGTACCGCTGTCCCTCCGGCAAGAATGGTTGCCGCTGTCCACAGCGGGTAGTCCGGCGTGGGGATAAGAATTTCGTCACCGGTGTTAAGGAAGGCTTGCAACGAGATTTGTATAAGTTCGCTCACACCGTTTCCGGTATATACATCATCTGCGCTGACGCCCGTGATTCCTCTCGATGCGCAATAATGCGCGACAGCTTCTCTGGCTTCCGGCAGTCCTTTTGACGCGGAGTATGGGGATGACGCGTCAGAATAATCAGCAAGAGCGCTCAGCACCGAGGCCGGGGCTTGAAATCCAAAAGCGGCAGGATTTCCGGTGTTGAGTCTGATGATATTGATGCCGTCTCTTTCCAACCGGTCGGCTTCATCCGAAATCGGCCCACGGATGTCATAGCGAACGTTTAGGAGTTTTTTTGACTTATTGATGATCATTTGTTTTTCCTCCAGACACAAGTTTTTTGATTCAAGAAGGCAACAAAAAACCGCCCTCAAGAATAAGTGATTCTTACTCTTAGGACGAAACATGAGACTGTTCCGCGGTACCACCTAAGTTCGGGGTTTATCTATCCCGCTCCTTGCTGACGCTAATACGCCGTTGCGCTATAACGCGCGCATCGCGTTGAAGCCTACTGGGTTTACCCGTTCGGTTCACAGCTCCGAGACCGCTTCGGCACATCAATGTGAAGATTCGCACCACCCATCTTCTCTCTGCAACACCAACTATACTTACTAATTTCTCATCATAGCCTTTATTTCGTTTACACAAGCACTGTAGCTCATATTGCTTGTTTTGTCAAGATAATTTTATTTTATGTTTATTAACTTTTGCATTGAAAAATACGATAAATATATGTATAATGTATGGCATGATGGAATATTTTTGCGAGAGGGAAACAGCATGAATAAAGCTGAGCGTTTAGGTAGGGATCACACGAAAAAAAAGATTCTCGCACTCATACTCACATTCGCATTAGCCTTCGCATTTATCCCGCCCACAGCTGCGCCGGAGCCCGCGCAAGCGAGCGGTGAAATGCTCTTTGTAGTTACATCGGCGAGATCCATTGCTCACCTCGTTCATAACATATCCGAAGAGCTGATTACTGTTATCGACGTTGGAAGCACAGATCCTTTGGAATACAGCACAAACGGGACCACATGGAGGGATATAAGCGGCGGAGTGCTGAGTTTGTCGAACTTAATACCTTCTGCAACAGCCGCCGGCGACGTTACGTTGAGTATCCGTTTTAAGGCGGTTGTCAGTCCCGCGACCCCAACATCGCCCGCGTCGGAAGCGACACACATCACTCTGCCAAGACGTCAGGTTGCCCCCACGTCAGCAGATGTCAGGTTTAACGGATTTACAGAAGAAATTGCCACCGTCTCAAGTCTCATGGAATACCGGATAGGCACTACCGGAACATTCACCTCGATTAACGGGGGTACTATACCGGTAGACGTTGCAACGTCAACATCGCAGACTTTTCAAATCCGCATGGCACCAACCACTTCGGGCACCCCGACATCAGCGTCTGCTACACTGAATATCACAGTGCCCGCCCGCGCGGCAGCACCCAACGCTGTGTACAACGGCTCGCTTGACGCAATAACCGGGGTTACGACAGCCATGGAGTACAGTTTGAATGGTGGCGCTAATTGGATACGCAGTACGGCGACGTCGATCCCTCGCAGTGCTATTGGCAATGTTGCTGCAACCGTACAAGTACGCAGGGCGGCGACGGCGACGACATCCGCGTCTCAAATCAGGGTAGTTTATGTTCCGGATGCATCGTCGACGGGTTCAGTGCCCGCTATCAATTATATCTCAGCAAGCGAGACGGTTACCGGTGTATCAAGCCTTATGGAGTACAGCACGAATGGAACTTCGTGGACAGCGATACGGGACAACATGCTAATCGGCTCGCCGCCGGATACGATAAGTGTGTCAAACTTAATACCTTCCGCAACAGCCGCTGGTGATGTTACGCTGAGAGTTCGTTCCAGGTCGACCGGCAGCGGTGCGACCGCAGTTCCTGCATCTGAGCAAGCAACCGTAATTCTGCCAAGGAGACAGGCCGCACCGAGAGCGGCGGATGTCAGGTTTGACGGAGTTTCAGAAACAATTGCCACTGTCTCAAGTGCTATGGAATATCGTATAGGTTCGACCGGAACATTCAGATCGATTAACGCGGTTATTATGACGGTAGACGTTGCTACGTCAACGTCGCAGACTTTTCAAATCCGCATGGCGGCAACCACTTCGGGCACCCCGACATCAGCGTCTGCTACACTGAATATTACAGTACCTGCCCGTGCGGCAGCGCCCAACGCTGTGTACAACGGCTCGCTTGATGCGATCACCGGGGTTACGACAGCCATGGAGTACAGTTTGAATGGTGGCGCTAATTGGATACGCAGTACGGCGACGTCGATTCCCCGCAGTGTCTTTGCGAGCGCTTCGACTGTTATGGTCCGGATAGCCGCGACGTCCGCGAGGCCTCATTCAAATGTTAGGGAAATCACCATACCGGGCGCTCCGGGTTCGGCCCCTGGCTCAATTAGTTTAAACATTACCGACGAAACAGTCACTGGTGTCTCCGGGGATATGGAATACAGCACAAATGGGACTACATGGAGAGCTATGAGCGGCAACACTCTGTACAATGCGCAGGCAGGTACGTTGAATGTATCAAGTTTGATACCCTCCGCAACAGCCTCCGGCAACATTACGCTGAGAGTTCGTGTCAGAGCGACCAGCAGCAGCATGGCAGCATCGGAGCAGACACCCATTATCCTGCCAAGGAGACAGGCCACACCGAGAGCGGCAGATGTTAAGTTTAATGGAGCGGCAGATAGAATTGATATTGTGTTCGCAAGCGGCACAAGCGTTATGGAATACAGGTTCGGCACATCCGGAACTTTCGCCTCGATTACAGTAAGCGGAACGAGTACCAGCATACCCGCAAATGCCGGAGCGGCGTCGCAGAGGTTCCAAATCCGCGTGGCGGCGGAGTCTCCGGACTTGCCTGCATCCGCTGTCTTGTCTATAACGATCCCCGCCCGCGCAGCAGCGCCCAATGCTGTGTACAACGGTGCGCTTGATGCGATCACCGGCGTTACGACAGCCATGGAATACAGTGTTAATAGCGGCGCTTGGGTACGCAGCACGGCGACATCGATTCCCCGGAGTCTTATAGGAAGCGATGCTGCTGCAACTGTCCGCGTACGAAGGGCGGCGACAGCGACGGCGCCTGCGTCTAGCATCAGAGAAATATCCGTACCGCCAAAACCAAGTCCGGGAGCGGCTCCCACCGGTCTCGTATACAACACGACAAGCGAAACTGTGACCGGAGTCACAAATCTTATGGAATACAGCACAAACGGGACTTCTTGGAAAGCGATAAACGGCAACACGCTAAGTGTGTCAAGCTTAATTCCCTCCGCGACATCAAATATTAACTCAGTAGTGCTGAGCATACGTTTCAGGGCGACCGGCAGCGGCTCGGCAGCGACGCCTCCGTCTCAACCTGCCACCCCCATCACTCTGTACAGGCGCCAGGCCACTCCGAGGGCATCTGATGTCAGGTTTAACGGATTAGCAGGAAACGATGGCGCAGGCGCGATTATCGGGGTCTCTGCCTCCATGGAATACAGGATTGGAACGACCGATAACTTCACAACCGGCACAGGAGTAAATATACCCATAACCGCAGGGACATCGCAGAGGTTTCAAGTCCGTGCAAGAGCGACGTCAGACTCATCTGCATCCGCAATCCTGAACATCACCGTTCCCGCCCGTGCTTCGGCGCCTAATGCTGTGTACAACGGCTCGTTTGACGCAATCACCGGCGTTTCGACAGCCAGACAATACAGCTTGAATGGGGGTACAAGCTGGAATACCTGCACGGGGTCGATAATTTCCCGCGCTGTTTTCGGTAACAGTGCTGCGACGGTTATGGTAAGGACGGCTGCCACCGCGACGAGACCTGCATCCAACATAAGAGAAGTTTCCGTACCGGCTGCTCCGGCCGCATCTCCCGCAGGACTCACGCTTGACTTAATAAACGAGGTGATCAACGGCATCTCAAGCGGCTTGGAGTACAGCACAAATGGAACTTCTTGGAAACCCATATCCGGCGACCCGTGGAATATTTCAAGCTTAATACCCTCCGCGACATCCGGCAATGACGTTACGCTTAGGATCCGCACCAGAGGGACAAGCAGCGCAGCCGCATCGCAAGCGGCGCCCATCGCCCTGCCAAGGCGGCAAGCAACTCCGAGAGCGGCGGATGTCAAGTTTGACGCATTAGCAGGACCCAACGACGCAGGAGCCATTACCGGCGTAACAAATCTTATGGAATTCCGGATTGGCACGTCCGGAACATTTGACCCGGTTACAGGGGCGACTATACCTGTGGCGCCGGGAACATCGTCTCAAAGATATCAAATCCGCGTAGCGGCGACGACAACCGCGCCTGCCTCCGTCATACTAAACGTCACGGTACCTGCCAGAGCGTCAGCGCCAAATGCTGTGTATAACAGTTCTACCGATATGATAACCGGCGTTTCAACAGCCAGGGAATATAGCTTGGATGGGACAAATTGGAATCGCTGCATAAGCACAACGATTCCACGGAGTGCTTTCGGCAGTGCTGCAACCGTTCAAGTGCGTACAGCAGCAACGGCAACGAGGCCTGCGTCCAACATCAGGTCGGTTTCTATACCGACTGCCCCGGGTTCGGCTCCCGGCGGCATAATTTTCAACAGTTCCGACGAGACAGTTACCGGAGTCTCAAACCTCATGGAGTACAGCACAAACGGGACTTCATGGAAACCAATAACCGGAAGCACGTTGGATGTGTCAAGCCTGATACCCGCCGCAACAAGGGCTGATGTCACGCTTATAATCCGTACAAGGGCGACTGACACTGCTGCTGCATCGCAAAGGACAACAGTCACTTTGCCAAAGCGTCAGGATGCTCCGACAGCAGCAAGTGTCAGATATAATGGACAGACCGAGACGGTTAACATCACAGGCATCACAGGCTTGGAATACCGGATTGGTACGACAGGGACGTTCACTTCGATTTCGACGCCTAGTGTAGACGCAATTGCGGGCAATGCATCGCAGAGATTTCAAATCCGCGTAGAGGCGACATCCACCGCACCGGCGTCCGCTGTTTTGAACATCACTATTCCCGCGCGCGCAGCAGCGCCCAGCGCTGTGTACAACGGATCGACCGGTGATGTAAACCGCGTTACCAGAGCCATGGAGTATAGACTGGATGGCGGCGCTACTTGGAATGAGTGCACTGGGACGACGATTCCAAGCGCTGTTCTTGGCAGTGCTGCAAAAGTTGAAATACGCACGGCAGCCACAGCCGCGAGACCTGCTTCCAGAATAACGGAAATTACCGTGCCTGTTGGCTCAGGCCCCGGGATAATAACTAATCCATAGGTAACTGCTCAGAAGGTATCCGTGAGAGTGGTTTTTTGAAGCGATTCTCTATGGCAGGAGGCGGTAGCCACTGCCCATATAACCCATTATTGGCTGGGAAAGCTTCAAAAACCACTCTTGCGGGTACCTCCTGAGCAGTTACATCCATAGAAGATTGAGCTGTTAAGAAGGTCTCACAAAGTACTCGCCTTTTACAAGCCGCGATGCTGCGTCTTTTATGACTGGGAGCACCATTGCGCGGTTAAAGCGCGAGATGCCTATGCGTTCCTGAGCAATCGCGCCGACTTGGCGGCACCATGTTTCCATTTCAGCAAGACATGTTGCAGTGCCGTTGCCGCTGCCTCCGGCTGCCGCGATGAGGTCTATTTGCTTGCCTGAAGCTGCGCTGCTGTTTTGGTTGAATGCCTCGCATCTGCGGAAGCGGTCGAGGAAATATTTCATGCGCTCGCTGGGCTGGCCAAAGTACACGGGTACAACGAACATCACGCCTTCGGCGTCGCGTATTTTTGTCTGGAGCTCCGCAAGGATATCGTCTATGACGCATTTAGACGACTTGCGGCATGTGCCCCAACCGTCGCCGCAGATACGGCATGGTTCCAGCTTTGCCGCACTGATGTCGATGAGCTCAGCTTGACCGCCTGCGCTTGTGATTCCATCGAGGGCTGCTTTACCGCAAGCGGCGGTCAGCCCATCGGCGTTAGGACTCGCTGTGATAATAATGTACATAACTTGATTCACTCCTTAGTTATATTTTATTCGGTAACTGCTCAGAACCTTGCGCTCGGACGGCTATTTCATCTCCCGCAATCGCTCAGTGGCGCATCCATGCGCCAATTCGCGAGCGCTCCACCGTCCTTGGTTGCGCTTTGCGTGAGATGAAACAGCCATCCTCGCCGGTTCTGAGTAGTTACTATTATTCATAATATGGTAAATTCGTTTACGCCTTCCAGAAGCATCAATTCACTCGCTAATATATCCGGGTTGAAAGCTTTTTGCGGCAGTATTTCTAGTATTGCGAAAAAATCATCTCCATGCCCCTCAAGCGCCACTGATTGAATGTGGATGTCTTCAATTATGAATTTATGAAGTATCTCCTTTAACGCTACTCTATTTGACAGGTCGATTCTAAGCATGTACTTCACCGACTTGGGCTTTATCTTATTATTTATAGATCGCAGTCCCCACATAGCAAACAGCATTAACAAAACAACCACAGTAGCAATAATGTACAAAGCGCTGCCCACCGCAATCCCTACGCACGCTGTCGTCCACAGCCCTGCCGCCGTCGTTATGCCTTTTACTCTTCTGCCGTGAACCATAATACTCCCCGCGCCTAAAAATCCGACGCCGCTGATGACTTGCGCCCCCATTCGCATGATATCTCCGCCATATTGCTTTGTTAATGTTTCGCCGACTACCATAGCGGTGGCTGCGCCAAGGCATAAAATAATATGTGTCCGGAGTCCTGCTTCGTGATTGCTCCCGGCCCTTTCCAAGCCTATTAAGCCGCCAAAAAATGCCGCGACAACTAATCTTATAAGTATGGTATAGTCAAAATTTATGAAATCCAAAGCACATCTCCCCATAATCCGTGCGTCATTGCGATAACATATATAATCTTACTATGCTTTCACTCCTGAGTCAACTATCGCTCCAAAATGATAGTGGATTATACATAGATGCGGTTACTAGTCAGACCTTGCCGGAATGGGGCTGTTTTTTCATTCCGTAGCGCGGAGCAAGGATGCACAGCGCCGCGAATAGGCGCAGGATGCGCCTTTGAGCGGTAGGAATGCAAAAAATAGCCCTATTTCGGCAAGGTCTTTGGTTGGCTCTGACCTGTAACTAATGCGCCGATTAAAAGTGGTGTACTGAACGGGTACATTAACCTCACCTCTTGATAAACCGGAGAAACGCCTCAACCTGTTTTTCCAAAAATGGAGCGCTGGAATTAAGCGCCAAACGCCCGCTTTGATCCGTTTGCTCAAGCGCATACGGTATTGTCAGGCGCGGCAAATTCATTACTTTCATGTTAAGCAGGCTAATCAACGAAACGAGATGATCCTGCGCTATTCCTGTTCCGGACATGCCCGTCGTAATACCGCTGACTGCCGCCGGTTTATTCCTGAGCACCTGCGGCTCGCTGTCGCTTATCGGCCTTGACAGCCAATCGATAAGATTCTTCAGCACACCGGGGAAAAAGTGATTGTACTCCGGTGAAAAAAACCATATCCCGTCTGCGGATTGAACTATGCTGCGTACCCTGCTGACTGCATCCGGTGCCGGATACTCAATGTCTTGGTTGAGCAACGGAACATCACTGTACTCCAGCAGTTCAAAATCCGCGCTGTCCCCAATTATGCGCCCTGCTTCCATGGCCAGTTGCCGATTGAATGAATCGCGTCTGAGCGAACCAACAATGGCTGTGATTTTAATTTTCTCAAGATTACTCATGCTTTTACTCCTTTTAAATAAAATTATAGTCGATTGTGAAACTCAGAAAAGCTAGTAACATAACTGGCTTCAATCTTCAATAACTATTGATTTTTCTCCACTCATGTGGATTAATACTCGCCTAGCCTTTGCCCCCTTCGCGCACGAAGGGGGTGCCGTCCGCAGACGGCGGGGGT